>OLNN01000978.1_pt1 | contig 26178 bp, 17 predicted proteins | sample 1672141 | NCBI WGS metagenome assembly OLNN01 (sample SAMEA3136652, study PRJEB25190) | human gut metagenome | biome: human gut; feature: human-associated habitat; material: faeces | place: Austria | collected 2013
GCTATTACAACCGAGCCTTTTTCCTGCCCCCCGACGGAAAGAAATATTTCTATGACAAACGACACCTTTTCCGTATGGGTCACGAAACCGAATGTTACAGCGCAGGCAAAGAACGAACGGTCTTCAACTACCTTGGCTGGAACATCATGCTCATTGTCTGCTACGACCTGCGTTTCCCTGTGTGGACACGCAACTGCAGTCTGGAATACGATTTGCTCATTTGTCCTGCCAGCTGGCCTACTCCCCGACGACGTGCTTGGGATATCCTGCTCCAGGCACGCGCGCTGGAGAACAGCTGTTATGTATGTGGAATCAACCGCATTGGACAAGACGGATATAACCTGCACTACAACGGTGGCACTGCCATCTATTCACCCAAGGCAGAGCTACTGGCTCATGTGCCCGATGCAGAGGAAGGACATTGCACGGCAGAACTCAATCTGGAAGAGCTGCAACATTTCCGGCAGAAATTTCCTACCTGGCAAGATGCCGACCGTTTCAGCCTAGAACTTTGAAACAATACTGTATGTCTGATAGAAATTCAAGCAGAGTCTTTTATATCTTAACAGCACTTTTTAAATCATTTAAAGAAAATACCTAAATATAGGAAGTACATCTTTAGCAAAAAGTACCTATTTTTGTCCTCTGAAATAAAGTCGGAAAGACCTTAGAACAATTAATTTATTAACACTAACCCCTAAATCCTATGTTGACTCAATTAATCAACGCTCGCATCCTCACCCCACAAGGATGGCTGAAAAATGGATCCGTACTGATAAGAGACGGAAAGATATTGGAAGTAACCAACTGCGACCTGGCCGTTATCGGCGCACAACTCATCGACGTGAAAGGCATGTATGTATTGCCCGGTGGTGTAGAAATACACGTGCACGGCGGTGGAGGACGCGACTTCATGGAATGTACGGAAGACGCTTTCCGTGTTGCTGTAAAGACGCACATGAAATATGGTACTACCAGCATCTTCCCCACGCTGTCTTCATCTACAGTACCTATGATAGAACAGGCAGCAGAAACCTGTACCAAACTGATGGCCGAACCAGACAGTCCCATTCTGGGTCTGCACTTGGAAGGACATTACCTGAACATGGCCATGGCAGGTGGACAGATTCCTGAGAATATCAAGAACCCTGACCCAAATGAATACATACCTATTGTAGAAAACTGGTCGTGTATCAAACGCTGGGATGCTGCTCCCGAGTTGCCTGGTGCCATGCAATTCGGTAAATACATCAGCGGTAAAGGCATCTTGGCCTCCGTTGCCCACACGCAAGCCGAGTTCGAAGATATCCGCACGGCTTACGAAGCCGGATATACCCATGCCACTCACTTCTACAATGCAATGCCAGGCTTCCACAAACGTCGTGAATACAAATACGAGGGTACAGTGGAAAGTATCTACTTGCTGGACGACATGACTGTAGAAGTAGTAGCCGATGGCATACATGTTCCTCCCACTATCCTGCGACTGGTATATAAGATAAAAGGTGTAGAACGTACTTGCCTTATCACCGATGCATTGGCCTGCGCTGCCAGCGACAGCCAAGAAGCTTTCGACCCCCGTGTTATCATAGAAGACGGCGTTTGCAAACTGTCTGACCACTCGGCACTGGCAGGAAGTATTGCCACCATGGACCGGCTGATTCGTACCATGGTACAGAAAGCAGACATTCCTTTGGCCGACGCCGTACGCATGGCTTCAGAAACGCCTGCCCGCATCATGGGTGTATACGACCGCAAAGGTTCGCTGCAAAAAGGCAAGGACGCCGACATCATTGTCATGGACGAAGACTTGAATGTTCGCGCCGTATGGTCTATGGGCAAGCTGGTACCGGAAACAAACAAAATATAAGAACAAAAAAGGGAAAGCAGGCGTTATATCTTAATACGCCATGCTCTCCTGGTTATGATTTACAGTCCTGATTTCTGGTAACTGTCGGCAGAGACATTCGCAACAGCTTTTAATATTAACAAAGCAATCAATTCAATTTATTAAAACCATATACGTATGAAAACCAATCTCAGCTCCCAAATCACGCTCAACCGGGTATCTACCCGGTATTACAGACCCGAAAACGCATTTGAAAGATCTGTATTGACCCGACTGGAGAAAATCCCTACCGACATTTATGAATCGGCAGAAGAAGGAGCCAATCAAATAGCTCTCGACATTGCCCAGATTATCCGCGACAAGCAACGCGCCGGACGTTTCTGCGTACTGGCTCTGGCAGGCGGTAACTCACCACGCAATGTATATGCTGCACTAGTCAGAATGCACCAGGAAGAAGGACTTAGCTTCCGCAACGTTATTGTATTCAATCTTTATGAATACTACCCCATGGCTTCTGATGCAGCCAACAGCAACCTCAATGCGCTGAAAGAAATGTTGCTCGACCATGTGGACATTGACAAGCAAAACATCTTCAGCCCTGACAGTACCATTGCCAAAGACGCCATCTTTGAGTATTGCCGTCTGTACGAACAACGCATTGAAAGCTACGGTGGACTGGATGTTGCACTGCTGGGTATTGGACGCGTAGGTAATATCGGATTCAATGAACCGGGTTCACGTCTGAATTCTACCACACGCCTTATCTTGCTTGACAACGCTTCACGCAACGAAGCATCCAAGATATTCGGTAGCATTGACAGTACTCCCATCAGCTCCATCACCATGGGTGTAGCTACCATCCTTGCAGCTAAGAAAGTATATCTGATGGCTTGGGGTGAAGAAAAAGCACCGATGGTACATGAATGCGTAGAGGGTGCCATCACAGATACCATTCCGGCTTCGTACCTGCAAACACACAACAACGCACATATCGTAGTAGACCTGAATGCTGCCGCCAACCTGACACGCATCAAACGTCCTTGGCTTGTAACATCATGCGAGTGGAATGACAAACTTATCCGCAGTGCCATCGTATGGTTGTGCCAGCTGACCGGCAAACCCATCCTGAAGCTGACCAATAAAGACTATAATGAAAACGGCTTGAGTGAGTTGCTGGCTCTCTACGGTTCTGCCTACAATGTAAATATCAAGATATTCAACGACCTGCAACATACTATTACTGGCTGGCCGGGTGGCAAACCGAACGCAGACGATACATATCGCCCCGAACGTGCGACACCCTACCCCAAACGTGTCATTGTCTTCTCTCCTCATCCCGATGATGATGTTATCTCCATGGGTGGTACTATCCGTCGATTGGTAGAGCAGAAGCACGACGTACACGTTGCTTACGAAACCAGTGGAAACATTGCCGTAGGTGACGAAGAAGTAATCCGCTTCCTCCACTTCATCAACGGCTTCAACCAACTCTTCAACAACAGCGAAGACGCTGTCATCAACGAGAAATATGCCGAAATACGCAAGTATCTCCGCGAAAAGAAAGACGGTGACATGGATACGCGCGACATCCTGACCATCAAGGGACTCATCAGAAGAGGAGAAGCACGTACAGCATGTACCTACAACAATATTCCGTTGGATCACTGCCACTTCCTCGACTTGCCCTTCTATGAAACCGGCAAAATTCAGAAGAACCCCATAAGCGAAGCCGATGTAGAAATTGTACGCAATCTGTTGCGTGAGGTTAAGCCTCACCAGATATTCGTTGCCGGTGACTTGGCCGACCCGCACGGCACACACCGCGTCTGCACAGATGCCGTATTTGCCGCCATCGACTTGGAAAAGGAAGAAGGTGCAGAGTGGTTGAAAGAGTGCCGCATTTGGATGTATCGCGGTGCATGGGCCGAATGGGAAATCGAAAACATTGAAATGGCAGTCCCCATCAGCCCCGAAGAGCTTCGTGCAAAGCGCAACTCTATCTTGAAACACCAGTCTCAGATGGAAAGCGCACCGTTCCTGGGTAACGACGAACGCCTCTTCTGGCAACGCAGCGAAGACCGCAACCGCGGTACCGCCTCGCTTTACGACAAGCTTGGACTGGCCAGCTACGAAGCCATGGAAGCTTTCGTGGAATACATACCCCTCTAATAGTATAAGCCATAGCCTCGTCATTGCCTCCTGAACAATGCCTGTACAGAGACAATGATCCGATAAAACAGGGCAGATAGAAGAAGGAAGCCTACGCGGCAACCAGAAACTATCTGCCCTGTTTGCATTCCAACCACAAAAGAATAACAAAGAAAATATTGGAAAGATAACCGGATTTCCACCAAATAAACTATCTTTGCCCGACAGGTAAACATAGTATTCACCCTTAAAAAACTATAGTCATGTACACCATACAAGCCAATCCCAGCGGAACACGCAGTATAGAAGTATCGGAAGAAAACCTCCAAACGATTGAGAAATACGGACTTTTCCGCCACCTGATAGACAGTAACGGTATTGTTGACGAAACTGTACTCGACAAGCTGAAACTAAATATCCGCTCACTCATTGCAGCACAAGAAGACAACTGCAAAGACCTGCTTGACCTTTGCATTGACGTCATCTACCACAATAACATGAAGGCTTTCGGCCTGCAACAGCTCATTCGCCTCTATCTGGAGTGGCTGAGCAAACAACCAGAAGAAGACAACAAAGAAGAAGCATGAAAATAATCAATACCTGCCAGCAGAAGCTGTACAGTCCGCTCATTCCGGCCATGATAGCCATCTGCGAGGCCGAAAAAGGCGAGAAGCTGGAAATCATCATGGACGATGAAGCTGCCTTCAACGACCTGAAAGAATACCTGGCCGAACAACGTATTGGCTTTCGCGAGATATACGACGGCAACAGGATGAGCCTGCAATTCACCTTGTAAACTACCGACGTACAAAAAACAGAAGACAACAAGACAATGAAAGAATACCGACTGACCGACTGGCTGCCCACCACCAAAAAAGAAGTAGAACTTCGCGGATGGGACCAGTTGGACGTGATACTGTTCAGCGGCGACGCATACGTGGACCATCCTTCGTTTGGTGCGGCCGTCATCGGACGCATACTTGAAGCGGAAGGGTTAAAGGTAGCCATCGTACCCCAACCCAACTGGCGCGACGACCTGCGCGACTTCCGAAAGCTGGGGCGTCCACGGCTCTTCTTCGGCGTGAGTGCCGGAGCCATGGACTCCATGGTAAACAGATATACTGCCAACAAGCGTTTGCGCAGCGACGACGCCTACACGCCAGACGCCCGTCCCGATATGCGCCCCGAATATCCTTCCATTGTCTATACACAAATTCTCAAGCAACTGTTCCCCGATGTACCCATCATCTTGGGAGGTATTGAAGCCAGCATGAGGCGACTGACCCACTACGATTACTGGCAAGACCGCCTGCGACCCAGCATCTTGTGCGACAGCGGCGCCGATTTGCTCATCTACGGCATGGGCGAAAAACCAGTCAAGGAAGTAGCCCGCCGATTGGACATGGGATTAGCACTCGACGACATTCCCCAGACAGCCCACCTGCAAACATCCGACATCATAGTGCCCGCCGACACAGACATCCGCCTCTACAGCCACGAGGAATGCCTGAAAGACAAGCGCAAACAGGCCGCCAACTTCAGGCACATTGAGGAAGAAAGCAACAAGATGGAAGCTGCCCGCATCCTGCAAGACACAGGACGGCAGACTGTGGTCGTCAATCCGCCCTACCCGCCCATGACCACCGCCGAGCTGGACCATTCCTTCGACCTGCCCTACACCCGCCTGCCCCATCCCAAATACAAGGGCAAGCGCATACCGGCCTACGACATGATAAAACACTCGGTCAACATCCACCGCGGATGCTTTGGCGGTTGTGCCTTCTGTACCATCTCTGCCCATCAGGGAAAGTTTATCGTAAGTCGTAGTAAGGAAAGCATTGTACGCGAGGTTAAGGCTGTCATGGAACTGCCGGACTTCAAAGGCAACCTGACCGACTTGGGAGGCCCCTCGGCCAACATGTACCAGATGCATGGCAAGAATCAGGAACTGTGCCGCAAGTGCAAACGCCCCTCGTGCATACATCCCAAGGTATGCCCCAACCTATGCACCGACCACCGTCCGCTATTGGACATCTACCATGCCGTAGAAGCCATACCTGGCATCAAGCGGACTTTCATAGGCAGTGGTGTACGCTACGACCTGCTGCTACACCGCAGCGGCGATGCAGCCACAGACCAGGCAGCCGACCAATATACCCGCGAACTTATCCTGCGCCACGTCAGCGGCCGCCTCAAAGTAGCTCCCGAGCATACCTCGGCACGCGTGCTGCACCTCATGCGCAAGCCTCCCTTCGAACAATTCGAAGCATTCAAGCGCATCTTCGACCGCATCAACCACGAAGCAGGCCTGCGCCAGCAACTCATCCCCTACTTCATATCCAGCCACCCCGGCTGTCACGAAGAGGACATGGCCGAACTGGCCGTCATCACCTGCCGACTGGACTTCCACCTGGAACAGGTGCAGGACTTCACTCCTACCCCTATGACCATCAGCACCGAGGCCTGGTACACGGGATTCCATCCCTATACGCTGGAACCAGTGTTCAGCGCACGCACCCAACGTGAGAAGCTGGCACAACGACAGTTCTTCTTCTGGTACAAACCAGAAGAAAGGCAAAACATCGTCAGGGAACTGAAACGTATTGGGCGTGCCGACCTGGTGAACAAGCTCTATGGCGGCGGACAACCCTACAAGAAGACACAAGAAACTGCGGCACGCAAGAAACGTTGAACGGGCTCTACCTACGACAGGTTAGCTGCCAGGAACTTGCGCATCACCTCCACCGGCAATCCACGACGGCGGGCATAGTCGGCCAACTGGTCTTCACCAATCTTGCCCACACTGAAATAGCGAGCTTGAGGATGTGCCATCATCAGGCCACAGACCGAGGCATGGGGGTACATGGCGCCATGCTCAGTCAGGGTTATGCCCACTTGGCTCATATCGAGCAGTTCATTGAGCAAGAAATTGACCGACTGGTCGGGCAACGACGGATAACCTACAGCCGGACGGATGCCCTGAAAACGTTCAGCCAGCAAGTCGGCAATGGATAAGTGTTCATCCGGAGCATATCCCCAGGCTTCACGCCTCACATACTCGTGCATTTTCTCCGTGCCGGCCTCGGCCAGACGGTCGGCCAGCGTCTGCACCAGCAGGTGCCGATAAGGGTCGTCGGCATATCCTGCTTCATCACACCCCGACACCGAAGCGGCAAACAGCCCTATCTGGTCCGGGATGCCCTGAGCTGCCGGACGGATAAAGTCGCTCAGACACAGGAAAGGTTCACCAGCTGCATGCACCGTCTGCTGACGCAACAGGGGAAAGCGCATGCCCTCTATCAGCAAATCATCGCCATCGGCATTGGCCCGACACAAGCGAAAGACAACCCTGACCTCTACCTTGCCCTCCAACCCGGCCAGCATGCGTCCCGCCTCTTTATGAAGCTGCATGGCCTCAGCCGCCTTTGCACGGTCGCCGACCGGCATATTGGCCAGCCACAAGGCACGGCAAGAATCACACCCCTGTATGTTGGCAATGGTGGCAAACCTGGGCTGGAATCCCCAGGCATGAAAAAAGTAAACCCAGTTGATGTATGGGGCCACTTCATGTATCTGATAAGTAAGCAGTGACATCGTTTGCGCAGAAGTGAGTTTGTAAGTTTATGAGTTTGTGAGTTTATTAGTTATTACGCCTTGCTGTAACTCATAAACTTAAGAACTTATAAACTCATAAACTAATAATCGAACCGCAATTCCTCGCCGCGGCAGTCACCATCGACCTGTCCGTTGTCATAGGCCAGACGACCGTTGACAAAGGTCTTCTCCACCTTCCAGTCAAATGTATGGCCTTCCAGCGGACTCCAGCCGCACTTGCTCTCAATGCAGTCGGCCGTCACCGTCCAAGGCGAATGAGGACGCACCAATACCAGGTCGGCCCAGTATCCCTCGCGTATGTAACCACGACCATTGATGCGAAACAGCTGTGCCGGTGCATGACACATCTTCTCCACCACCTGCTCCAGGCTGAACACACCTTCGGTAGCCAACTCAAGCATAGTGACCAGCGAGAACTGTATCATGGGCATACCCGATGCCGCCTTCAGTGCACCACCTTCCTTGTCGGTCAGCAAATGGGGGGCATGGTCGGTAGCAATGACATCGATACGTCCCTGCCGCACTGCCTCGCGCAAAGCTTCGCGGTTAGTCACTCTCTTGATAGAAGGGTTGCACTTGATGCGGGCACCCAGCGTGGCATAGTCGTCTGCCGTAAAATACAGGTGAGACACGCAAGCCTCGGCCGTAATCTTCTTGTCGGCCAACGAAAGCGGCTCGAACAGTTTCAATTCTTTCTCCGTAGACACATGAAGCACATGCAGACGTGCCCCGGTCTCACGAGCCAGGCTCACCGCCAACTCCGACGACTTGTAGCAAGCCTCACCCGAACGGATGTAAGGATGCCGGCCAATGGGTACCTCAGAATCGCCATATTTCTCCTGATAGCGCCTCATGTTACGCTGAATCACTGTTGTGTCCTCGCAATGAGCAGCAATCAGCATATCCGTACCGCCGAAGATGCGTCGCAGGCTGTCTATACGGTCTACCAGCATATTGCCCGTGCTCGACCCCATAAACAGCTTAATGCCGCATACGCGGCTGCGGTCGAGCTTGGCAAAGTCACGGTAGTTATTGTTGGTTGCTCCATAATAGCACGAATGATTGACCACACAATGCTCATTCAGAGCAGCCAGTTTGTTTTCCAATGCCGTCAATGTAGTGGTCTGCGGCTTGGTGTTAGGCATATCCATGATGGAAGTCACACCACCGGCAGCAGCAGCCCGGCTCTCGGTCCCGATGTCGGCCTTAGCCGTCAGTCCCGGGTCGCGGAAATGAACATGGTCGTCAATCACCCCCGGCAACAAATAGCAGCCGGTGGCATCCACCATTTCGTCGCACGGTGCCGACAATGGTTTTCCGTCAGTCAGCACTTCGGCTATCCGCCCGTTTTCCACTACCACCGAGCCTTGCACGGTCTTGCCCTCATTCACTATCAGGGCATTATGTATCAATGTGCGCTTCATTCTCAGTCCTTTCTTTTCTGCAATATTTTGTCTATAACATATAATAGTACTCAACTCTCAACTCTCCACTCTCAATTCTCAACTCTCCACTCCCTTCGGGTATTTCGTAAACCAGCTGCTCCACTTCAGCCTTATCACCCCAAAAACAGCCTCACCAAAGATGCTGCTGTTCATCTTCGATGTGCCCAGCTCGCGATTGATAAAGATGACCGGCACTTCCTTGATGCGGAACCCGCACTTATAGGCCGTGAACTTCATCTCAATCTGAAAGGCATAGCCCTTGAAGCGGATGGCATCCAGCCTGATGGTTTGGAGCACGCGCCGACGATAGCAGACGAAGCCCGCCGTCGTGTCGTGTATGGGCAGGCGGGTGATGAGCCGCACGTACTTCGATGCGAAATAAGACATCAACACACGCCCCATAGGCCAGTTGACCACATTGACACCGCTGACATAGCGCGACCCGATAGCCACATCGGCACCTTCCTCGGCACAAGCCCGGTAAAGTCGGGGCAAGTCCTGCGGATTATGGCTGAAGTCGGCATCCATCTCGAACACGTACTCATATCCATGCTCCAGCGCCCACTTGAAACCGGCAATGTAAGCCGTTCCCAGCCCCAGTTTACCCTTGCGTTCCAGCATGAACAGGCGGTCGGCAAACTCCTCGACCTGCAAGCGACGCACGATGTCGGCCGTACCGTCGGGCGAATTGTCCTCAATGACCAGTATATGGAATCCGTGCTCCAAAGCAAAGACCGCGCGGATAATGTTTTCTATATTCTCCCGCTCATTGTAGGTGGGGATGATAACAATGCTGTCTGACGTATGCATAAATGAAAGTGGTTTATTAGCGTGACAAAAGTAACGTTTTTTTGTTACTTAACAGAGCAAAAGGCTGATTTATTTGTGGTGAAAGAACAAGGTGAGTTCCAATATCGGGGATTATACATACAGCTGCCAGGAAAGGGCTTGTATCTCCCAATAAGAGATAGGCAGGAGGAGCAATATACGATAATCTGTTGCGCGAGCACGCAACAGACCAATGCGCGGACGTGCAACAGACCAATGCGCGAGCGCGCAACAGGCTAATGCGCGGGCGCGCAACAGGCCAATGTACGGGCGCGCAACAGACTAATGCACGGGCGCGCAATCACCTACCGCCCTAATAGCAGGCACTGCAACTTCCCTGTTCACTGGAATCCAAATCAAAAGGGAGAGTGGCACAAAGCAATAACTGCCTACAGAGGAGCAGCCTCTATATATACAGGAGAAGACAGGGCGGCTGTACGAGGTTCCTTGGCCAGATAACGGCCAGGAGTATATTGCGTGGTCACTTCCACCTTCCACAACCCGGCTGGCATGTCAACAGGCAATACAAACTGCAAACGCTTGGGCGTATTGGGCGAAATGTGTTGCGACGTGACAAGGTAACTAACGTCAGGCTGCACTTCCGATGTCAACCGGATGCCAACGTCAGGATGCGAACCGACTATCTTCAGACGTACACCGGTAAGCACCACCATCTCACCAACCCTTAGCGGTCGCGGATTTTGGGCGGTAGAGAGTGCATTGGCCAACGACAAAGGATAAGGTCCGACGGTGGCTGGCTGGAGAAACAAATGACACCTGGCTTTACTCAACACCTCCGTCAATAAGGGGCCTTGTCGATAACCTGTCCGAATTTCAATCTGTTCCGGGGTGATGGGCTGCGACAGTTGGGCATGTGTCAATGTACCGTGCGCCACAGGTCTTAGTTGGAAAGCATCGGTACTGACGCAATAGCCCTGTCCGATGGCCGAGCTCAGTTCTTCCATAAACACCTTGATGAAGCTCTGCGCTAACGCTGGTTCTGCCCCCAACCGTCTGGCCACGGCGCGTGCCAGGTCGTCCTGCGTCAGCGGTGTACTTTGCGTGTGCACCTTCACATAGTATTCCTGCGTCTCGTCAGCAGCAAGGTCGTAAGGATAAGCCTTCAGTTTGAGTTCGATGGGTATATCGGAGTTTGACATGGTAATAGAAGTTTTAAAGTGACAGTCAAAGGTAGGAATAATAAAGACATAAAAAAAGAGAAAGGGAGGAATGCGCCCCAGAGACGTCATTTCTCCCTTTTTCACTTAGGAAACTGAAAATATTATTTATTCAGCAGCTTCAAAATCATTAGCATTCAATTCATAAGTCTGATTAGTCGAATTATTCAAGTTTACATAGATACGATAGCTTCCAGCAGAAACTTTGATATTATCTTGGGTATTCAAACCACCTTCAGCGTCTCCACCAAACCAAACGTTAGTATCAGTAAGAAACTTGATCTCAGCATCTGCCCCAAAGGTATAATCAAGGTAGAAGCGTTGTGTAGCCGAATCAAAATTCATCTGTCTACCAGTAGCAGTATCCCAACCTATACCAGAGTCGCTACCCACCAAATAAAAACCATCAAAACTCTGGCTCACATGCAACAGCAGACTGGTTTTATTGAAAGAGAAACGATAGAAGCGATGGTTATAACACTTAACATTACCCGAACCTCCATCATTTATAAGTTGCACATCGGCTGATTCCATGGGCTCAGTAAAATCACCTTGAGGTCCCCAGTTACCCGTAGTCGTTTCCCAAGATTTATCTCCTGTCAATTTGAACCCATTAATAGCCTTATCAGAAAAATCTACAATACCTTCATAGTTTACTTCATCTGCGCTAAAACTAAACAAAGATTGCGCAGTATCCCATCCCCAAGCACTGTAATCGCCTATCACATAAATTTTCGGATAGACTCTTTCACCCGAATATGGGGTAACGAGAGAAGAAATAACATTAGAATAGACAGAAATATCAGTAGCCTGTGAGGACGCATCTGTGACAACCGTCTTTATTCTGAAGAAGACAGTTGTTGCCTCGCCCGTCTCAGCTTCCCATCCCAACAAGGTAGAATTCATAGTTTCTGCCGCTACAGCCAGACTGCCACCTTTTCCGGTAGTTACAAGTGTTCCTAACTGTTTAAGAACTGTAAAATCCTCTTGCAAAGACGTCTCAAGTTCATATCTTTTAGCAACTTGCAAACCGAAATCCGTTTCAGTAAAAGTAAAAGTTGCAAATTCCGAACTCTCTGCAGACAGTACATAACTGTCGTCTATAGAACTTAATGTACCAGGAACTGCATTTGAAGAGCTGAATACAGGCTCTTTATCGTCACTACATGAGCCCAATAGCATCATGCCAATTACAAAAGTAAATAAGGAATATATTTTTCTCATAACATTCTTTTTTAATTTGATTAATAGCCTTCATTCTGTACTAAGTTTTCGTTAGAACCTATGTCATCTGAAGGCAAAGGAAAGACTTGATAAAAATCTCCTACGGCTCTTCCTTCAGCAACTCCGCCTTTCCATGGCCATAAATAATCTCCTGAGGTATATTTATTAAAACGTATTAAATCTGTACGTCTCTGTGCCTCGTAAAACAACTCGCGAGCTCTTTCATCCAAAATAAAATTCAGCGTAAAGTCGCTTTCGGAAACAGAAGCAAGAGTCTTGTCAGAATATGCCCGCTTGCGCAGATTATTCATATAAGTCAAAGCTTCAGTCTTGCTTATACCTTGTCCGCCACGCAATACGGCTTCGGCCAAATTCAAATACACTTCGCCTAAACGGAATAATGGATAATCTATCCACGCCTCTGACGAAGGAGGCATACTACCATCCTTATTTACATTGTAGAATTTAGTAACGGGGATTCCATTATTAGCAAAATCGGCTTCATTTGTAATTTCAATATTAGATGTGGCCTCAACACGCAGCATTTTCTTACGCATATCAGAATCGCTATCGTCCTCTTTCTCAAATATTTTATACAAAGAAGATTTTGCTCTTACACCTTGCCAACCGCCTTTAGCATTGGTTTCTGCCTGAAACTCAGAGGCACCCCAACATAGCAAAGCAGTCATACCACCCCAAGTCATAGTATCGTCTCCTTCATATCTCAAAGGAAAAATCATTTCCTTTGAGTTGTGATTATCTGCCTTAAATACATCACCATATACTTCTTCCAGCTCATAGCCTGCTTTAATGACTTTCATTGAATAAGTAACACAATCCGTATACTTATTTACTCCTACATAAGTTTCTGCATTTAAATACAAACGAGACAATGCAGCCCACATTGCCGCTTTATTAGCATGGCCATAATTGTCATTAAACCCGATCTGCGGATCAAGCAAATCACTTTCACAAGCAAGCATTTCAGATTCTATATAGGCAAACAAGTCTTCTTTCATTATCTGCTTAGGACGCACCACGCCAATAGGGCTATTTTCATCAACAAAGGGAACATTGCGGTATAAATCAAGTGCGTACATATACATTAATGCACGTAAAAAGCGAGCTTCTGCGCGGAATGTCTTAATTTGTCCCTTAACTTGTTCCGAGCAACCTCTTGATGCAAGTTTATCATCTGTTGTTTCACGCAAAAAAGCATTTGACAAATTTATCTGATAGAATAGTCGATAATAAGACCCCTTAATCCAAGGACTTGAAGCAGCCCAAGACAAATGATTAAAGTCTGGTATACCCGGGTCATTCCAACAGCAGTGAGCTATATCTGAAGCCAACTCCTGCATATTCCACAAGACACGCAAGAATGAAGCTTGAGATCCTCCATCAATGCCTACCACGTCTTGATCAGAGTCACCACCCGCATTACCACCAATGACAAGACCTGCGTAAATCTTAGCCAAACTATATTCATACGCTTCTATTTCGCTGCCAAACACTACTTCTGATACCAATTCATCGCTATCCAATGGTATCGTATTTAAATCATTTACACAAGACGTTGTCATTCCTACTGTTGCCCCAAAAGCTACAGCAGACAACAAATATTTCAATTTATATATTTTCATAAGACCGCACAATTAAAAATTAAGATTCAAACCAATCAAAAAGACACGTGGACGAGGATAGATATTATTATCAACTCCGTTACCGCTGATTTCAGGATCCAATCCATCGTATTTAGTTATTACAAACGGATTTTGAACAGTAGCATATACACGGGCACTCTGCCTGTCATTAAATAGCTTATTGAATGTATAACCTAAAGAAATATTATCCATTCTTATAAAAGAAGCATTCTGCACATAGTAGCTTGACCGATATTGTCCCATCTTGAAATCCGTGTTCCAAGCAGAATTCAACCGATTCTTCAAGAAACCAGACTGATCATACATTTGAGAACCGTCCCAAGCTTCACGGTTAGACTGTACATTATTGTAAGCATAGTTCCCAATACTTGCACGAAGAGCGAAAGACAAATCCCAATTCTTATAACTGAACTGTGATGTTAAACCCATAAATACATCGGGTGCGGATTTTTTATAAGTTATCAAATCCTCTTCATCTATCTTGTTATCATTATTCTGATCGACATAAGCTCCTTCTATAGGGTTACCGTTATTATCGTAAATCTGTTCCCACACATAGAATGAATTATAAGGATTGTCAACTGCATTAATCATAATATTGTAGCCTGTTGCACCATCAATACCTGTATGAATTACACCTTTATATGCTGGGTCCTCATTAAATGTCAACTTCGTAATTTCATTCTTATTATATGAAATATTATAAGTCAACGTCCAATCAAAATCCTTCGTAGTAATAGGATGAGCAGTTAACGTAAGTTCAACACCCCTATTCTCCAATGTACCGACATTGGTTAATAATTGATTCGTAAAGTTAGTTCCTGCTGGTGCGGTCACTGTATTCAACAAATCATCTGTACGGCGATAATAAAGATCCAAAGTACCTGTCAGTTTATTATCCAATACTCCAAAATCCAATCCAACATTATAAGTTGTAGTTTCTTCCCACTTCAAATTTTCGTCATACCCTTGCGGCGCTATCAAAGAATATTTGTTATTACCAAAGAAGTAATTGGCACCAGCCTTAGAATACATATAACGAGCCATGTATGGGTAATCTCCGTTATTCAGATTTTGCTGCCCCGTAATACCATAACCTAAACGCAACTTCAAATCAGACAACCAAGATACATTAGACAAAAATGCTTCATCTTTCATTCTCCATGCTAAAGCAACTGATGGGAATAAGCCCCAGCGATTTTCTTCACTGAAACGCGAAGAACCATCATTACGCAAAGTGAAAGTAAGCAAATAGCGATCCATTAAAGTATAATTGAAACGGCCAAAGAATGACACAAGATAATTTTCTGTAGAATAATCTACCATATCTTTATAAAATTCTTTTCCTGCTTCTGCCGCCTTTGCTGCTGAATAAGGATATTTAGTCCAAGTAGAATTATAAAAATGCTGCCAAGAATAACCACCCATAACATCAATGTGATGTGCTCCGAAAGTATTGGCATAATTCAAATAAAAATCCAACAGAGTATTTCTCTTCAACTGATAATAGCTTGAATTCTCTCCAAACCCTGTTTTATAATTACCCTGACACCAAGTCATCGGAGAGTTATCATCAATTACAACATCTCCCTCGCTTTTAGAAACATCATATCCCAAGTTCAGATTAGCTCTCAATTCAGGCAAAAAATGAAATTTATAATCAATCTGAGCATTACCAATACTTCTATAAACGGTAGATTCGTCATGCCTTGCCTCTAGCATCGCTACAGGATTGGCCAATCCTATATCGATTGGAGTAGCATTCTCACCACTCTTCATATATATAAAATAGCCATTTCCATACTTATTTCCATCCATATAGACTGGCTGTGTCGGGTCATACTGCGTGGCCATGCCTATTGCGCCTGTATCAGCAAAACGATTAGTATTATAAATACCTTTTACATTCAATTGAATATTTAATTTCTTATCAAAGAATGTAGGATTCAGGCTAATTGCACCCGTCATACGCTGCATGTTGGATGTCTTTAATATACCATTTTCATCCGTATAAGCCAAAGATACACGATATGGCATATTAGGAAGAGCACCTGATACATTCACATTATGGTCAGTGCTGAAGGAAGTATGGAAAATTTCATCCTGCCAGTCTGTATTAGCCTGTCCAAGTGCTTGTGCCTGAGTACTAGAATCACCGAATTTAGAGATTACAAAATCTCTGAAATCATTAGCAGACATTACATCCACTTTATTCGATCTTGTATTGACTGCAAAAGTGCCACTATAACCAACTTGCACACGTCCTTCCTTACCTTTCTTTGTGGTTATAATAATAACGCCATTAGAAGCTCTTGAGCCATAGATTGCCGTTGCAGACGCGTCTTTTAAAATAGTAAAAGTCTCAATGTCATTCGGATGAACCGTAGCTAAAGGGTTAGCCATACCGTTAATACCACTATCATCCACAGGGACACCATCAATCACAATCAATGGGTTATTAGAAGCAGACATTGAAGAGCCACCACGCACACGAATCGTAGCACCAGCACCTGGAGCACCACCATCTGTAATAACACTTACACCAGCAGCTTTACCGACCAGCATATCCGACGCAGAGGTAGCTGCTCCTTTCACCATTTTATCGGCACTAATAGCTGTAACAGAACCCGTAAGGTCATTTTTCTTTGCTACGCCATAACCGATAACCACAACTTCACTCAAAAGTTCTGCATCATCCTTCAGTTCTATAATCACCGACGGAGCAGCAGCTACTTCTGTAGTCTGATAACCAATAAATGAGACTTGAATTGTAGCACCCTGGGGAACTGTCAATGTAAAGTTACCGTCAAGGTCAGTAATTGTACCATTTGTCGCATTACCTTTCTCTACGACATTCGCGCCAATCACACCACCCAAAGCATCTTTCACATGCCCTTTCACTGTGATGGTTTGTGCATAAGCGCCTACTGAGAAGAAGAACCCTACTAATAGGGAAAGAATCATTTGAAAGATTCTAAGATTAACTTGCTTCATGCATCTAAAAAAATTAAAGTTAACAATATTAATTACACTAATATATCCTAATTTAATAACACAAGAATATGTCTCTTAACAACAACGTCTTTCAAGTATCCACAGCATGACTGCACAAATATAGATGATATAAAATAAACGAAAAGTAACACGTTTGTAAAATACTGTATAGGAAAAGCGCAAACGATTGCATAGATACCGGAATATTCCAACAACCGTTTGCGCTTAACCAACATTTATCTAACTACCTGAATAACAAGCTTACATGGTTTCAATCCTTTGGCTTTTGCTTCAAATATCATTTCACCCGTTTCCTTACCGCTTTGCACTATAGCAGTCAGCTGTCCACCAAAAGCATGCATGCGGGGCAAATGAAACAAATCAAGACATGTGGCATCACCATTGGCCGATGCACGATAACTTCCCACACCTTTTACAGAAAAAGAAACAAGACGGTCGTCAGCCGGACATAGGTTTCCATCCTTGTCTACCACACGTACCGTAAGATAAGCAAGATCCTTGCCATCGGCCATCAATTGCAGACGGTCGGCCACCACTTCCAGATGATGTGGCTTGCCTGCCGTACGAATGACTTTCTCTGAAGCCTTACGTCCTTCAGCATCATAAGCAACAACTTTCAATTCGCCCGGTTCATAAGGAACATCGGTCCACATCAAACGATATCGACGCTGGAGCCACAATGAGTCCTGACCTTTCAACGCCTTGCTCTCATCGGCAGTCAACTTTCGTTGCTTTCCAAAACTCTTGCCATTGACAAACAGTTCTGCTTCGGGAAAACTGGTGTAGACAAAAACAGGAGTATTCTGCCCTTCACGCCCCGGCCATGTCCAATGAGGTAATACATGAAGAGTAGCCTCACGCTTACTCCACAAACTACGATACAGATAATAACGGTCTTTGGGCAAGCTGGCCAAATCTATGATACCAAACATAGAGCTATGATTAGGCCAGGCATCCGTATCATAAGGAGAAGGTTCACCCAAATAATCAAAACCCGTCCAAACAAATTGACCTATTGTCCAATCATAATCTTCGGCTAATGCGAAATCTTCATCAGGAACATTAGACCAAGCGCAATGCTCCAAATCATAGCTTGAACACTGGTGATCGTCATACATCGCATTTCCTCGCTTACTTACCGGAAATTTATAAACTCCACGCGAGCTTACTGTAGACGAAGTTTCCGAGCCAAGCACAATATTCTGAGGCAACTTATTGTAAGCCTCTACGTAGCGATGAGCCCGATAATTGAATCCAGGAACATCGAGCATGGCAGCAAAACCATTGTTTAAGACACAAGACACCTGATCCATGCCACAGGTTACCGGACGTGTCGGGTCCTCGCGATGGCAAATATCCTGAAGGAAGGAAGCCACCTTATATCCTTCGGGGCTACACTGCGTAGGTACTTCGTTGCCAACGCTCCACATTACCACACACGGATTGTTTCGATAATGACGCAGCATATTCACCATATCTTTCTCTGCCCAATCGGCAAAATATCGATGATAACCATTCTCGCACTTGGCTATATCCCATTCATCAAATGGTTCAATCATCATCATGAAACCCATTTCGTCACAAAGCTCCACCAACTCGGGCGCCGGCATATTGTGTGAAGTACGGATGGCATCACAGCCCATATCTTTCAATAATGTAAGCTGACGACGCAAAGCAGCCACATTGATTGCCGCACCTAACGGCCCAAGGTCATGATGATTGCAGACGCCTTGAAACTTGCGATGTTGGCCATTCAAGAAAAATCCCTTATCGGCTACCAGCTCTATGCTACGGATGCCGAAACGAGTTACATACTCATCGACTTGATTGCCATCAACGTAAATACGCGAAACAGCCTTATACAAGCTGGGCGATTCAGGCGACCACAGAGCCGGACGGTCTACAATGAAGTTCTGTTCGAAAGGCATTCCGTGATTTATCTTCCGGGTATTATCTTTACGAGCCACCACCTCTCCATTGGGCGCAACAATCTCCGTACAAATACGTATCACCTTGTCACCAGCATGAGCCACTTCGGTAAGAAGACGCACCGAAGCATAATCGGCAGCCACATGAGGCGTTGTTATCTGTGTACCCCATACCGGTACGTGCACTTTATCAGTCAGTACAAGACGGACATTTCTATAGAGTCCAGCTCCGGGATACCACCGCGAAGATTGGGGTTTATTCTCCAATCTCACAGCCAGCGTATTTTCCCGACCATCCTTATATATATAAGGTGTAACATCGCAATGGAAAGAATTATATCCGAATGGCCAGAAACAAGCCTCCTGTCCATTGACATATACCCTGGCCTCGCTCATGGCACCATCGAAAACCAGCGTAGCCATTTTATCGGCCGGAACATCAAAAGTAGTACGATACCATCCTATCCCGACATAAGGCAGACCACCCGTTCGACCTGTCTTTACAGACGCCTTGGTCTCCAAATTCTGTGTCACTGCTACTTCCTGCAAATCATTATCTCGACTGAATGGCCCATATATGGCCCAATCGTGAGGAACAGTTACCGTTTGCCAGTTTTTATCATCAAAATCAGGCTTGACCGCATCAGAAAAATCTCCTTTCGAGAACTTCCAATGTTCCTCTAACTTAATTTCACTACGCTGCGCCCAAACTCCGCCTGCCAACAGAGCAAGACAACAAAATACCATTAACTTTTTCATGATACCATTTATAAGTATTACATTAATAAGAATTGCCGACATAAGCCTCTGACACAAGAATCACCGTAAACTGCAAACATCTTGCAAGAGCAACGGCCAGTATTGGTGAAACAAACGGGCTCATATCTGTTTTGGACAAAGTTAACAAATATTTCGTTCTTCAAGCATCTCCCCTCCACTTTTAGTAAATAGACGAACTGGTATTATTCTGTGCGCAGGACGTAACCTTTCTTCATCAACGATTCAACCTTGACCGTCGGATCATTCTTCAAAGCTTTGCGTAAATAGGTTATCTGCACATTTAAGGCCAACGAATTGGCGTATGAAGCACTACCCCACACCGATTCAAGCAACAAGTCGCGAGAGACAGCACTATTAATATTCAAGGCCAACAGCCGCAATATATCCGCTTGACGGGAAGTTATGAGCACCTTGCTACTGGCCGTACGCAGTTCATTGGTGTTATAATTGAACACCGTTGAGCCGAAACGATAGGTCTCCTCCTCCACCGTTTCGTCCAACTGGAAAGCAAAACGCTCGCGAATGCGGGCTATAAGCTCCTCCGGATAAAAAGGTTTAGCCAGATAATCATTGGCACGCAACTGAAAGCCCTGAAGGCGGTCGGCCTTATCGCTACGGTCAGAAAGGAAAAAGATAAGCACATGCTTGTCCGTCTGCCGAATTTGTGCGGCCACCTCAAATCCATTCAACCCCGGCATATTGATGTCCAGCAACACCAAGTCGGGCTTTACCTGTGGAAATTGTTCCAAGGCCATAATGCCATTGCCCACATAGGTCACATCGTAGCCTTCCTTCTCAAGAAAGCGTTTCAGCAGCATGGAATACTTCAAGTCATCGTCAGCAAAAAGTATTTTCAGTGTTTTCATGACGTCACAGATTCAATGAATTATTGGGGAATAATGATTGTAACGGTTGTGCCTTGTCCCGGCTTGCTACTGAGTTTGACAGAGCCATGATGGGCCTCTGCCAGCAGTTTCACATAGCTCAATCCCAAGCCTATGCCGGGCACGCTGCGGTCGGGCAAGCTGGCACTGCGATAGAACTTGTCGAACACGCGAGACTGCTCATGAGCCGGAATGCCAATGCCATTGTCTGCCACAGACAGGAGGAAGTTGCGCTCATCCACAGAGCACGTCACAACAATGTGAACGGAAGAGCCCGAATACTTGATGGCATTCTCCAGCAGATTGCTCAGCATATTGGACAGGTGAACAGGGTCTGCCGTTACCTTCAATGCCGTGCCCAGGTGCGTCTCATACGTCACCTGCTTATGGTCAGGAATATGCTGCTGCCGAATGATTTTCTCGGCCACGGGCCGGAAATCAAAGGTGCGGAAGGACAGCGGCGTCTGTTCATCGTTGGCACGTGTCATGTCGCGCAGCTTCTGAAGATAGGCTGAAAGATTATCCACCTCGTCTACCGAGTCTTCCACTACCCGGTCGGTAGCCGGTGCATCCTCACGCAAGCTTCTGTCGCCCAAGAAGGCCAGACACATCTTCAGCGTCTGCACCGGCCGCTTCAACTCATGAATCATGGTATTGACAAAACTGCGCCGCAGTTCATCCAGCCGCCGCTGCTTCAGGATGGTCTGTATCTGAAAGAGCAGGCAGACCGCCAGCAAGGCAATCATCAGCAAGCTGCCCACCAGCTGCCAGCCCATGCGAAGCAACAACACATGGCCGGGGATAGCCACCTCCACATACACCAGCTGCCGCTTCAGAGGATTGTAGGGATAAGAGACTCGTGCGACCGGATGCAGCCGGCTTCCGCCTTTATCCAGCATGGCTTCCCACTGATAGATGCTATCGGCAGCTGTTGTCCCCAAACGACAATGGAACGATACCTCCGGCATGCGGACTGCCAGCAGTGAGTCAAACCGTTGCAAGCAAAAGGGATTGGTCAGTTCCAGCCTCATCAGATTAGCATAATACATCAGGTTAAGGCGCTCATACTGTCCTTTATTACCTCGCAGCACAACCGAATCGGACACCGACACCACACTGTCCTCCGGCAGAGCCGGCACCGCAGTCAACTGAATCATACCAGGCAATGTATCACTAGGCTGCATTCCAAGCTGCAAGGCAAGAATGATGCGGGTTATCTTCTCCCCCGTCAGTGAGTCGGTCTTCTCGTTCCAGTTCGTATTAGTGGTATACCACTTCACCAACTGCTTCCCGTCCAGCCGCTGAGGTTCCTTCACGCGCAGAGAATCATAAATAACCGCGGTAGCCGTCACCTGCCGCAGCACTTCCCGCCCATATTCTTCATTGGTAAACTGATACTGGTTCCACAACCAATAGCCCTGTCCCGCCCCAATAAGCAGCATGGAAGCTATTGATAACAGCCAAATGATTTTAATCCGTCGTTCCATAATCCAATCCGCTATACATATATAATAAGGTGTAGAATGGCTGGCCACCTACCCTATCTGCCGACAAAGATAAGCCTTTCGCCCGCACGCAGGCCCCGTGCCAAGCAAATATTTCTACGACCGTAATATCTCAGTAATATCTTTCTGACGTCCTTTGCCCTCCACCGCCCTATCTTCGCACCAGACAAACAAACCTAATGTATCACCCTAAACAATAGACAAATCATGAAAACGAAACACTTATCCATCCTCTGCCTGTGCCTCGTCAGCATGGCCGCACAAGCACAAGTGAGCTTCACAATCTCTACCGGCCGCACCTTCCGCCAGGACAGCATAGACCAGAAAGTGCTGACCGTGCAATACGACATGGAGGCCCTGACCGACCTGTCCAAGCCCGACCAACCCATCAAAGAGACCATGCGGCTGGACATCGGACGGAAATCATCGCGCTTCTACAGCTATACCGCCGCCGTGCGCGACTCCGTGCTGAAAGCCGACATGGACAACGGGGCATCGACAGAAACCATCAGTCAGCACGCCAAGCAATACAAAAGTGTATGGAGCGAGCAGACATTCAAAGGTTATCCCGAAGGACACGTGACCACGCTGGACGAAATAGCGGGCGACATCAGCCGCCTGCGTTGCGAGGAAGAGGAGGAAAAGCCGGAATGGAAGTTGACTGCTGACACACTGACGCTTCTGGGCTATCGCTGCACCCGCGCTACAACCCAGTTCAAAGGACGGCAATGGACAGCCTGGTTCACACCCGACATCCCGGTCAGCGAAGGACCGTGGAAGCTCTGCGGACTGCCGGGCATGATACTGAAAGCCGAAGACGCCGAAGGACACTACCGCTTCGCGGCCAACGGCATCGAGCAATGCCGCAACACAGCCCCCATTATCTTTGGTGGAAAAGACTACGAATCCGTCAACCGCAAGCAATATAACAAAGTACACGAGCGCTTCTTCGCCGACCCCATAGGCTTCATCACAGGCAGCATGCCCAACGTGAAAATAACCATCAAGGACGAGCACGGCCAGCCTGCCAAGAACCCCAAGGACATGCCTTACAACCCCATAGAACGCTGACCACCATCTCCGAAATCCCTGCCAGGAAGCTATCTTGCCGCCCCCGACCTGCTACCTTCGGCCTGCCAAAGTAGTAAAAAAAGATAATATATAAGCCTTATAACGAATTGTTAAAAGCCTTATAGAGCATCTCTATAAGCCTTATAGTGTGTGTCTATAAGCCTTATAATATTTCACTAAAAGCCTTATAAATTACCTCAAGATAGCACTAAGTAGAGGTCAGGGTAGCACAAAAGGATGGCCAAGGCAGTAACAAGGCTGGATAAAAGTACCAAGAAAGGAAAACGATTAACGACCCACTCTTCATGAAACTCCTGATTTCTCTCACTCTAACATGGGTATTCGGATTCTCCCTGCCGCTGCTGGCACAAGACAAGCTGCACGGCAGGGTGACCGATGCCGAAACCTCCCGCCCGCTTGAAGCGGTCATGATAAGCGTCATGCGCAACGGCGTGACCATCGACTATACCCTGACCGACGCCAATGGCCGCTACTCACTGCCCTGGCACCACGAAGGCACCCTGCAAGTCAGCGCCTCGCTACTGGGCTACGGACGACAGACATGCGACGTGTCGGCCGGCAGACAGCTCGACTTCGCCTTACAGACCGAGAGCATCGTGCTGAAGGAGGTGGAGATTCGTCCCGGACGCATCTCCAGCCGGCGCGACACCATCCGCTACAACCTGGCCGACTTTGCCACGGCCAAAGACACGCATATAAAAGATGTGTTGAAGCGTCTGCCAGGCATCGACGTGAAGGAAAACGGCACCGTGACCTACAAAGGCAAGCCTATCGACCACTTTCTGGTGGAAGGCATGGACGTGACGGGTGGCCGCTACAATCAGGTGAACAATAATTTGGACGCACGCGCCGTGAAGTCGGCCGAGCTGATGGAAAACTACCAGTCGGTGCGGGCGTTGAGTGGCAAGCTGGACTCTGAAGAGGTGGCTCTCAACCTGAAGTTGGACGAGCAGGCACGCGACCAGTGGTTTCCTACCCTCGAAGGCGGTGGCGGACTGACCGAAGAAGCCAGTGGTCGCACGGCGGCACTTTGGCAAGGCTCGTTAAGTGCTCTCCAATTAGGACGAGGACGGCAAAGTATCTTCAGTCTGAAGACCAACAACACCGGTCATGACCTGAGCAACGAACAAACTCAGCTGGCCACAAGCCGCCAAAGCAACATCACCCTGCCCAGCTTGCTCACGCAATCTTCCATCAGCACTCCGCTCGACACACGGCGCTTGCTGTTCAACGAGACCTATACGGCCAATGCCAACCGCATGTATCGCCGTAGCGACGAACGCTCCCTGCGCCTGCAAGCCGACTACACGCACAACCGCGTCCAGCAACAGCGTGGCAACGTCCAGACCTTCTACCAGGCGGGCGACACCGTGCAGCTGGAAGAGGCAGCCAACTATCGCCTGGTCACCGATGCCCTGCATGCCAACCTGGCCTACGAAGACAATGCCACGACGCACTACTTGACCAACCGGCTCACCCTGGAGGCAGAGCGCGACCGCGGACATGCCGGCGAACTGGAGCAGACCATCGAAACCACCCGTCTCAAAGCCCACAATCACCTGGACTACCTGAAGAATCGCGACGAGCATACATGGGAGCTTACCTCTGATGCGCAACTAGCCTACCAACCTTCCACTCTGAGTTTGCCTTCCGAACAAGACGAGTATGCCCAACACAGCCTCTACACACATCATGCAGCCAGCTATCTGCATAAGCGCAATGGACTGACCAGTCATCTGAAAGCGGATGTTACGGCCGAATGGTCCCGCTACCGATTGGAGCAGCCAGGCGGCACCGCATCCTACAATGCTTCGCAACTGTCTGCCCAGCTCTCTCCGCAGCTACAGTGGGACCGCGGTTCCGTGTTTGCCTTCATAAAAGTACCCGTCAGCTGGAATCACTACTTCGGAGCACGGCAGTCGTATTTCCTCTATTCACCCGGTGTCTACCTGCGCTATCAGCACGACTATCACTGGAAGTTCTCCGCCTATGGCAGCTTCAGCCGCTCGGCTGGCAATGCGCTCGACATTTGCCCTTATCTCCGCCGCACCGACTACCGCACGCTGATATCCACAAACGGACTGATGCCGCTCAGCAACACGCTGACCGGACAACTTTATGCCGAATACAAGAATACGGTACAGGAATTTTTCGCCACCGCCACCCTGAACTACAGCCACAGCCGACACTCCACAATCTACGAACAATATATCTCTGCCGACACAGTGGCTACCCTCCGCCGCTCCTTCAGGAATACCTCCGACACTTGGACACTGACGACGTCGCTGTCCAAAGGCATCTTCGACTGGCGACTGAAAGCCTCCCTCGACCTGCAACTGACCCGACACTACGGACAACAGCTGACCCGCACTTCTTCTACCTCCCTGGCTTTATTGCAAGACTTCCGCTACGACTATCTACAGGCGGAACCCAAAATCGTATGGTCGCCGCTCAACTGGTTGGAAGCCAGTTATCACGCTACCATTGGTTACAGCTCCACCCGCATTGACAACGATACGGAGCTGACACCCATGGTCAACGTCGTGCAACGTCTGCGTCTCAATTTCAGCATAGGAAAGGTTGACTTGGCAGTGAGTGGCGAACATTATAAAAATGATTTAGGCAACGGCAATCGAACAAACACCCTGCTGGCCGACGTCAGTGCTACCTGGCGACACGACCGCTGGCGAATAGAAGCCTGCCTCAGCAACCTCTTCAACAAGAAAAACTATGCCTACACCACCTATACGGCCACCCAAAGCCGTACAGACTGGCTCCGCATCCGTCCGCGCGAAATATTGGCCAGCATCAGCTATAGTTTTTGAATGCCATCATTGCAGCTATTTTCTTGCATTTTGAGCCTGTTTTTCCACAATAATAGCCCCAGCGAAGCGCAAAACAGCCAATAAAAGTTAAAAACGAGCAGAAAAAAGAAGAAATACTATGTTGTATAACATAAAACCTCTACATTTGCACTGTGTTTTTCATGGTATTAGATTTAAGGTTAATAAAGATTGGGTGTC
>OLNN01000989.1_pt1 | contig 25962 bp, 25 predicted proteins | sample 1672141 | NCBI WGS metagenome assembly OLNN01 (sample SAMEA3136652, study PRJEB25190) | human gut metagenome | biome: human gut; feature: human-associated habitat; material: faeces | place: Austria | collected 2013
GTGGACTTTGAGGAGAAGCTCTACGCCGTGGGCCGCATCCCCGGTTCCTTTATGCGCCGGGAGGGCCGTCCCGGCCTGAACGCCATCCTGGCGTCCCGCTGCATCGACCGGCCCATCCGCCCGCTCTTCCCCAGCGATTTCCGCAATGACGTGGCGGTGGTCTGCACCGTCCTCAGCGTGGATCACGACTGCCAGCCCGAAGTCGCTGCCACCATCGGCACCTCCGCCGCACTGGCCATCTCGGACATCCCCTGGAACGGCCCGGTGGGCTGCGTCAACGTGGGCTATGTGGACGGCAAGATCGTCATCAACCCCGACCAGGAACAGCGCCACGTCAGCGATATGCTGACCACCGTGGTGGCCACCGGCGAGAAGGTGGTCATGATCGAGGCCGGCGCCAACCAGGTGTCCAATGAGGTGATGATGGCAGGCATCGAGGCTGCCTTCGAGGAGACCAAAAAGCAGGTGGCCCTCATCAACCAGATGGTCTCCGAGATTGGCAAGCCCAAGTTTGACTATCCCCACGCCGACTTCAACGAGGAGCTGTTCCAGAAGGTCGTGGAATTCGGCATGGAAGAGGCCAAGGCCGCCATGGATACCGACGACAAAAACGTCCGGGAAGCCCGCTGGAACGTGCTGATCGACCACCTCCACGAGCAGTTCCTGGAAGAGTATCCCGACATGGACCAGTATCTGGACGAGATCACCTACAAGTTCCAGAAGAAGATTGTCAAGCAGTGGCTGCTGGAGGGCCATCGCGTGGATGGACGAGCCTCCAACGAAATCCGTCCGCTGGCGGCGGAAGTGGGCCTCCTGCCCCGGGTCCACGGCTCCGGCCTGTTCACCCGCGGTCAGACCCAGGTGCTCTCCGTCTGCACCCTGAACATCCTCTCCATGAGCCAGAAGCTGGACAATATCTGGGAAGAGGAGTCCAAGCGCTATATGCACCACTACAACTTCCCCGGCTACTCGGTGGGCGAGGCCAGAGGAGGCCGCTCCACCAACCGGAGAGAGTACGGTCACGGCGCGCTGGCCGAAAAGGCCCTGCTGCCCGTCCTGCCCTCGGAATCCGATTTCCCCTACGCCATCCGCGTGGTCTCTGAGGTGCTGTCCTCCAACGGTTCCACCTCTCAGGGCTCCGTCTGCGGCTCTACCCTGGCCCTGATGGACGCCGGCGTGCCCATCAGCGCTCCGGTGGCCGGCATCTCCTGCGGCCTGATTCAGGACGATGACGGCGGCTTCCAGACCTTCATCGACATCCAGGGCGTGGAGGACTTCCACGGCGAGATGGACTTTAAGGTGGCCGGTACCAAGAAGGGTATCACTGCCATCCAGATGGACCTGAAGAACGACGGTCTCACCATGCCCATCATCAAAGAGGCTCTGGAGATGACCTATGACGCACGCTGCGCCATTCTGGACGAGATCATGCTGCCGGTGATCCCGGAGCCCCGTCCCGAGATCAGCCCCAACGCACCCAAGATGATTAAGATGAAGATCCCCACCGACATGATCCGCTCTGTCATCGGCTCCGGCGGCAAGGTGATCCAGAAGATCCAGGCGGACTCCGGCGCCAAGATCGACATCGAGGAGACCGGCGAGATCTTCATCTCGGCTCCCGATGCCGCCTCCTGCGAGGCCGCCAAGAAGGCCATCGACACCATCGTCTTTGTCCCCGAGGTGGGCAGCCTGTACTACGGCAAGGTGGTGCGTATCCTGAAGTTCGGCGCCTTTGTGGAGCTGGCTCCCGGTAAGGACGGCATGGTCCACATCTCCAAGCTGGCGGACCACCGGATCGGCCGGGTAGAGGACGCGGTGAACGTGGGCGATATGATCTGGGTCAAGGTCACCGAGATCGACGAGAAGGGCCGGGTCAACCTGAGCCATATCGACGCCATCCGTGAGATCAAGGCCAAGAAGCAGGCCCAGAAACAGTAACACCGGCTGAGAGAAAGAAATAGAATTGAGCAACCACTGCCCGGGCGGACGAAGTGAACCATACCAGTCCCTCCGGGCAGTTTCTGACAAACCGCGGCCCGCCGACGGAACGTCCGACCGGGTCGGGAAGGAGTGCATGGATTGATGTTAGACTGCAACCAGATCACCCTGCCCAACGGGGTGCGCATCCTCACGGAACACGTCCCCGCTGTCAGCAGTGCGGCCCTGGGCATCTGGGTGAACACCGGCTCCCGGGAGGAGAAGGCCAGTGAAAATGGTGCCGCCCACTTCATTGAGCACATGCTCTTCAAGGGCACCAACCAGTACTGTGCCCGGGAGATGGCCCAGCGGATGGATGCCATCGGCGGTCAGGTGAATGCGTTCACCACCAAGGAGTGTACCTGCTTCTACGCCCGGGCCCTGAACAGCCACCTGCGGGAGGCGGCGGATATTCTGTGCGGCATGTTCTTCAACGCCAAATTCGCCGAGGAGGACGTGCAGACCGAGCGCGGTGTGATTCTGGAGGAGATCGGCATGTACGCCGACGACCCGGCCGATCTGGTGATGGAGCGGATGTCGGCGGTGATCTATAAGGGCAGCTCTCTGGCCCGGCCCATTCTGGGCAAGAAGTCCACGTTGGAGAAAATGAGCGGCGCGTGGCTGAAGGAGTACAAGCGGACCCACTATCTGCCGGATCAGGTGGTGGTGTCCCTGGCCGGGAGCTTTGAGGACTCCTTTGTGGAGGAGCTCAAGGACCGGTTCTCCACCCTGGAGCCGGGAAAGCAGACCCGGCACAAGCCGGCGGTATACCATCCGGCGCTGACCCTGAAACGGAAGGCCACGGAGCAAAATCACCTGCTGCTGGCGTTTCCATCCTTGTCCGATGTGGACCCCAGACGGTTCACCATGCAGCTGCTGTCCTCCATCCTGGGCGGCGGCATGTCCTCCCAGCTGTTCCAGGAGGTCCGGGAACAGCGGGGCCTGTGCTACAATGTCTACACCTACGGGTCCAGCTATCAGGAGATCGGGACGTTTCACATCTACGCTGCCCTGAATAAGGAGACGGAACAGCAAGCGTTGACCGCAATCCGGGAGACGATCGAGCGCTTTGTGCAGGAGGGTGTCTCCGAGGCCGAGCTGAACCGGACCCGGGAGCTGGCCAAGGCCAATGTGCTGATGGGGCTGGAGTCCACCACTGCCCGGATGAATCACATGGCCCGGTCCGCTCTGCGGCAGGAGCCGGTGCGGGATGAGAAAGAGATCATCGCCGCCTACGACGCGGTGACGGCGGATCAGATCCGCCAGCTGGCCCAGGAGATCTTCCACTGGGATCAGTGTTCCTTCTCCGCTGTGGGCAAGGTGGACGCAGAGGATGTGTACCGCAGCGTCCTTGCCTGAGCCGGAGAACGAGACAAATAGGAAAAGCCGACAGGGAACCTGCTACGGGTTCCCTGTTGCTGTATTCCCAGCGCATTTGTTTACTGCCGAAAGGCGAAAAGCTGAAATCCTCTTGAAATCATAGGAATAGTGGGGTAAAATAGAACCAGCCAGCGGTACGGCCGCGGTAAAGGAGGCAGAGACGAGATGCGGATATCTACGAAGGGACGCTATGCGCTGCAGGTGATGCTGTACTTGGCACAGCACAATACCGGCGCATTTATTCCGCTGAAAGCGATTTCTCAGAGCCAGGGAATTACGGTCAAGTATCTGGAGCAGATCATTCCGCCGCTGAACCGGGCGGGATACCTCCACAGCGCCCGGGGAAACAACGGCGGTTACCGGCTGGCCCGGCGGCCGGAGGAGTACGTAGTGGGAGACATCATCCGGGTCAGTGAAGGGAGTCTTGCACCGCTGGCCTGTCTGGAGGATTCGGAGCACGGCTGTGAGCGGCAAAACTGCTGTCAGGCCCGCCACTTTTGGGCGGGACTGGACCGGGCGATTCGGGATTACGTGGATTCCGTGACCCTGGCCGACGTGATGGCCTACCGTCCGGAGGGAGAGCCGGAGGCGGAATCGTAAGCCGTTTTTGGAGAAAAAGGAAAGGTTGCCGTCGGGGAAAATGCGTTTTCCCCGGCGTTTTTTTGGCAAAATGGGTAAAATACGGGGAAATTTGCAGGATACTCTGAGAAAAATTCACGATTTCCGGAAAAATGCAGGACAAAGCGGTTTACAAAAGCGAATTACTTTGGTAAAATGATTTTGCAATTTATTGTACCGGACGTTGCAAACAAAAGCTTTTGATCTGACAAAATACCAATTTGGGAGGAAGATAACGCAACGGAATGAAAGAAAGCTTGCAAACAGGAAAGCGGGGCTGCAATTTCTCCTGCGGACGCAGTTCTCTGCAAGTTTTACCAAATCTGAAAAAAGGATGAATCATCATGAAAAGTCAATATTTACGAGATGTGCTGGCAACTGTGGAAAAGCGGAATCCGGGTGAGCCGGAGTTTATCCAGGCGGTAACCGAAGTGCTGGAGAGCCTGGAACCGGTGATCGAAGTTCGTCCCGACCTGGTGGAAGCAGGTGTGCTGGAGCGGCTGGTGGAGCCGGAGCGGCAGATCATCTTCCGGGTGCCCTGGATTGACGACAACGGCAAGGTCCAGGTGAACCGGGGCTATCGGGTTCAGTTCAACTCCGCCATCGGTCCCTATAAGGGCGGCATCCGCCTCCATCCTTCGGTCTACATCGGCATCATCAAGTTCCTGGGCTTTGAGCAGATCTTCAAGAACAGCCTGACCACTCTGCCCATGGGCGGCGCAAAGGGCGGCTCTGACTTCGATCCCAAGGGCAAGTCTGACGCAGAAGTGATGCGTTTCTGCCAGAGCTTTATGACCGAGCTGTACCGTCACGTTGGCCCGGACTGCGACGTACCGGCAGGTGACATCGGCACTGGTGCCCGGGAAATCGGCTACATGTTTGGCCAGTACAAGCGTCTGGCGAACCAATTCAACGGCGTGCTCACCGGCAAGGGACTGTCCTTCGGCGGCTCTCTGGCCCGTACGGAAGCGACCGGCTACGGTCTGTGCTACTTCACCCAGGAGATGCTCAAGGCCAACGGCAAGAGCTTTGAGGGACAGACGGTTGTGATCTCCGGATCCGGTAACGTGGCAATTTACGCCAACCAGAAGGCCACTGAGATGGGTGCGAAGGTCGTGGCAATGTCCGACTCCAACGGCTACATCTACGATCCCGATGGCGTGGACCTGGCTACCATCCAGCAGATCAAGGAAGTGGAGCGCAAGCGCATCCGGGAATACCTGGTGACCCACCCCAACGCAGAGTATCATGAGGGTCACGGCATCTGGTCCATTCCCTGTGACATCGCTCTGCCCTGCGCCACCCAGAACGACATCGGCAAGGCTGATGCAGAGATGTTGGCGAAAAACGGTTGCTACTGTGTGTCCGAAGGCGCCAACATGCCCTCTACCCCCGAGGCAATTGAAGTGTTCTTTGCCAACAAGATGCTCTATGGTCCCGCAAAGGCGGCAAACGCCGGCGGCGTAGCGACCTCCGGTCTGGAGATGAGCCAGAACTCCATCCGCTACGGCTGGTCCTTCGAGGAAGTGGATCAGAAGCTCCAGGGCATTATGAAGAACATCTTCAAATCCTGCGACGAGGCAGCGAGAACCTACGGTATGGAAGGCAACTACATGGCTGGTGCCAACATTGCCGGATTCCTGAAAGTGGCTGAGGCAATGAAGGCTCAGGGCTGCTGCTGAGTTCCGACAGAAAAACGATAAACTGATAAAAGTATAAATAGTGCGGCAACGACGTCGTGTAAGGATTCTTGCGGCGTCATTGCCGTTCTTTTTTTGCCCTCTTTTAGGGGGCTTTGCCCCCTAGGACCCCCACCAGCCTTTTTGGAAAAAGGCTGGACCTAAAAACTGATTGCGCTGCGCGCTCGTTCTATATGCGACGCAATCAGACACCGATATTCATCGGTGAAAGAGAAAGATAGAAAAAGAGCCTTCTTGTAGAAAGAGGGCTCTTTTTTACAATTTCAATATACTTATTTTCGGCTGTTCCAATATAACTTAGGTTAGAAATTCCTGTACACGCCGGTTGAATTCCACTGGATTTTTATGAGCGATGAAGTGGTCGCCTGGAAGAATGGCTAACTCCGCATTGGGCAGGCTCTCATAGATCAGCAGGGTATGGGATTCCCTGATCATATCCTTCTGTCCGGCGATCACCAAAGTCCGGTTTTTCAGAGATTTCAGTTCCGACGAAGGTATATTTGGATCGTTCACCATCAGCCCAAGCAACTCGGCTTTTTTTAGCGCGGCCGGACATCTCCTGGCGAATAGAGACGCGATCTTGTATCCGATCACAATGGGGAGCTGGACAGAGGGTTTTACGCCTTTTCCAGATAGGTTTGCTCCGTTTAGAACGAGCCGGTCCACACGGGGCGGATACTGGAGTGCGAAAATCAGCGCAATATTTCCGCCGTCAGAAAAGCCCAGCAGGTCCGCCTGCTCGATCTGCATCTCATCCATAAACGCCCGCAAATCCTCTGCAAACTGTCGTATGGTAAAGGGTTTCGTACCTCTGGGCGACTGCCCATGCCCTCTGGTATCCACGGCGATCACGCGGAACTGGTGCGAAAAATAGTCCAGCTGATGGATGAAATATTCGCCGCTTTCCCCGTTGCCATGGAGCAAAATCAGTGGTTTTCCGGTGCCCTTTTCTGTATAATGAAGCTTGATATCCATCTGAATGCCTCCGCTCTTTTGGGAATCGAAAATAAAACGCCACGGACAAGAAGTGCTTTGTTCGTGGCGTTTCTCATTCTAACTGCCGCTGGTCAGTTATCGTCGTCGGGAGGCATAATGCGGCCCAGAGCGGCACTGATGGTGGGGTATTTCCGCTTGACGTTGATGGGTATCATCTGCGGATTGACGAAGCAGTGACGTGTCTCACCGGTGGCCAGCAGGGTCTGATCCTCCGCCCGGTAGACCCGGTAGAAGAAGGAAATCCGGACCCCGTTAAAGGCGCCGGGACTGACCTGAATGGAGAAGGTATCGCCGAAGCGGGCGGGCTTGTGATTGACGCAGGAATAGCCCAGAACGGCGGTAAAGACGCCCATCTCCTCCAGCTTTTCATAGTCCAGATGCGCCTGACTGAGCAGGTCCGTGCGGGCCTCCTCGAACCAGCGCACGTAGTTGGAGTGGTGGACGATACCCATCTGGTCGGTCTCGTAGTAGTGTACCTTCCGTTGATAGGGTTTCACATCCATGTTAAAGCATCTCCTTTAAAAACGTTCCAAAAGGCCAGCTTCCTTGTCCTGCAGCGCCTGTTCCTTCATCCGGTAGTGAAGTTTCTTACCGGTGGCGTTGTAGGGAAGCTCCTTGACAAAGCGGTAATATTTCGGGCACTTGTAGGTGGAGAGCATGGGGTGACCGGCGCAGTAGGCCAGCATATCCTGCACGGTCAGGGTATCGTCTGCGGGAATCAGATAGGCCACCACGGCCTCACCCCGGGTCTTGTCCGGGACGCTGGTGACGATGCAGTCGGAAACCCGGGGATTCTGCTGCAAGACCTCTTCGATCTGAACCGGGTAGATGTTCTCACCGGCGGAGATAATCATATCGTCCTTCCGGCCCACCACGTGGATATACTGATTTTCATCCCAGGTGCCCAGGTCGCCGGTGTAGAGGAAGCCCTTGTAAAAGCGCTTCTCGGTCTCCGACGGGTTGTTGTAGTAGCAGTAAGCGGACTTGGCCGGGGACTTGATGATGATCTCGCCGACCTCCTCATTGTCCTGGGCCACCACCTCCCAGGGCTCGGCCTTCCGGTCCTCCAGGGCCTTGACCACCAGCACCTCGTCGTCGGTACAGGCACGGCCGGCGCTGCCCGCCATATCCGGCAGGTCGTAGGGCCGCAGGAAGGAGTTCCAGAAGGACTCGGTGGTGCCGTAACCGTTGAAGATATTGGGGGTCAGGATGGACTGGAAGTGGATGCAGGCCTTTTTGTCCAGAGGACTGCCCATGGTGACGATGCCCTTCAGAGAGGACAGGTCCACCGGGTCCCGTTCCTGGGACTTGGCCAGCATGGCCAGCACCGAGGGCACGCCGATGAGGAAGGTGATGTGGTACTGCTGGGTGTACTTGAGGCAGAGCTTGGGCTGGAACACCCGCAGAACGATCACCTCACCGCCGGCATACAGGGTGGGGTTGGGACCGCCGGAGTGGATACCGCCCCGGTGGAACCAGGGGGTCATGTTCATGGTCCGGTCGGTGCTGTTGAGGGGAAAGTGCATCATCACGTCGTGGGCGGTGAGCACCTCGTTGATGTGGTTGATCGGGACGCCACGGGGCCGGCCGGTGGTGCCCGAGGTGTACAGCCGGAGCACCTCGTCGTAGATGTGGCGCTCCGGAGCCACCGGTTCCTCCTCGGACTGGCCCTGGACATAGCGCTCGTAGTTCTCACCGCCGACGGCGATGCAGGATGCCGGCTTCCAGGAGGACAGCTCCAGGGCGTGGGCTACCCGGTCCTCAAACTCCGCGTCGTAGAGGAACACTTTGGGTTTGCTGTCCTCCAGGACGATGGCGATCTCACCGGGGGCGAAGTTATAGTTGATGGGGCAGCCAATGGCGTCAATTTTCTGGGTGGCCACGTAGCAGAAGACAAACTCCGGGCTGTTGTAGAGCATGTACATGACCACGTCGTTTTTCTTCACCCCATCTGCCTGCCAGCGGTGGGCCAGGCGATTGGCCTCGCCGTTGAGCTGACGATAGGTCCAGCTTTTTTCCCGTGCCGGATCCGTCAGGGCGCTTTTGTTGGGAAAACGCCGGACGTTGCGGGAGAACCCGTTGATCCAGGTGAAATCATGCTCAAAGCACTGCCGGAACATGGTGGCATCGTAGGTGAATTCCATAGTGAAAGAACCTCCTTAGGAATCTCCGTATTTTTGGAAGATAATGCAGGCGTTCTGACCGCCGAAACCGAAGGCATTGGACATGGCCGTGCGGATGGCCTGATGCCGGGCCACATTGGGGATCACGTCCAGATCGCACAGGGGATCCGGCGTCTGGTAGTGCAGGGTAGGAGGCAGCATACCGGTGCGGATGGCCTGGACACAGGCCACGGCCTCGATCAGGCCACCTGCACCCATCAGATGGCCGGTGGCGCTCTTGGTGGAGCTGATGCCGATCTGCTTGGCACGCTCGCCCAGAGCGGCGTGAATGGCCATTACCTCGACGGCATCGCCCTTTTCGGTGGAGGTGCCGTGGGTGTTGATGTAATCAATGTCCTCCGGAGCCAGGTTGGCGTTGGCCATGGCGGCGATCATACAGCGCCGGGCGCCGTCGCCGTCGTCCCGGGGCGCCACGGTGTGGAAGGCGTCGTTGTTGCTGGCGCAGCCCGCCACCTCAGCCAGAATGGTGGCGTTCCGGGCCAGGGCGTGCTCCTCGGTCTCCAGGATCAGGGCGCCGCCGCCCTCGCCCACCACAAAACCGTTGCGGTTGGCGTCAAAGGGCCGGCAGGCAGTGGCCGGATCCGGGTTGTTGGTCAGAGCCAGGGCACGGGCCAGGCTCTGGATCAGCAGGGTGCTGCCGCCGGACTCGCCGCCCATGACCACCATGACATCCGCCTCACCTGCCCGGAGCAGGGTGGTAGCGGTGGCGATGGCGTCGTTGCCTGAGGCGCAGGCGGTGCTGACGGTGAGGCTGGGACCCTGAATCTGGTGGGCGATGGCGAACTGAGCCGCCGCGATATTGCCCAGCACGCGGGTCAGGAACTTGGGCCCCACCCGGGTGCCTTGCTCGGACAGCTTGCGCTGGGTCTGCTCGGTGGCGTTCAGGCCGCCCAGAGCGGTACTCATGACGATGCCGGTGCGGTAGGGCTCTACCTCCAGACCGCTGGCGGTGAGCGCCTCCTGGGCGGAGACGTAGGCGTACTGCATAAAGTCCTCCATGCTGTTGGCCAGCTTGGGAGACATGTAGTCCTTGGCACGGAAGTCCTTCACTTCCGCGGCCACCTTGATGGGCAGTGCGTCCACGTCCAGCTTCTGGATGGTGTCGATGCCGGAGACACCCTGAATCAGGTTGTTCCAGTAGGTCTCCACACCCACCCCGATGGGAGTGACCGCGCCCATGCCGGTGATGACAATCTTTTTGCGTTCCATACTTCTTCGCCTCATTTCCCGTTCTGCACAAAGTCGGTGCCGATCCGCCGGAAGCGGTCATATCTGGCCTGGGTCAGCTGGCCCGGGACTCTGTTCTGATGGAGCCAGGCGGCAATCTTCTGATGCAGCGTGGCGTAGGTTTGCTCGTGGTTGCCCCCGAACTCGGGGATGACCTGCTCAATCAGGCCGAACTCCAGGGCACTGTCCGCCGTCAGCTTCAGGCATTCCGCGGCGTCCGCGGCCTTGTCCGCATCCTTCCACAGGATGCTGGCGCAGCCCTCGGGAGAGATGACGCTGTAGATAGCGTTTTCCAGCATCCACACCTCGTCGGCCACCGAGAGGGCCAGCGCGCCGCCGCTGCCGCCCTCGCCGATGACGATGGAGAGGATGGGGGTCTGGAGGGACATCATGGTGGACATGGACTCGGCGATGGCCTGGCCCTGACCGCGCTCTTCCGCGCCGATGCCGCAGAAGGCGCCGGAGGTGTCCACCAGGCAGATCACCGGCCGGTGGAACTTCTCCGCCTGCTTCATCAGGCGCACCGCCTTGCGGTAGCCCTCGGGGTTGGGCGCGCCAAAATTCCGGTACAGGTGCTCCTTGGTGTTGTGACCCTTCTCGATGGCGATCACCGTCACAGGCTGACCCTGGAACTCCGCGATGCCGCCCACAATGGCGGGATCGTCGGCGTAGCACCGGTCGCCGTGGCACTCCAGGAAGGTGCCGAAGAGATTCTTAATGTAGTCCAGGCCGGTGGGCCGGTTCTTCTCCCGAGCGGCCCGCACTCGATCATATGCTGTCACGCTCACGGCTGGTCCTCCCTTATATGCAGCTCCAGCAGCTTGCCGATCACGTCCCGCTGATTTTTCCGGGAGACGATGCCGTCGATAAAGCCGTGCTGAAGCATAAATTCCGCTTTTTGAAAGCCCTCAGGCAGCTTTTTCCTGGTGGTCTGCTCCACGACCCGGGCGCCGGCAAAGCCTACGGTAGCGCCGGGCTCGGCCACAATCAGATCGCCCTCCATGGCGAAGCTGGCGGTGACGCCGCCGGTGGTGGGGTCGGTGAGGACGGTGAGGTAGAATCCGCCGTCGTCGCTGAACCGGCGGATGGCGCCGGAGGTCTTGGCCATCTGCATCAGGGACAGCAGGCCCTCCTGCATGCGGGCGCCGCCCGAGGCGGTAAAGCCCACCACCGGCAGCCGTTCCTCCATGGCGTACTCAAACAGTCGGGTGATCTTCTCGCCCACCGCCATGCCCATGGACCCCATCATAAAGTAGGGCTCCATGACGAACAGGGCGCAGGACTGCCCGGAGATCTTCGCTGTGCCGCAGATCACACCCTCCTGCTCCCGGCAGGAGAAGCGCGTGGTGGCCAGCTTTTTCTGGTAGCCCGGGAAGTTCAGGGCGTCAGAGGCGGTCAGCTGCGCGTCCCGCTCCTGAAAACTGCCCGGGTCGGTGATAAACTGGATCCGCTGCCGGGCGTTCATCCGGAAATGGTAGCCGCAGGTGCAGGTGTTGGCCCGCTCCCAGATGGTGCTCAGAGGGATCCGGTTGCCGCAGGCAGGGCACTGCTTGGCCAGCTCGCTGTCCTCCGCCGTCTGGGGATCCGGGGTGCGGCCACCCTTTTCCAGCTCATTTTTCGGCCGGAACAGGAATTGATAAAAGGGCATTTTTGTCAGTCACCGTCCTTTGTCAAACTGTCCAGATCGTACTGCCCGGAGCGAAATCCCTCGCTCTGGATAATGTGAATCTGTTGTTCAATGTTGTTGGGCACGCCCTCAATGACCAGTTCACAGAGGGCGGCGTCCATTTTCCGAATGGTCTCCTCCCGGGTGCCGGCCCGGACAATCAGCTTGCCCAGCAGGGCGTCGTAGTAGGGGGAGACGGTCAGGCCGTTCCAGAGAAAGGTGTCGAAACGGACTGCCGGGCCGCCGGGCACGTGCAGGGCGCCGACTTTGCCCGGTGCGGCGGCGTTGATGCGGCACTCCAATGCAGTGCCGTTGAAGGAGATGTCCTTCTGGGTGAAGTTGAGCAGGACCCCCGCCGCGATGCGGATCTGCCACTTGACGATGTCCACGCCGGTGAGCATCTCAGTCACCGCGTGCTCCACCTGGAGCCGGACGTTCATCTCCATAAAGTAGTAGTTGCCGTGGCTGTCCAGGAGAAACTCCAGGGTGCCGGCGTTGACGTAGCCCACCTGACTCACCGCCCGGGATACCCGGTCGATCAGCGCCTTGCGCTGGGCCGGAGAGATGGCGGGCGAGGGGGTCTCCTCGATGAGCTTCTGGTTGTGCTGCTGGATGGAGCAGTCCCGCTCCCCCAGACAGACGCAGTTGCCGGACTCGTCGGCCAGGACCTGGACCTCGATGTGGCGGGCGGGATGGATGCACTTCTCCAGGTAGAGGGTGTTGTCGCCAAAGGCGGTCTGACTCTCCTGGGCAGCCACCAGAAAGGCGTCCTCCATCTCCTCCGGCCGTTGGACCAGCCGGATACCACGCCCACCGCCGCCGGCCCGGGCCTTGAGCATAATGGGATAGCCCACGGCCTCCGCCGCTTCCAGGGCGGAGGACACGTCGGGGACAATCCGGGTGCCCGGGATCACCGGGACCCCGGCCCGCTCCATGGCGGCCTTGGCCTTCTGCTTGTCGCTGAGCAGCTCCATGACCGCGGGAGTGGGGCCGATAAAGGTGAGATTGTGCTCCTGGCACAGCCGGGCGAAGGCGGCGTTTTCCGACAGAAAGCCGTAGCCCGGGTGGATGGCCTGGGCGCCGGTGACCAGGGCCGCGCTGATGATCCGATCCATGTTCAGATAGCTCTCGGCTGCGGGAGCGGGTCCGATGCAGACGCTCTGGTCCGCCAGAGCCACGTGGAGGGCGTCGGCGTCGGCCAGAGAGTACACCGCCACGGTGGCGATGCCCATCTCCTTACAGGCCCGGATGATGCGCACGGCGATCTCACCCCGGTTGGCAATCAGAATTTTCGAAAACATGGGTTATTCCTCTCCCTCGATCAGCGCGAAGGAGAACTCCGCTGTCACACACAGCTTATCGCCCACGTACCCCTTGCCGGTGGCAAAGTAGAAGGGCTTCTTCACCCGGGTGATCTCACAGCGGCTCTCAAAGGTGTCGCCGGGCACCACCGGGTGCTTGAAGCGCACCTTGTTCAGGCTGGTAAAATAGGGCGTGGTGCCCGCCGGGCAGCCGTCCTTGAGCAGGACGCACACCGACTGGGCCATCATTTCGCAGAGGATCACGCCGGGCACCACGGGATTGCCCGGGAAATGGCCCTGGAGGAACCACTCATCCCCCTGGATGTGGTACTTGCCGTGGGCGGTCTTCTGGGACGGATCCTCGCCCGTCTCTACCTCCGCCTCCTGGATCAGCAGCATATTGTCCCGGTGGGGGAGGATGGCTTTCAGTTCTTCCTGATTCATCATCACAGCCTCCTCATCTTAAACAGCGGCATACCGTAGTCCACGGTCTGGGCGTTTTTCACGCAGATTTCCGTGATCACGCCATCCTGCTCTGCGGCAATCTCGTTGAGCAGCTTCATGGCCTCGATGATACAGAGCACGTCGCCCTGCTTCACCGTATCTCCCACCTTCACGTAGGGCTTGGCGCCCTCGGCAGAGGAGGCGTAGAAGATGCCCACCATGGGAGAGGAGACAGTGAACACGCCGGCGGGCTCGGCCTGGACCGGCTGGGCCTCGGGGACGGGCGCGGGCGCCGGAGCGGGCACTGCAGTGCCGTTTGCGCTGCGCTCCAGACGGACACGGTCATGGTCGTTGGAGATCTCCAACCCGGTCAGGTTCAGTTCCTCCATCAGCCGCGCGTATTTCCGGATCTCCAGTTCTTCCATCGTCACTCCGCCTTTCTGAATGCCAGGCACGCATTGTGCCCGCCGAAGCCCAGGGAGTTGGACAGGACCAGGTCCACGTCCGCCTTCCGGGCGGTGCCGGGTACGTAGTCCAGATCGCAGTCGGGATCCGGCTCCGTCAGACCCACCGTAGGCGGGATCAGGCCGTTCTGGAGGGCCAGCACCGAGGCAACAGCCTCTGCCGCGCCGGCAGCGCCCAGCATGTGGCCGGTCACCGACTTGGTGGAGCTGATCATGATCTTCCGGGCCTCATCCTTGCCGAAGGCCTTCTTCACGGCCAGGGTCTCCGCCTTGTCGTTGAGGGGAGTGCCGGTGCCGTGGGCGTTGAGATAGACCCGCTCACCGGGCTGCCACTTGGCCTCTTCCAGGGCCAGCTTCATGGCCATGGCGCCGCCCTCTGCCTCGGGCTGAGGTGCGGTGATGTGGTAGGCGTCGCAGGTGGAGCCGTAGCCGCACAGCTCTGCGTAGATCTTGGCGCCCCGGGCCTTGGCGTGTTCGTATTCCTCCAGCACCAGGACACCGGCGCCCTCGCCCATGACGAAGCCGGACCGGCGCGCGTCAAAGGGCAGGCAGGCAGTGGCCGGATCGGTGGCCAGGGACAGGGCCTGCATGTTGGTAAAGCCGGCTGCGGCCACTTCGTTGACAGTGGCCTCGGCGCCGCCGGCGATGATGGCGTCGGCATAGCCGTGGCGGATGGCCCGCATGGCCTCACCCAGGGCGTTGTTGCCGGAGGCGCAGGCGGTGACAGAGGGCATAGCCGCGCCCTTGCACTGGTAGCGGATGGCGATCATGCCGGAGGCCATATTGGCGATCATCATGGGAATAAAGAAGGGAGAGACCCGTCTGGGGCCCTTTTCCAGCAGCTTCTGATATTCCTTCATGAAGGTCTTGATGCCGCCGATGCCGGTGCCGATATAGACGCCGATGCGCTCCGGAGGCAGGGTGCCGATGATGCCGCTGTCCTCCACGGCCTGGCTGGCCGCCGCCATGGCGAACTGGGCGTACTGGTCACTGTGGGAGATATCCGACCTGCTCATGTAGGCGGCAGGGTCAAAGTTCTGCACTTCGGCGGCCAGCTTGACCTTATAGTCAGTGGTGTCAAACTTGGTGATGGGGCCAATGCCCACATTGCCCGCCGTCAGGTTGTCCCAAAAGCTGGGAATGGTGTTGCCGATGGGTGAGATGATACCCATTCCTGTTACGACTACCCGATTCATGTGTCTACCTCCTAGATGGCCAGGCCGCCGTCCACCCGGATGACCTCGCCTGTGATATAATTGGAACCGTCACCGGCCAGAAATGCCGCCAGCTCCGCGATTTCCTCCGGCTGACCCATGCGGCCCAGAGGGATCTGCTGGAAGAGACTGTCGTCTTCCGAGAACGCCGCGGTCATGTCAGTCTGGATCATGCCGGGAGCGATGGCGTTGCAGCACACGTTCCGGGAGGCCAGCTCCCGGGCGATGGTCTTGGTCAGACCGATGACACCGGCCTTGGAGGCGGCGTAGTTGGCCTGGCCGGCATTGCCCATGATTCCGGCCACCGAGCTGATGTTGATGATCTTGCCGTGGCGGTTTTTCATGAAGATGGGGGTACACTGGCGGATCATGTTGAAGGTGCCCTTCAGGTTGGTGTTGATCACCGCGTCGAACTGGCCCTCCTTCATCATGGCCACCAGGCCGTCCCGGGTGATGCCCGCGCAGTTGACCAGGATGTCCACGGACGGGAAGGCCTTCTTGATGGCGGCGACCGTCTCCTTCACTGCCTGGAAGTCGGCCACGTCGCACTGGTATGCCTGGGCGGTGACGCCCTTTGCGGCGGCCTCTTCACAGACGCTCTGGGCGGCAGCTTCGTTGCCGGCGTATACCACGGCTACATTGGCCCCCAGGGAGGCGAATTTCAAAGCGATGGCCCGGCCAATGCCGCGGGAACCGCCGGTGACGATCGCAGTTTTTCCATTAAGCATTTTTCTTTACCTCTCTCGCTGTGGAGTCCAGGCCGTCCCAGTCCTCCACGTGGTAGGTGCGCACAGACTTGTCGATGCGTCTGATCAGGCCGCAGAGCACGTCGCCGGGACCCAGTTCAATAAAGGTGTCGGCGCCGTCGGCGATCATGTTCTCAACCAGCTCCTGCCAGCGGACCGGATTGCAGATCTGCTTGGTCAGCAGCTCCCGGCAGTCCTGATCGTAGGGACGGGCGGTGTAGTTGGAGTAGAGGGGAACCTTAAAACGGGAGAACTTCACGTCCTGCAAGTAGGCGTTGAACTGCTCCGCAGCCTCCGCCATAAAGGGGGAGTGGAAGCCGCCGGATACCTTCAGCGGCATGGCGCGACCGCCGGCCGCCTTGACAGCCTCCCGCAGGCCTTCCAGAGACTCCCGCTTGACTGCCACGACGGTCTGGCCGGGGCAGTTGTAGTTCACGGGATAGGCCTCCGGATAGGCGGCGCAGAGCTCCTCTACCTTTGCGGTGTCCAGCTTCATCACAGCGATCATGGCGCTGTCCACCTTTTCCGCCGCATCCTGCATCAGCTTGCCGCGGTGGGTGACCATCTTGATGCCGCTTTCAAAGTCCACGCCGCCGGTGATGGTGAGGGCGGCCAGCTCACCCAGGGAAAAGCCCGCCACCATGTCGGGAGTGACGCCCTGGCCGATCAGGGCCTGTGCGGCGGCCATCTCCACGGTAAACAGACAGGGCTGGGTGTTGGCAGTCTGCTTCAGGGTCTCCGCGTCCCCGTAGAAGCACTGGTCCGATGTACCGGGGCGCAGCTGGTCCGCCTGGATGAAGGTGAACCGGGCGAACAGATCGTTTTTCTTCAGATCCAGGCCCATACCCGGATGCTGGGTTCCCTGGCCGGGAAAGACAAAGGCTATTTTACCCATTGACAAGCTCCTTTCAGAATCGGCTCGGCCTGGTCGAACATCTCACGGATGATCTCCGCCGCAGGCTGTTCCCGATGGATCATGCCCGCCACCTGACCGGCCAGGAAGCAGCCGTGCTCCACGTCGCCCTCCTTGGCCGCCAGACGCAGGGCGCCGGTGGCCCGGCCGGACAGCTCCTCATCGGAGATGGGGCTGAACTCAGCCTTGGCGTAGTCCCGGGAGAAGGGCGTTTTCAGGCTGCGCACCGGATGGCCCAGGCGCTTGCCGGTGGTGATGGTGGCGATGTCACTGGCCTTGAGGATTTTCTCCTTGTAGACCGGGTGGACCGAGCACTCCTCGGCCACCAGGAAGCGGGTGCCCACCTGGACCCCGCAGGCGCCCAGCATAAAGGCGGCGGCGATTCCGCGGCCGTCCGCGATACCGCCGGCAGCCAGGACAGGCAGCGTAGTGGCGTCACAGACCTGGGGAACCAGCACCATGGTGGTCAGTTCACCCACATGTCCGCCGCTCTCGCCGCCCTCCGCGATGAGGGCAGTGGCCCCCAGCCGGGTCATCAGCTTGGCCATGGCAACCGAGGCCACCACGGGGATGACCTTGCAGCCGGCTTCTTTCCAGAGCTTCATGTGCTTGCCCGGGTTGCCGGCGCCGGTGGTGATGACGGGGACCTTCTCCTCAGCCAGCACCGCCGCCACCTCATTGACCGAGGGGCTCATCAGCATCACGTTGACCCCGAAGGGCTTGTCCGTCAGCTGGCGGACGATGTGGATCTGCTCCCGGACGTAGTCGGCAGAGGCGTTGCCTGCGGCGATGATGCCCAGGCCGCCGCCCTCCGAGACCGCCGCAGCCAGCTTGCCGTCGGCGATCCATGCCATGCCGCCCTGGAAGATGGGATATTCGATGCCCAGCAGGTCACAGATTGGCGTTTTGATCATAGCGATTTCCTCTTAAAGCTTACTTGTTGGGGTTCTTCTCTTCTGCGAAGGCAACCAGCTCGCCGACGGTGGCGACTTTCCGGTCCAGATCCAGCTCGAAGCCCAGACGGTCTTCCAGCTCCATGACCATTTCCACGGTGTCCAGAGAGTCAATGCCTAGGGACTCGAAGGTGGTTTCCATCTTGATTTCAGAGGGGTCACAGTCGATGTGTTCTGCGATCAGTTCCGCGATAGTGTTAAAAATCATAGTTCTTCTCCTTTATCAGTGCAGTGTAAATGATGTGGAAGTTATCAATGCTAACCCTAGCACAAATAGCCAAGTCTGTCAAGGAGCGCCAAGTCGAAGGGAATCTGGCGGGAAAAAAGGGGAATCCTTCCCTCTAGCATTGCCGTGAACGAGGAAATCTAACCCTGTCTTTCCAGAAATTCGGTATTTCCCGGGAAAACAGGTGCGCAGCGAAAAAAGTTTGAAAAACCCCTTGACATTGCCGTAGCGTCAGCCCTTACAGTACTCTCAGGAGGTGAGCGGAATGGAATATACCGTGAAGAAACTGGCGGCCCTCTCCGGGGTCAGCGCCCGGACCCTGCGCTACTACGATGAGATCGGCCTGCTGAAGCCGGCGCGGGTGGCATCCAATGGCTACCGCATCTACGGTCAGGCCCAGGTGGACACCCTTCAGCAGATTCTCTTCTACCGGTCCATGCAGGTGCCTTTGGAGGAGATCCGCCGGCTCCTCTCCGACCCGCAGTTTGACCGCCGTCAGGCTCTGGAGCGCCATCTGGAGGTCCTGGAGCGAAAGCGGGACCAGATGGATACGCTGATTACGACGGTGCGCCATACCATTGAAACCATGAAAGGAGAACGAACCATGACAGATCAGGAAAAGTTTGCAGGATTAAAGGAACGGTTCCTGGAGGAGAACCAGCAGAAGTACGGCGCGGAGCTGGAGGCCCGGTACGGAAAGGAGGAGGTAGCTGCCTTCAACGCCAAGGTGGGCGCCATGTCACCGGCCCAGTGGAGTGAGCAGGAACAGCTGTCCGATGAGATTGCTGCGCTGCTGAAAGCGGCGGTGGCCACCGGTGACCCGGGCTGTCCGGAAGCCCAGCGGGCCTGTGATCTCCACCGGCAGTGGCTGGAGCTGTTCTGGCCGGCAGGGACCTACTCCAAGGGCGCCCACCGGGGCATGGGCGAGATGTACGTCCAGGACGAGCGGTTCCGGGCCTTTTACGAGGCCATCGCGCCGGGCTGCGCAGTGTTATTCCGGGACGCCCTCGCCATCTACTGCGGCGACGAAAAATAGAAAAATCTGGGCGTGCAGGAAGGGAATGCAAGCCGGTATGACCGCATAAATTCGCCCCATTCTAACAAACTAGAGTGAGGTGATTTGATGAGGAAAAAGCTGAGTGTAACCCTGGCTGCCGGAGCGCTGGTGCTGATGACCCTCTGCGGGGTGCTGACCCTGTCCGGCCGGGCCCGGGCGGCAGAGCAGGAGACGGTGTCCCTTCCTATTTTAATGTATCATCACATCAGCAAGTCCCCGGAGCGGTGGGGAAAGCACGTGATCTCACCGGAGACCTTCGAGGGTGACCTGCAATACCTCTCGGACAACGGCTATACCACGGTGACTACGGCGGATCTGATCGCCTACGTGGACGAGGGAAAGGCGCTGCCGGAGAAGCCGGTGATGATTACCTTTGACGACGGGCAGCTGAGCTTTCTGGAGTACGCCCTGCCGCTATTGGAGCGCTATGACATGCAGGCGGTGGCGGCCATTGTGGGGGCCTACGCGGACCTGTACACGGAGACGCCGGATCGCAACGTCAACTACGCCCATATGACCTGGGAGGACCTGAAAACCCTGACGGACAGCGGCCGGGTGGAGATCGCCAGCCACACCTATGACATGCACAACCTGGACGAGGGCCGGAAGGGCTGCCGCATCAACAGCGGCGAGAGCTGCTCGGACTATCAGGAGACCTTTTCGGCGGACCTGCTGAAAAATCAGCGGCTGATTACGGACGCCATCGGTCAGCGCCCGCTGGCCTTTGCCTATCCGTTTGGGTGCTTCTGCGACGAGGCACGGGAGGTGCTGGAGCAGCAGGGCTACCGGGTGGCATTCACCTGTGACGGAAAGGTCAACCGGCTCACCGGCGACTCGGAGGAGCTGATGGAGCTGGGTCGCTTCAACCGGCCCAACAACGTGGATCGGGCCACCTTTTTCGCCCAGTGGAACCAGTGAGATAACAGGACCGTCGGTGGAAACCGGCGGTCTTTGTTTTGTCTGACCGGAGAGAAAGATGGTTGACTAATACATTAAAGTGGTATAAAATAAGCAGAAATGATCGTGTCATTTACCAAAAAAGCAAGGAAAGGGAAGGTGAGACAGATGCAACTGAAGGGAAAAATCGCTATCGTCACCGGCGCCGGCCAGGGTCTGGGCAGAGAGATCGCCCTGATGCTGGCAGAGGAGGGCGCCACTGTGGCTGTGGTGGGCCGGACGGCCGCCAAGCTGGATAAGGTAGTGGAAGAGATCGCCGTAAAAGGCGGGAATGCCGTGGCAATCCCCCGGGATTTGACCGAGGAGGATCAGGTGCAGTCCATGGTGGACGAGGTGTTGGAACGCTTTGGCCGGATTGACATCTTGGTGAACAATGCCGGCGGCTACCCCAAGGAGATGTACGACATTTCCACCCAGTCTCCCCTGAAGATCTGGGACTGGAAGCCGGAGCAGTGGGATCAGATTATCCGTACCAATCTGCGCATCCCCTTCCTGTGCATGAATAAGGTGACCCCGGTGATGCGGGAGCAGCGCTCCGGCGACATCGTCAGCATCTCCTCCCGGATGGGCCGTATCGCCTCCCAGATGGGCGCCTACGCCGTGGCCAAGGGCGGCATCGTCACCCTGACCAAGACGGTTGCCATCCAGATGCAGGAGTACGGCGTCAAGTGCAACGCCGTGGCACCTACCATCGTGGACACTCCGGGCCAGCGGACGTACAACGCCTCGGTGGGCCAGGACGATGTGAAGATGGGCGACGCCCGCCATGTGGCGCTGGCTGTCCGCTATCTGCTCTGCGACACCCCGCCGGTGATGACCGGTCAGGTCCTGGATCTGTTTACCACACTGTAATGCCAATCAGAGTCCACTCGGATTCTCTCCACATATGTTGTTGTATATTGTGATCGGCTCCGCTCCGCGGGGCGAAAGGGCAACCCCTCCGCTTTTTGGCAGAGGGGTTGTTCTTTTTATCGCCGCTTATTCTGAAGCTTATCGCGCAAAGCAAGGTGATCGGACTCCAGTGTATCCCATAAGCGTTTCAAATGGAGATATTCACAATATGCGCTCCACACTTCTGGGGAATCATAAGAGGCTTTTGCGGCGATCAGCTGGCGCAATGTTTCCCGTGCTCCTTCCAATTCAACACCGAGGGAATAAAGACGTGCTGCGGACTGGAGCAAGAGATCGTTCTCTGTATCCATAGCGACAACCTCCTGCCAGTGATATATCACTAGTCTAGCACAAAAGGCGGGGTTAGTGAAGTATCACTAATATGGGAAAGCTTAGTGAAATATCATTACCTTGTGATATTCACTAAGGAGGAGCCATATGAACACACGGGAAGCGGTTGCGCTTCGCATCCGTCAGCTCTGCCGGGAACGGGGATTGACACCCAATGGGCTCAGCAATCTGGCGGCGGTGCCTCAGAGCACAGTCAAGAGCATTCTGAACGGGGAGAGCAAAAATCCGGGGATTGTGAGCATCAAAAAACTCTGCGATGGCTTGGAAATCACTTTGGGAGAGTTTTTCTCTACGCCGGAATTTGACGCTCTGGAACAGGAAATTAAATAGTGTAGAAATCATGCAAAAAGGACGCCATCGAACCGGGATGGCGTCCTTTTGATGCGGTAGAAGGGAACTCACCGGTCGTCCAGAGGGACGAAGGGCAGGTTGGGCGCCACGGCCTTGTAGGCGGGGCGCATGATGCGGCCGGGATTGACGTAAATTTCCTCAATCCGGTGGGCGCACCAGCCGACGATACGGGCGGTGGCGAAGAGTGGGGTGAACAGATCCACGGGGATGTTCAGCACGGAGTAGACGAAGCCGGAGTACAGGTCCACGTTGGCGCACATATACTTCTCGCTGCCGGTGACGGCACGGAACACCTCCGGGGTCAGCCGTTCGATGGACTCGATCAGGTTGAGCCGGTCACCCATGCCGGTTTTCTCGGCCAGGGAGCGGGCAAAGCGTTTCAGCAGCTTGGCCCGGGGATCGGACAGGGTGTACACTGCATGGCCCATGCCGTAGATCAGGCCGGAGCCATCGCCCAGTTCCTTGTTGAGGATGCGGACCAGCACCGATTTAATCTCGTTGTCATCCCGCCAGTCCTTGACGTTTTCCGCCACCACGTCCACCATCTGCTGGCAGCGGATGTTGGCGCCACCGTGACGGGGACCCTTCAGAGAGCCGACGCCGGCGGCGATGGCGGAGAAGATGTCGGTATAGGAGGAGGAGATGACCCGGGTGCTGAAGGTGGAGTTGTTACCGCCGCCGTGCTCTGCGTGGAGCACCAGGCACAGGTCCAGGAGCTTTGCCTCCTCGTCGGAGAAGACCCGGTCATCCCGGGAAGCGGCCAGGAAGTTTTCCGCCGTGCCGCAGCCGGACATGGCTCCGTGGAGGTAGAGGGAGCCGCCGTCGATATAGCAGCGCTTGGCGGCGTAGCCGTGGGCTACGATCATAGGAGTCTGGGCGATGAGCTGCATGGACAGCCGCAGCTCATTTTCCAGAGTCATAGTTTCCGGGTCCGGGTCATAGGAATAGAGGGTCAGAATGCTCCGGGCCAGCTTGTTCATCAGGTTGTTGCTGGGCGCCCGGAGGATCTGGTCCTCGGTAAACATAGGGGGCAGCGGGCGCATCTCATCCAGCACCTGGTTAAAGCCGTTGAGTTCCTCCCGGGTGGGCAGGTGGCCCATCAGCAGCAGGAAGGCGGTCTCCTCATAGCCGAACCGGCCCTCGGAGGTAAAGCCGCGGATCAGGTCCTCAACGTTGATGCCGCGGTACACCAGCCGGCCGGGCATGGGGACCTTCTCGCCGTTCTGCATATAGTAGCCGTAGACATTGCCGATTTGGGTGACGCCGATCAAAACACCGGTGCCGTCGCTGTTGCGCAGACCGCGCTTAATGTCAGAGCGGGCATACGCCTTGGGGTTGATCCAGTTGGATTGGCTGAAGCTTTCGCTCATGTCGTGGATAAAGTCACTGGCGGTGGAAGACAAGGCTTTGGCCATATTATGTTACCCTCTTTCTGCGGCGTATTATAAATCTCTTTTAGTATAAGTGATCTGAAATTTGAAGTCAACAAGCTGGTGGGCATTCCAAAAAAGACTGTCAAAAGTAGCCTATTTTACAGGCAAAAAACAGGGGAAAGTTGAACAGAATGAAGTATGAAAAAGCGTAACTTGCATCGAAAGCGAAATCCGGTCTATTGCACCCTGCGCAGGGCGCTGATCCTGACGCTGGTGGTATTCTTCCTGCCGGCGGCGGTGTTCGGCAGGACAGCCCGGGCCGAGGAGCCGTCGGAGCCGGAACCGGCGGCGGTGGCTGAGGCGGAGGAGACTGCGGTAACCGAAGAAAAGGAACCGGCAGAGGAGGAGGCATCTGAGCGCTCAGACACAGCGCCGGCGTCGGATGGTGAATCCGTCACCCTGAAGGTGAAAATGGGAGACCAGGTGAAAACCATGGAGCTGGAGGAGTACCTCTGGGGCGTGGTGGCGGCGGAGATGCCGGCGGCCTTTGAGCAGGAGGCCCTGAAGGCCCAGGCCATAGCAGCCCGCACTTATACCCTGTATCGGATGGAAAATCCCAGTCCCAACCACACAAAGGCGGATATCTGCACTGATTCCACCTGCTGTCAGGCCTGGATCAGCTACGACGACCGGATGGAGGCCTGGAGCGGCAGCAAGGGAAAGGAGTATGCCCAAAAAATCACCACTGCCATTGAGGAGACTCGGGGCCAGGTGATCTACTACCAGGACGAGCCCATCATGGCCGCCTTCCACGCCGCTAGCGCCGGGATGACCAAGGGCGCCGAGGAGGTGTGGGGGAAGGATGTGGCCTACTTACAGGCGGTGAAGAGTCCGGAGACCGGGGATCAGGTGCCCAATTACTACAGTGTTGTCACCGTGACTGCGGCAGAGTTCAGGCAGAAGCTGGTGAGCCGCTATCCGGAGGCGGAGCTGGGAAAGACGCCGGAAAAGTGGTTCGGAAAGGTAAGTTATGATGACGGCGGCCTGCCGGTCTCCATCAAAATTGGCGGGCAGGACGTGCCCACCTCAGTTCTGCGCAGTCTGTTTGAACTGCGCAGCGCCAGCCTGACGGTGGAGTGCGACGGAGAGAATGTGACATTTTATGTCACCGGCTATGGCCACGGTGTGGGCATGAGCCAGTACGGCGCCAACGCCATGGCCAAGGAGGGCAAGAGCGCCAAAGCCATCCTGGAGCACTACTACACCGGGGTGGAGATTCGCAGTATGGACCGTTGACAGGCCGGAACAGGCGTGGTACAATACAGCCTGTTCATCGGAGGACTGTCATCGGAATGACAGAGCCGGATAAGATGTCGGGTGCGCCCGGGATTTTATCCGGCTTTCTTTTTACGGAGGATTGTATGGATTTTGTCAACGGAAACCTGCGAAATACCTTTCTGCGCTACCTGTTTGCCTCGCTGGGCAGCGCCATCGTCACCTCCATCTACACCAGTGTGGATATGATCTGCGTGGGCCACTACTGCGGGCCCGACGGCAGTGCTGCCATCTCCTGCGTCAATCCACTGTGGTCCATTATGATCGCCCTGGGACTGCTGTTGGGCGTGGGCGGCTCGGTGTGGATGACCACCCGGCGTGGCGCCGGCGCGGATGAGGAGGCGGATACCTACTTCAGCGTGGCCCTGATGATTGCCCTGATACTGTCCGCCGCCTTAATGCTGGTGTATCTGTTCCTGCGGGAACCACTGCTCCGGTTTTTCGGAGCCGATGACCAGCTGATTCCCTACGCTATGGACTACGCCCAGTGGCTTGCCTGGGCAGTGCCCGCCTTCCTGGCGGGGGCGATGCTGTCCAATTTTATCCGCAACGACGGCGCTCCCGGCATCTGCGCGGCGGCCATTCTCACCGGCGGCGCGGTCAACATCGTAGGCGACGTGTACTTTGTCTTTGACTTTGGCCTGGGCATGGGGATGAGCGGCGCGGGTCTGGCCACCGCGCTGGGACAGCTGGTGGCACTGCTCATTCTCTGCTTCTACTTCCTGCGGAAGCAGTGCAGACTCCGGCTGCGCAGACCGCGCAAGGTGGCCGCAGTCCTCAAGCGGATCTGTGCATCAGGCTTCGCGCCGGCCATTGTGGACCTGACCTTTGGCGTCACCGTCATCCTGTTCAACCGGCAGATCATGCGCTACGCCGGCACGGCGGATCTGGCGGTGTTCGGCACGGTGGCCAATGTCGCCATCCTGTTCCAGGCTCTGTTCTACGGCGTGGGACAGGCGGTGCAGCCCATCACCTCCGCCAATTACGGCGCCGGTCAGTGGAGCCGGGTGGCCCGGATGCGGCGGATCTACCTGACCACCTCGGTGATCATGGGCGTGCTCTTTGTCAGCATCACGACCCTGTTTCCAAAGCAGCTGCTGAACATCTACATGGCCGTCACAGAGGAGATTTTGACCATCGGGCCCACAGCCCTGCGCATCTACGGCATCTCCTTCCTGTTCATGGGGATCAACGTGGTGGCAACCTACTATCTGGAGTCCGTACTGCGGCCCCGGCAGTCCTTTGTCATCTCCCTGTCCCGGGGATTTGTCCTCACTGGCCTCTTTGTCCTGATTCTGCCCGCAGTGTTCGGCGTTCAGGCCATCTGGTGGACCATGCCCTTGACGGAAGGGCTGACCATGGTCTATACGCTGCTTTCCCTCCGGGGTTCAGCGTCCGCGCCGGCAGCAGTCCCGGAATAAGAGCCTTCCTGTGAAAATACCCCACGGGAAATCCGTGGGGGTGTCCGAGCGGTAGAAAAACGAACCGAAGCCTAAAGGCCTCGCCAGAGTTCCGGCAGCTCTGATGCCGGAATCAAATCGAATCTGAAAAAAGTGACGACATGTGCGTCACTTTTTTCACGTCCCGGCCCGCAAGTGCCTTCCCTTCGGGAAGGCGCGCAGGCGGGCTGCTGTCTTCG
>OLNN01000998.1_pt1 | contig 25781 bp, 19 predicted proteins | sample 1672141 | NCBI WGS metagenome assembly OLNN01 (sample SAMEA3136652, study PRJEB25190) | human gut metagenome | biome: human gut; feature: human-associated habitat; material: faeces | place: Austria | collected 2013
CCTTTATTCGAAGGAGTAACGAAGCAGATGCGTCTGAGAAGCGATTGGGGTAGGTAGAAGGGTAGAAAGTGGCTAGGTAGAAATAATTCGGGGAAATGGACAGAAATACAGCCGTTGGAAAATCGTATCTGAATATATATGTAAAATAATATAACTTTTTTGTTGGGCGTTGAATTTAGTTGTCGACATGTACAATTTAATAATATGAAAGGTTTATATTGCTGATTTTTCTCGAAAAGTTAAGAATTGGTAACAAACATTTCGGAGGAACCGGCAAAAGGGTTACTTTTGCACGGCAACACGGGTTGCGGGGAAAAGGTGATGGCCGGAAGGATGGAAGCTGTGTTTCCCGGGATGGAAGTGTGACTTACTAATTTTTAATGACACAATATGCTGAAAAAATTATTTGGATTCGATGAGCGCGTTACAACTGTGCGCACGGAAGTGATGGCGGGGATTACCACGTTCCTGACGATGGCCTATATTCTGGCAGTTAATCCTAACATTCTGAGCACCACGGGCATGGACAAGGGTGCCTTGTTTACTACCACGGTATTGGCTTCGGCCGTAACTACGCTGCTGATGGCTTTTTATGCCAAGCTGCCTTTCGGGCTGGCGCCGGGCATGGGGCTTAATGCTTTCTTTGCCTATACGGTCTGCCTGGGTCTGGGCTACAGCTGGCAGTTTGCGCTGACGGCGGTACTGATTGAGGGGCTTATCTTTATCTTGCTGACGGTGACCAACCTGCGGGAGAAGATAGTGGATTGCCTGCCCATGACGCTGAAGCATGCCATCAGTGCCGGTATAGGTTTGTTTATCGCTTTCCTGGGCTTGCAGAATGCGGGCATCATTGTGAAGAACGACGCTACACTGGTGGGGCTGGGCAATATTACGACGGGACCGGCCTTGCTGGGCATTATCGGACTGGTGCTGACGTCGGTGCTGCTGGTGAAGCGGGTGAAGGGTGCCTTGCTGATAGGTATTCTGCTGACTACGGTGCTGGGTATTCCGTTGGGCATCACGCATTTCAGCGGTGTGGTGAGCACTCCTCCTTCGATAGAGCCTATTTTCTGCCAGTTTGAGTGGCACAATATATTTACCAGGGAGATGGTGGTGGTGGTCTTCACGTTCTTGTTTGTCGACTTGTTTGATACGATAGGCACGCTGGTAGGCGTAACTACCAAGGCAGGCATGGTGACGAAGGACGGCAAGATACCTCATCTGAAGCAGGCGTTCATGGTGGATGCCATCGGTACGACCATGGGTGCCGCGCTGGGTACGAGTACGGTCACTACGTTTGTCGAGAGTGCTGCCGGCGTGGGCGAAGGCGGCCGCAGCGGTCTGACGGCTTTTGTGACGGCAGTATGCTTCCTGTTGGCGCTATTCCTGGCTCCCTTCTTCCTGGCTGTACCGGGAGCGGCTACGGCGCCTGTGCTGATATTGGTGGGTCTGATGATGATTTCGTCGGTGAAGAAGATTGATTTCTCGGATTATTCGGAGGCTATTCCGGCATTCCTGTGCATCGTGTTCATGCCGATGGCTTACAGCATTTCGGATGGCATCGTGCTGGGACTGATGAGCTACGTGTTGGTAAACTTGATTAGCGGTAAGTATAAGAAGCTGACGCTGGGTATGTATATACTGGCTATCCTGTTCTCGTTTAAGTTCCTGATGTAGGAACGGCGGGTTGTCGCTTGGCGGCAACGGGATGCCTATAGGGTTCAGCCCCTTCTTCGGACATGCAGCTCCGGGGAAGGGGCTGTATGTTTATATATCGGGCTGCGTTGTACTGGGACGGAAACAGTACTTGAAAATAGATTGAAGAGGGATTAATTTGTTGTATATCAATTGAATATGAGTACGTGTAGAGTAACGTGCAGTTGAGGTATGGACATAAAAAAAGGAGTACCGCTGTACTCCAACCTTTGTTAACCTTAAATCTAATACTATGAAAAACACATTGCAAAGGTACGGACTTTTGGGTAAGTTGCAAACTTTGCAAATAAAAATAGCTGTTTTATAACATGCTTTATCTGTTTAACATATCCTTTAACAGGTTTGGAGGGGAAAGTGGTTAAAAAGGTATGGCTGACGGTGGTTGGCAGCAAGCGGGACAGAGGTCTGGAAAAGTGGAGGGGGGAACGGTTGGTAGCAAACAGAGATTCGGTGGGAATACTATTCGTTTTTTGGAGAGTGCGGGGTGGCGCAGACGCTGGGAGGATATAAATATACCCCTTGTTGTCTGCTTTTAGGATATGTGTAGCATACTGTGAATCAGTTGAATATAGGTGTTCCTATTGCTGCTGATTTGTCCCCCTGGCTTTTTTCGGCATTTATGGTTTAGCTGTTACTTTTGCTCCTATCTCTCCGAACAGGGAGATTGGTAGAAAAACTTTTTTGGGGAGCAAAACGGATATATATGGAAAATCTTTGGATTCTTTTGGGTGCTGTGGCCGGCATGGCGGTGTTGCTGGTGCTGTGGTATGTATGGACGGCAAATAACCTGGTGGCAAAACGAAACAGGGTAAAGCAGTGCAGAAGCAGCATTTGCGTGGTGCTGAAGCAACGGAACGACCTGTTGCCCAATCTGGTGGCAGCGGTAAAAAGCTACATGGGGCACGAGAGTGAGGTGCTGGTGCGAATAGCAGAATTGCGTTCGCGCATGTCGGCGGCAGCCTCGGAGGGTGAGCAGATAAAAGCGGGCGGTGAATTGTCGTCGTTGTTGGCGCGGCTGAATGTGTCGATAGAGGACTATCCTGAGCTGAAGGCCGACGGGCAATTCCACCGGTTGCAGGCCAATATAGAGGAGATGGAGCTGCAATTGCAGGCAGTGAGGCGGACGTATAATGCGGCGGTGACAGACTATAACAACGCCATCGAAATGTTTCCTTCTTCGGTGGTGGCACGTAGGCAGCATCACCGACAGGAGGAGCTGATAGAGATAGCCGAGGAAGAACGGCGCAATGTGGACGTGGCGGCGCTGTTTGGAAAATGACGGATTTAAGAAATGAATAAGGCAGATATGGATATGATTGACTTTAAAAGTCTGGAAACTGAATTGCGCGACAGGCTGAGTAGGATTGACCGCTGGCGGCGGGTGGTGAGAGCATTGAGCGTAGTGGTTTATTTGCTGGTATTTGCATGGCTGCTGTTTGTGTTGCTGGGCGGCATGGTGCTGGCACGGCTGGGCTGGGAAGATTATGACATGTTGCCGCGAGTCATCGTGCCGGTGTTTATAGGCCTGGTATTGCTCAGTTTTTTGTTGTCGTATAGTCTTATAACGTTTCAGAACCAGGAATGCGCGGCCATGCGCAGTGTGATGCAGGCGTTGTTTCCGCAGGTGAGTTTTTCGTTTTCGTCGGAGGTGGACAGCGGTCTGCTGGCAGGTAGCAGGCTGTTTACGGCTTCGTATGGCGACCCTGCGCTGGGTGTGGACGGCTACGGCGAGATAGAGCTGGGGTATGGCAACGACAGGTTGCACGTGGCCGACGTGGGCATATCGTATGGCTGGATGAACCGCTGGCAGGCGCATCCGGTGTTGGGATATGTGGTCTTTGTCTACCGTTTTGTGCTGAGGCCTGTATTTGCCTGGCGGTCAGAGAGCAGTGCGCACAATTTTCGCGGCATGTTTGGCTGGTGCAGGACGGAACGGCGCTACGAGGGAGACATACTGGTGTTGCCCGACTATCTGGAGGACAAGGCGGGTTATCTGGCCGGCAACATACAGGCGTTGAGAAAGCGCTTCAACACGCGGCTGGTGAAGCTGGAGGACCCGGAGTTTGAGCGCCGTTTTGTGGTATATGCCGACAGCGAGGTGGCGGCACGCATGGTGCTGACACCTGCCATGATGAGACGTATGAGCGAGCTGCGCGATGCCATGGGGCGCGACCTGATGTTCTCTTTCAGCAAGGGCAATTTCTATTATGCGGCTTCCATGCCCGAGGGTTTCCTGCGCCTGAGGCCCGGCCGGTTGCAGGAGGGCAAGATGCTGGAGGGACTCTATAAGGACATAAGCCTGGCATGCCGGGTGGCCGACGAACTGAGAGTGAACAAACTGTTTGCTGATAAAGCCTAAGCCCCCTTGGGCACAAAGGCAATGGTAAACTTATCCTTTTAAAACAATATCATGATATGAAACAGACACCTATTTTTGTCCCCCCCGTAGTGGACTCTACCCAAAGTTCCGTTTGTACGGAAGCCTATGAGCAGAGCGTGGACCTGTATGAACAGGGCCAGTATTTGCCTGCATTCCATAGTTTGCTGGACTACTTGAACCATACGTTCCGTGCGAAGTATGGGAATGAGGAAGGCACGGAATTCCACATTCCGCATGGCTCCATACTGGTGCACATCCGTGTGCATGACAACCGCATCAGTGTGGTGGCTGATTTCCTGCGCTTGCCGGAAAAGGGAAGGGTGGCGATGTTGCGGCAAGTGGCCGACCTGAACTTGAACAAACTGTTGCTGCCCCGTTTTGTAAAGGAAGGCGAGCAACTGAAAATGGAATACGTCTGCCCGTTGTCGCAGAGCCATCCGCACAAGATGTTCTATGTCTTGCAGAATATTTGCCACATTGGCGACAGGTATGACGATGAGTTCTGCGCGAAATTTGGCGCTACACGCTGCTACGAACCGCAGGTGGTGCCTTATTCGGCAGAGGAAGTAAAACGCGTCTACAAGGCCATACAGAGCGTAGGAAAGGCCACACTGGAGGCGGTGAGGGAGTATGATGCCGCGCGGCGTTACGGCTATTCGTGGAATGTGCTGGATACGGCCTTTTATCAGATTTCCTATTTTGCGCATCCGCAGGGACAGTTGCTCAACGACTTGGAGAAGGCTGTGGATGACATGGATGCCGAGCTGCCTATGGCAGAGGTGGTGGCGAAGGGAAAGGCTTTTCTGGAGAAGCTGGTGGCCATGCCTTGCGAGAAGCTGGCCGAGGACCTTTATTTCACCGATACGCTGGTTTCTACCCGCAGGCGTTCGTCGCTGAAGAATGTGCAGGAAAACTTCCAGAGCGTGTATAAGGAAGCTACGGAAGCCTTGCAGGGTGAAAACTATGAAAGGGCCGTGGTGCGTCTGCTTTATGCTTTTTACGAGGCTTATTTCTACAATGACATGCAGGATGATATCAGCAAGGTGATGGTAAAGGCTTTGAAAGGGGCTGCCGGCCTGCCGCTGGAGAAGGCGGGCGAGATACTCTACGATGCCATGGACCGCATTATGGAGGGTGACCTGGACGATGACGGGCTGGAGTGCCTGGACGGGTTGTTTGACGCAAAGGCGGTGGAGCAGGCACAGCAACAGATGGCGCAGACCATGCTGGCAGGTGGCGAAGGCATGGCACAGGCCATGCAGATGCAGCAGAAGATGTATCAGGCCATGGCAGGAGACGACATGCAGCAACTGCAACAGCGGCTGGCAGAGGCCATGATGCGCGGCGACATGGCGGAGTATGGCAGGCTGCTGGCTGAGATGCAACAGAAAATGATGGGTTTATGACTAAAATGGAGGACTTTGACTTATGAATCAGAATATATACAGATTGGTGTACAAGGTGACACATGCCGGAGGGTCGGGCAGTTGTTTCTATCTGAAATCGCACGACTTGTTTGTGACGAACTATCATGTGGTAAGCGGTTTTCATGAAGTGGCCATACATGACAATGACCGCAATCCTTACCTGGCACGGGTGGTGCTGGTGAATCCTGCGCTTGACATAGCCCTGATGGTGGTCGATGGCGACTTCTCGCAGTTGCCCGAGCTGAGCCTGGCTGCCGACGATGCTTTGGAGATAGGGGGCAAGGTGAGTGTGGCCGGTTATCCTTACGGCATGCCTTTCACGGTGACGGAAGGTTCGGTGTCTTCGCCCAAGCAGCTGATGGATGGCAAGTACTACATACAGACAGATGCGGCCGTGAATCCGGGAAACTCGGGAGGCCCCATCTTCAATGAGAACAACGAAGTGGTGGGAGTCACCGTGAGCAAGTTCAGCAATGCCGACAATATGGGATTCGGCATTCGGGTGGAAGCCTTGCGCAAGTTGCTGGAGGTGGTTGATGACATGGACCGTTCGTGTTTTCAGGTGCAGTGTGACAGTTGTGACGGGCTGATAGCCGGAGAAGAAGATTTCTGTCCGTCGTGTGGTGAGAAGCTACCCGAGGGCATCTTTGCCGAGCGACAGCAGTCGCCGCTGGCTGTCTTCTGCGAGCAAGCCATTGAGGAGATGGGGGTAAATCCGGTGCTGGCACGCGACGGGTATGACTCGTGGACATTTCACAAAGGCAGTTCGGAGATACGTATCTTTGTCTATGACAACACATATCTGTTTGCCGTATCGCCCATCAATCTGCTGCCCAAGAAGGAGGTAGAGCCGGTGCTCGACTATATGTTGTCCGAAGACTTTACACCTTACAAGATGGGTATTGAGGGGAGGCAGATATACCTGGCATATCGTATTCATTTATCTGACCTGACGGAGGCGTCGGAAGATGAAATACGCCGCAACCTGGTGAACCTGGCATTGCGGGCCGATGAGATGGACAACAAAATGGTGGAACGCTTCGGTTGTGAGTTCTCGGAGTATTCCAGGCAAGACAAAAATTAACGTCTGACGGGCGCTAAAGATAGCTGCGTGTCCTGCGGTTGGCAGTAGCCTACTGCGGGACGCGCAGTTATTGGTTTATTTCGAGCAGATTGATGAGGCAGTCGCGTTGCAGGGAGTAGCTGGTGCTATGTTGCTGTATGTACTTCAGCAGGCTGACGCTTTCCTGGCGTAGCTTGGACTTGAGCAGGAGGTTGTTGTCCTCTACGTCTTCGGCCAGTTTGAGCATGTTGACGGCTGCCAGCTCCAGTTTGTTCAGTCCGTCGGGGGTGGAGGCATGGCGGGCAATGAGTTCTTCGGCACTGGTGTTCAGCAGTTGGCGGGTGTCCATATCCAGTATCTGTCGGGTCAGGTGGTCGTACTCGTCCCAGTCTTTTTTCCTGATTTTCTTTTTGTAGAGCAGGGTTTCTACAATCATGGATATGATTTCCTGAATCATTCTCAGCAGGTAGTCTTGTTTTATCATCGCAGGCGGTGTCTTTTTCTTATTTGTCGCGCAGGAAGTCAATATATTGCAACCGGAACGCTATTTATTTTCTCTTTCATGGAAAAGCGTTTGCAGTATCTGGAAAAAGAGATATTGAAAGAGGATTCATCGTCAAAAAACTCGGTTTGTCTATTCTGTTTTTCAGTTCGCTATTCCCGGTTTACATTTGCATTGGAATACTTATAAAACCAAGGAGGATACTGATATGAAACTAAACATGAAGTGTGCACTGTTGTGCGTATGTATCTCGTTGTTTACCTTGCAAGTGCAGGCTCAGCCGGCAAGCGAAGGTGAACCGGAGAAGAAGAAGGAACTGCCCCGCGAAGTGCCCAATCCTGAAAAAATAGCCCAGCAGGAAACAGACAGGCTGAAGGATGCCTTGAAATTGAGCGATAAGCAATATAAGAAAGTCTATAAGTTGATTCTGAAAGAACAGCGTGAGCTGTTTGAAAAGCGCATGCAGCGGCCGCCCTTGATGGCTGGAGGTCCGGGTAACGGTTCTTTTCCGCCTCATGAGGGCATGCCGCCCATGGGTGAAGGTCGTCCTGAAGGGCCGGGAATGGGCATGCACCGTCCGCCTATGGGAGGTGCTCCTAAACCCGAAACGGCTGAGGACATACGGAAGCGTATAGAAAAGAAAAACAAGAAAATGAAGAAGATATTGACCGAGGCTCAGTACGACCAGTGGCTGGGTATCAGCCAAAAACCGGGACCGAAACCGGAGAAAAAGCCGGAACCAAAAGCATAAATTCCATAACCAGTTGAGCAGAAGCAGACGGAAAGCCGTTGTACCCGACCATCAGAAGGAAGGGGATGACGGCTTTTATTGTATGCAGGCGCGAGGTCGGATAAATGTCAGGTGTATGTTGGGAAAAGGATGGCATGCCAGACGTATGGGCATAAAAAAAGGAGTACCGCTGTACTCCAACCTTTGTTAACCTTAAATCTAATACTATGAAAAACACATTGCAAAGGTACGGACTTTTGAATAAGTTGCAAACTTTGCAAATAAAAACAGCTGTTTTATAACATGTTTTAGAAGCTTTGCAGATTTGTTAAGCCTTTTACCTGCTTTTTCCTGTTAGCAGAAGCGGTACTTCTTGTTTGAAAAATCCTATCTTTGGATTCGTTTTTTGATTATTCATTAATTTATTGTTACTGTTATGGGAGTTACTAAAAATCAGACTATGAAAATGGGAGTGACAGGCTTTGTGCTTGTGGGTATTGTTGTACTGTTCTTCTTTATGTTTGCCGTAGAGCGTATTGACTCGGGACAGACGGGTATCATTGTCAATCTGGCAGGTAGCGAGCGCGGTGTGGACGATGCCAAGGTGGAGACCGGGTGGGTGGTATACAATCGTTTTGCAAAGCAATTGTTCGAATATCCTGCCTTTGCACAGATTGTGGATTATGAGCCGTTTGACATACAGGATAAGAAGGGTACCATCTTCAAGACTGACCCCACTATAGAATACTACATCGAACGTGAGAACGCCAAGATAGTTTTCCTGCGCTATCGCAAGACTACCGAGGAACTGGAGCAGTCGGTCATCCTCACCGAGGTGAAGAATGCCTACAAGGATGTGGCCGGTGTTTATGAGACAGACTCGCTTATCAACAACCGTCCGGCTTTTGAAAAGGAAGTGGAGGCGCTGCTTAAGGAGCGCCTCAGCCAGCGCGGATTCACCTTCAGCAACATACAGTCTTCCGTGAAGCCTAATGATGTGCTTCAGGCTGCTATTGACGCCAAGAATACGGCCGTGCAGAATGCCCTGAAGGTGGAGAATGAAAAGAAAGCCGCCATAGCCGAAGCCGAGAAGGTGGTGGCTGCCGCCAAGGGTAAGGCTGACGCCAACCGCATCTTGCAGGAAAGCATTACGCCAGAGTTGATTCAACTGAAGGCGGTAGAGAAATGGGACGGTAAATTGCCTCTGTCCACCAGTGGCAATACACTGCCTTTTCTGAAGCTGCAATAACGGGTGGAGGGTGTATCAAAACTGGCTTACCATAATAAACCTATTTTTTAGACGCAGATAGAGCGGGTTATGCGGATTTCCTTTATTGCCTAATCCGCACAATCCGCTCTATCTGCGTCTAAAAGATAAGTATACACTCTCTGTATGTGTTCTTTTTCACTTTAGTTCTTTTCTCCGTATTCCTCTTCTATCTGCCTGAGTTCGCGGTTGGCGTCAATCATCTGCTTTACCCGGTCGTGCGTGTGGAGTGAGATGCAGCTAGTCTGATTAAGCTTAACTGCTGAACAATATCTTCTTGAAAAATGCCTGTCTTTGTTGGTGTCTGCTGTATATGAAGACTCTAATAGAAGTTTTTGTAGCGCATCTAGCTCTTGATTAAAATTCTGAAGCTACATTACATTATGTATTTTTATTCAGCAAATGTAAAGATTTAAATTGATACATGTCAAGATACATTTTGAGACATTTGCGGTTTAGTTAACAAGAAGCTTATTTATAATAATCTCAAATCTATGGAAAAAATGATATAAAATCTTACAGTATTGTTACTTATTTCATGCCTTTACTTTGCAGAATTTGCTCATTGAAACATAAATATTCGACAACGATTTTCTATTGATTAGTTATTTTATGAACATTTACGACGTTCTTTATCACTAATATAATACCAATTAGAATAAAAGGGATACTCAATAATTGTCCCATATTGAAAAATAGTGAATCTTCGAAACCTTTTTGATTTTCTTTTGTATACTCTAAAAGGAAGCGCATGAAAAAAATGGCACAAATACTTAATCCAAAATAGAAATAGCTTCCGATTTTAAACAAATGTCTTTTATATTTGTATAAGGAATAAATAATTAGGAAAATAATAAAATAACTTAATGACTCATATAACTGCGATGGATGTCTTGGTAAATTGTCAACATGTCTGAATATAAAAGCCCAAGGCAAATCTGTTGGGCGTCCAATTATTTCAGAGTTCATTAGATTTGAAATTCTAATAAAAGCCCCGCCTAATGGAGCCAAGATAGCTATTATATCTATAATCTTTGGGAAGGGAATATGAACCTTTCGCGAGTATAATAGCATAGAAATAAACAAACCAATCGCACCCCCATGACTTGCTAACCCTTTGTATCCTATAAATTCATAAATACCATTAGCATTCTCTCTAAATGGAATGAATATTTCAATTATATGAGAAGAAAAATATTCAAAATCATAAAATAGGCAGTGTCCAAGCCTTGCACCTCCGAAAATGCCAAGAACTGCATATATAAAAAGTTTTTCCATTGCATCAGGAGTATAAATATTCTCCTTTTTGTAGATATGACCAATTATGTAGTAACATAAGGCAAGCCCTGTGACAAAAATTAAACCATAATATTGAATCTTAACTGGACCAATGCTAAATATTACAGGGTCTATATCCCAATTTATATATAATAGGCTGTTCATTTTATTTTATGTAGTTAAAAACACGCGTAAATATAGATAATCTTTTGCGAAATATTAATCATCAGGTTACTATTTGTAATAACAATCAATAAAATTTTTTATTTTTTTGAAATCCATATTTATTTTGAACGACTCTTATTGTTCATATACGTCATTTTTTAGTTTTGTTGCCGTATGTACTCTCTAACTAGTTGCAGATTGACCTCGATTTTTCTAACTGATAAAATATTTTTTTGACAGGGAAAAATAATTTTGCTGACAGGGGAAGAATGAAGAGAAAAACGTATGGGCATAAAAAAAGGAGTACCGCTGTACTCCAACCTTTGTTAACCTTAAATCTAATACTATGAAAAACACACTGCAAAGGTACGGAGTTTTGGGTGAGTTGCAAACTTTGCAAATAAAAATAGGTGTTTTATAACATGTTTTAGAAGGTTTGCAGATTTGTTAAGTCTTTTGTCGCTTTTTCTCTTATTGAGGAAGCGATATTTCTTATCCGCGAAGTTCTATTTTTGACTTATTTGCTATAGAAATCAGGCACGGAATGCACATGTCTTGATACATGCAGCCCGTGCCTGAAATATAAATATGGGTAGGTTGTTTTATTCAAGTAGAGTCAGTCCGATAGGCATATTCATGGTGAGGTCGAGTATTACGATGTATTGCTCGGCAATTTCTCTTGGTACGTCGCCCATGATGATGGCTTTTACGGTTACGGTATTTCCGTTGCGTGTAATTTCGGGAGCTTCTCCAAACATGTCGATGTAGTCTTGTGCTTGTTCCTGGAAGGTTTCTTCCAACATGAGTGCCCAACTTGGATTGGGTAATGTCAGGGTAGTGACAAACTCAGTCAGCAGGTCTTCTTCAAACTTCACGCTGATTTCGTATTTTGTATTGGCAATTCCCATGATATTGTTGTTGGTGTACTTCCCGGTATTACGGTCGTATGTTCCAAACAGCGGAGTTTCGGGCAGTGCGCTTATGCTGCCTACAGTCCATACTTCTACGGCTGTCTGTACGGCTTCTCCGTCTTTTCCTTTAAAGCAGTCCAGCTTGAAGAATACGACTTTGCCGCTTTGCGAGCAGGTGATTCCCAGAAGGTCGGCGCGTGTGGCTACTCTGCTTTTCAGAAGTACTTTCTTGATGGCTTCCATTTGTTTGAGCGATTGTGACAGCACGGAAGTCTGTGTGGCTTTTGTGCTGTACGCGCTGTAATCGTCGCCCATGAAATCGTCGAAGCTTCCGTTGTTCAGCAGGTTGTAAATGCTGCTTGCTTCCTTTTCGGAGTCGCATATTACGTTGTAGACAGCATCTTCACATACTCCGTCCTTGAAGGAAAAGGCAAAATAGCTGGGATAATCCGTGTAATCTTCTGGAGTATAGGTGCATTGTCCGTTTTCCAGTGATCCTGACCAACCTTTCTGTGAGGGAAGTTCTTCATTGACCAGGCCTCCTTCATTATTGCCCTTGTTGTCATCGTCGCTACATGCGGTGAAACCCATCATGAGGCAAAACATCATGGCTAACACAAAAAATAAGTTTTGTTTTTTCATATCTTACTAAATTTTAGCCTGAAACTTCCAGAATAGGCGGTGAAACATAAGGTTATGAAGACATGGAAGCTTGTGCCATGCTGCCGGTACACGGTTCGTGTGGAAGTCAGGCAGATAGGCGAATGTCTTTTTGTCTTTGTCTGATTAAGGTTAAACCTATTGGCACAAAGGTAAAGAAACTGTATATGCCTGACAAAAAACATCTTTGTTTTATAGTGTTGAATTTTGGCAGCATAGTAGATACTTGTGGCATGTTATGCTAACTGTTTGTTATGTTTGGCTATTTATTGAGTGGTAAATATGATTGGTTGGTTGAATTTAAGGGCAAAATATCTTTTTCTGATTCCTGAGCGGATAGTGGGGTTTTGAAATCAATACACTCTTGACGTATGGGCATAAAAAAAGGAGTACCGCTGTACTCCAACCTTTGTTAACCTTAAATCTAATACTATGAAAAACACATTGCAAAGGTACGGAGTTTTGGGTGAGTTGCAAACTTTGCAAATAAAAACAGGTGTTTTATAACATGTTTTAGATGGTTTATAGTTTTGTTTGCTATTTCTTGGGTGTAAAGTAGACGATATTGGGTACGCGGCGTTCGCCTTCGTGGTCAAACTGCTTGTTGTCGCTGGGGTGGTTCACCACTTGGCCGGCGTGCCACAAGGTGGTAGAGCCGCCGCCATCCAGATTCAGTGCGTCCGAGCCTCCCAGCAGTCTGATGAGGTAGGCCAGCTGCGGAATACTCATACCCTGCGCATGTTGCGGTGCACGGCCGTCAACGGTCAGCAGCCAGACTTTGCCGTCGCGGGTGGTGAATACGGCACTGCGCGGGTGTTGTGTCTTGATGAAGTTTTGTCCGCATGTACTCCAGTCGCACGTCTGCCCGTCTTTCAGCATTAGCGGTCCTGATGCTAGCACGGTGCCTTTTCGGCTCTTGTAGTTTTTCTCCACTGGTTTGCTCCAGGGCAGTATCTCCAGTTTGCCCTTGTGCACGCGGATGGCCCCGGTTACCCGTAGCTTGAATTCGCTGGCTGTGGTGGTATCTACCACCATTTCTCCTACTCGCAGGTAGCAAACGGAGTTTCCGCGCTTCATGTCGAAGTAAGAGCCGTTGATAGCGGCTATGGCATTGTGTGCCTTGGCTATGCGGCTGGTCTGGGTCATGGAGTTAGCTATGGCTATGCCGGCTTCTACACGAGCTTGGCGTGGGTCTATCTCGATGAGGGAAATGTACTGAGGTCCGTCGAACAGCAAAGGGATGGCGGCACACTTCTGTACGATGCCTTTCCGGGGGGAAGTGGTTTCCCATTGTGCCGATACGATAGCCAGCGAGTCGGCCTCGGTTTGTGCTTTTAAAGGAGTGATGGCTGCCAACAGAAGTAGGCTAGCGCTGAAAAACAGTTTCTTGTTCATGACAGTTTATGTTGTTTATCTATGGATTGATAGCGTTTGTTGGGTTCTGGGTATAAAAAAAGGAGTACCGCTGTACTCCAACCTTTGTTAACCTTAAATCTAATACTATGAAAAACACATTGCAAAGATACGGATTTTGGGTAAGCTGCAAATTTTGTGTGCGAAAACGGTGGTTTTATAACAAGCTTTAGAGGCTTTACATATTTGTTTGCATAAATATATATTATTGGGGGATGTTTTCTTGCGTGATAAGAATAAACGAAGTGACCAGACGTTGTCCGTAATGGTCGAACCGCTTGTTGTCGGTTGGAAAGTTTACAACTGGACTGTTTCCATTTCCTGGATTCTGTATCCACATGGTGGTTGATCCTCCTCCGTCGATATTGAGAGCGGCCTGAGGGTCAAAATACCGACGCAGAAAATGGGTGAGTTCGGCGGCTGACATACCTTGTGCCCTTCTTTCGCGGCCATCTACGGTAATGAGCAATAATTTGTTTTCCCTTGTCAGTGCAACAGCGGTTCGGGGATGACGTACACCTTGGTGTCGGCGGTAGTCCTCATAGGGTAGTGAATCCAGACATAAGCTATCTGTATTGCCGGTAAACCATAATCCAACTGGGTTATAATTGTCAATCAGTATGGGTGCACCCGAAAGAATGTTTGGCATTTGACTCTTTTCGTATTCCTTGTCGGAGGCAAAGTGTATTTCAGCTTTTTGGGTCTGGGGGTTGTAGAACAAGGCTCCTTCGTGTTTCCAATATCTTAGATGTTCTTTTTCCAATTTGTTACGTGTGACAAACCTGCCGTTTATCTTTACATAGGATGCATCCGGTTCATATGTTCCATTGATACCGGCAAAAGCTTTGTAGCGTTGACCCACAGCCGAAAGAGAGTCTTCTTTTTCTTCGAAAATCAGTTTTATGCTATTTTCTTTTCGATTTAAATCTACTTCAAGTACGTTTACATTCTGAAAAGCTTCCATGGGTTCGTAGTATCCGGTGTAGTGATATCTGATAATTCCTGAAGCAATGGAATCAATGTTCCATCCCTGTTTCTCTTTCAGAACCGGTGTGTCTTGTACGCTTGTGGCATTTATATAACCATTTGTAAAGCAATAGAATAAAGTTGCTAGTATAAGATGTTTTTTCATGAGTGGTACCGTTTTTTATTAAAATGCGATGCTGCTTTCAAGAACTTTACCAGCAGCAGGAACAAAGTTATTTACTTTCACATTTATCTGTCTGGGCAAGGACTTCTTTTTTTCCGTGGTTTTATTTTTCAGTACAATTGTGGTGGTTTTCCCTCCAAAGAGAATAAAGTGGGGGGTAGCAGGTCGGTAAATCTCGTTGGTTATCAGTTCCAAATCAAAATTAAGTCCTGTCGTGTTGGTTATTTCTACAATGGTTTCCTTATCGGTCGTGCTCAATAGGCGTGTTTCAAGGGAATTTATAAAAAGTGGTTCTATCAGTTCTTCGGCTCCGTACAAATAGTTTTGAGCAAAGGCAACAGTGCGTCGGTTGTCAAGTGCTTCACGGATGCCTTCCTGCGATCTTTCTTTGGCAAAAACCAGTGTCATGGGACGGTAACATCCGGTAGGCATGCATATGCTATTGTGGTAGTCGCTATTCGAAAACATAGTTAGCTGTTTTTCTTCAGCCCATTGTTGTACCAAGGGAATATACATGTTAGAGTTGGCCACTTCTATACCGTTGATTAGTCCTTTGCGGTAGAGTGTTTCGTGTATGTTGTACCATTCGGCTTCGTTTCTGGGATGTTTGTACGAAGGGTGGTTCCAAAAGATGAAGCATCCTTGTTTTTTGGCAGCCTCCAAGGTTTCGGTCAGATTGGAGGGGTCGTAGTGGTTCTCGTAGTTGATGAACTGCTCAAGCAGGTTGGCATCTTTGACAAAGAGAATATTGAAGTGTCCGGCAGGAACTTCACGTGTAACTTCCGCACCCGGTATGAGGATCATCCCCAGACGTTCGGCAGTCTGTCGGGCTATTTCGTATTCTCTGTTCAGATTGGTAGCATTCACGTCGGGTGCATGCAAATGGTGGAATTCAAGATGTTCGGTGATGGATATTGCATCCAGTCCTTCGCGGAATGCTTCTTCTACGCGGGTGGTAGGCCATACCGTACCATCTGAAAATACCGTGTGCATATGGAAGTCGCATTTCAGTATCTTGTAATTGTCTACCTGTGGCAGGCGTAGTGGGCTTCGGCTTTCGTTCAGAATGTTGTTTGGTTGTTTCGGATAGGCAATAGGAGTTTGTGGGTCGAATCTTTTGCTTGATATTTCCTGTCCATTGGCATTTGATAGACTGGCCCATAGTATTGTAAACAGGACGATTGTTTGTATTTTCATTGGTTGATTCTTATTTGGAAATTGATTAATGTATTGTTTATTGATAGGTCAATGTATTGGTGATAACGTGTGACTGCTGAAAAAAGGCTTCGGGGATTTTTTTCTCCGAGCCTTTTTTCATCTGTTTATCTGCTATCCTAGCATGATATGTTTGTTAGTCATTATATTCGTTCAGATTAGGATTGTACTGTACTTCCGATTCTGGTAAGGGAAGGTAATAGTTATTTTTTCCTTCCATGGAACTTACTTCTTCAGCTACCTTATTTGTGCGGATAAGGTCGAAGAAGAGGAAGCCTTCGCAGTAAAGTTCTTTTCGTCTTTCCAGTGCCACGGCTTTTTCGTATTCACTATCGGATGTGATGTTTGTTAAAGGCTGTAGTCCCCGGTATTGTCGCAGTTCGTTTAGTCTGTCCAGTCCTGCCATACCCTGTGCTTCGGCACTGATTAGATACATCTCGGCTATACGGCTTACTATGAGCGGTGTGTAGTCTCTGAACTTATTCATGATGATGTAGTCGGTACTTGTACTTTGAAGATGTGTAATGCAAGTAGCCTTGCGCGTGTCAGCAGGGTCGTCAAACATTTTTTCCGACTCGGGCGAGGGACACAGGAACCAGCTGCCTTTCATGGGCGAATCGTAAGTGGTAAACAGTGCATATAGGTTTTGTGCACTTTCGCTGGTACTGTTTCTGAAGCTGAAGATGACTTCGCTGTTGGAAGTTGTGTTGAAGATATTATCGTAATTTTCGCTCAATTGGAATGAGGGATTTTCGATTAGGGCTTCGGCCAGACGGGTTGCGGTTGTTTTGTCGCCCATTGTCAGTGCCAGTCGTGCCATTAATGCTTGAGCGGCTTCCAGGCTTACATAATAGGGGGCGTTGCTGGTTTCCGCAAATGTTTTTAGGTTTCCGCCTGTTATGCAGGCATTCAATTCCTCTTTGATGAACTCAAAAACGGCTTGTTGTTTGTCTCTTTTTACCTGTTCAAGGGTGTTTTCCTTGATGATAGGCACTCCGTCCCAGCGTGTGGCAAGGCAGTAGTAGGCATAGGCACGCAGGAAACGTGCCTGTGCTTCAATATACAGGTTCTCCTCTGTTTGTTCCAGTTTGGCAAGTGTACTCAGGGTCACATTGGCGTTGTATATGGCTTTATAGTAACCTCTCCACATGGTGAGTAATGTACCGTTATTTGAGGGAATTTCATTGTTAACGAAATCGTTCGAACCACTCAGATAGGTGTTGATAAGATTTTCTCCTCGCATGTCAAACAATACCCACGTATCTCTTCCCGGATTATTTTGTAAGGAACGGTAGGTGCCAGTGAGAAGTTGCTCTATTTCTCCTTGTCCCAGGATGTCGGGTGAAATGGCTGTACCGGGTTCAAGTTCTAGCCAGGAACAGGAAATACTGCTGAATGAAAGGCAGGCAGCCAGTGCAAAATGATATAATTTGGATTTCATATGTTTGTTTTTATTAATCGTTATTGGTTTTGATTAGAAAGTTACGTTCAGACCAAAGACAAAGGTGCGTAATTGTGGTACGGTCATGGCATCTTCTCCCATGGTTTTGGAGTCGCTTACCGAATAGCTGACTTCTGGGTCATATCCGGGATAAGAACTGATTGTCCACAGATTCTGTGCTGAAGCATAAATCCTTAAATTACTGATACCCCACTTTTGTGTCAGATAGACAGGTAAGGTATATCCCAGTGTCACGTCTTTAAATTTGAAGTACGAACCGTCGTGGAGCAGGTAAGTGGATGCTTGCGTATTGTGTGTGCTTATCATGGCACGTGGAATGCTGTTGCTGGTGCCTTCACCTTGCCAGCGGTTCAAGGCTACTTCTTTGCGTATGCCGTAATTGTAGTGTCCCACGGCATCGATGCCGCTCATTCCGGAGGAATATACATCGTTGCCTACAGAAAATGTATTGAAGATGGTAAACTTCGACCTTACCATCTTCAGAAAATGTATTGAAGATGGTAAGGTCGAAGTTTTTGAATGTGAACCGGTTAGTCAATCCTCCGTAGAAATCGGGAAGGGGCTTGCCTACGATTACCTTATCTTCGGGTGACAAGTCACCGTCGTTATTGACATCGGTATATTTGATGTCGCCGGCTCTTACGCCTTTTTTGTACAAGGGTTCGGGTACTTCACTGTCTTTTTGGTAAATACCTTCCATCTGGTACATATAGAAGGTTCCAATGGCTTCTCCTACCTGTAATACATGGTTACCTACAGGGATTGGCTTTTCGTCTATCAGTGATGTCAGTTCATTCTTGATGGACGAGATGTTGAATTGTGTGTCCCAGCTGAAGTTGTCCTGTCGGATGTTGTGGCTCTCCAGGCTGAATTCAATACCTGTGTTTCTCATGCTTCCGATATTTTGTGTGATAGATGAGAAACCGGTAGTTGTATGAAGAGGTCTGTTGTAGAGCAGATCATTCGTGTTTTTGATGAAGAAGTCAATGCCGGCTGTTATTTTTCCGTTGAGGAATCCTAGATCTATACCCACATTGGTCTGATCTGATTTTTCCCATCTAAGGTCAGGATTGGCAAGTGTTGTGATGGCAATGCCATCCGACCCGTTATAGTTTTGTCCGCCCGAGGCAAGTGAACGTGAGTCATAGTTGCCTATGCCTTCCTGGTTACCAGTCATACCCCAGCTTACTCTGAGTTTTAGATCGGACAGAATGGCATTTTTAGGGTAGAATGGTTCACTGCTGATGCGCCATGCACCCGAAGCGGAGGGGAAAGTACCCCATTTGTTACCATCTGCGAATTTGGATGAGCCGTCGGCACGCATCGAGAAGGTGAACAGATAACGGTCCAGATAACTTAGATTAAGTCGGAAGAATGTAGAAATCAATCGGTTTGAACCTCCTGTAGTCGAGGCACTTTTAATGTATCCTGCGGCATTGATATAGTCAAAGTTGGGAGAAGGGAAATCCTTACCTACAATGGAACTTGAATTGTCACTCATTTCCTGCATGGAGTATCCGCCTAATGCTGTTAGGTTAAGGTTGTGGATGGATTTGGTATAAGTCAGCGTGTTGTCAAGCAGATAGTTCTGGCTCAGCGCACGGTAGTCGCTGATTTCGCCCTTAGGACTTCCGTAAGGATGGTTTTTGGTCAGCTTGAGGTAATCGTTAGAGTAACGCACATCACCGCTTAGACTCAGTTTGTATTCCAGTCCTTCAAACGGTTTGATGCTCAGGTAGGCATTAGCCAGCACTCTGTACCATTCGTTTTTGGATTCCTGTTCGTTCAGTACCTGTATTCCGTTGTGACGAGGCACGTCTACACCACCAATCATGTAGCTACCGTCTTCCTTGAAAGGTACGTCGAATGGGCGTTGTTCGATGGAACGTGTAAAGATTCCATTGCCTACATTGTCATTAGGAACGCGGTTATTAATGGTTTTGCTTAACGAAATAGAGGTTCCGGTTTGGAAATATCGCGAAATATCATGGTCTATGTTCGTGCGGAGCGAGTAGCGGCGGAAGCGGTTTGTCAGGATAATACCTTCCTGGTCAAAATAGCCCACAGAGGAAAAGAAACGTGTTTTTTCGTTGCCGCTCGATACAGATACTTCGTAATTTTGTACGGCTGCCTGGTCGTGTGTAATCAGGTCAATCCAGTCTACGTCCGGTTCGCCCGGTCGTGGATTGACTTCAGCTGCCTTATATAAGTTGTCTCCGGGCTGGAGATTATTTTGTGTATTATAGTTGTTTACGGCTTCGTTGCGTACAGTGAGATACAGCTCGGAGTCAGACATTTCAATGGTTTTGGGCAACGATTGGATACCATAGGAAGCATTCAGGTTCACGGTAGTGCGTTGTCCTTTTTTTCCGCGTTTGGTGGTGACCATAACAACACCATTGGTAGCACGTGAACCATAAATAGCGGTTGCTGCGGCATCTTTCAAAACGTCAATAGATTCAATGTCACTGGGATTAATCATGGACAACGGATTTTGGACACTTCCACCATAACGGCCGTTGAGGCCTGAATTGTCTGTATTGGAAACGGGTACTCCGTCAATTACAAATAGAGGCTCGTTGGAGCCGTTGATGGAACCTACACCACGTACACTGACGCGTACGGCTCCTCCCGGCATACCAGAGGCATTGGTGATATTTACACCGCTCAGATTACCCTGCATCATTTGGTCAAGGCTGGTTGTTACAGCCATTCTTGTTTCATCTGCTTTTAATGAGGAAGTGGAGCCGGTAAGGTCTTTTTTCTTTTGTATTGCATAACCTACTACTACCAGTTCGTCTACGGTGATGGCGTCTTCCTCCATGACCAGTTTCTCCGGTACCTGGCGGGCGTTAAGTTCGATAGTCTTGTAACCAATATACGAAAAGGTAAGTACGGGGGTGGGGGTTCCTTCCGTCAGTTTCAGTTCATATCGGCCGTCGGCGTCGGTTATGGTTCCGTTGTTGGTCCCTTCTTGGGTAATGGTGACACCTATTAGGGGTGTCTGGCTCTTGTCTATAACAGTTCCTGAGATAACCTTTTTATCAGCAGTTGTCTGTTCTGTCGGGTTTAAATCTTTCGATTGGATAGCCTTGACAGGATTGGCAAGGCATAACATGCATGTGGCAATGTACAGAGGTGTTACTATTTGCCGATAACATTTTTTCATAAATCTATTCCTAATGGTTTTACTTTGAAATGTTAAAAGAGTAGGCCTATACTCTATTGTTCGTTTTTTCGGGTGCAAAGAAACGGACGGTATATGACGGAGTGGTAAATGTCTTGTGAAGAAAGTTTGCCAATATTGTTAAGACTAGGTTACGGAAGTTATAGAGAATAGCTGTTAAGGCTTACTAAGGATTCGGATGCTTTCGGCATGTGTTTTAGGGAAAAGCTTTATCTTTGCGGATTGTATAATAATAGATTTCCGGTATGCATGAAGATATAGTCCTTACCCCCATGATGAAGCAGTTTCTCGACCTCAAGGCCAAGCACCCTGATGCTGTGATGCTGTTCCGTTGTGGAGACTTCTATGAAACCTATTCCACCGATGCCATTGTGGCTTCCGAAATACTGGGTATCACGCTGACCAAGCGAAACAACGGCAAAGCCGGACAGACCATCGAAATGGCCGGCTTTCCCCATCATGCCCTCGACACTTATCTGCCCAAGCTCATCCGGGCCGGTAAGCGCGTGGCCATCTGTGACCAACTGGAAGACCCCAAGCTGACCAAGAAGCTGGTGAAGCGTGGCATTACCGAGCTTGTGACGCCGGGTGTCAGCATCAACGACAACGTACTGAATTACCGCGAGAACAACTTTCTGGCGGCTGTACACTTTGGCAAGGGCTCGTGTGGCGTGGCTTTCCTCGACATATCTACCGGTGAGTTCCTCACAGCCGAAGGTCCCTTCGACTACGTGGACAAACTGCTGAACAACTTCGGCCCCAAGGAAGTACTCTTCGAGCGCGGCAAGCGCCCCATGTTCGAGGGCAACTTTGGCAACAAGTTCTTTACTTTCGAGCTGGACGACTGGGTGTTTACCGAAACCACTGCCCGCGAGAAGCTGCTCAAGCACTTTGAGGTGAAGAATCTGAAGGGTTTCGGCGTGGAGCATCTGAAGAACGGCATCATTGCCTCGGGTGCCATCCTGCAATACCTCATCATGACGCAGCATACGCAGACGTCGCACATCACCTCGCTGGCACGCATCGAGGAAGACAAGTACGTACGTCTCGACAAGTTCACCATCCGCAGCCTGGAGCTCATGGGCAGCATGAACGACGGCGGCAGCTCGCTGCTCAACGTCATCGACAAGACCATCAGCCCCATGGGAGCGCGCCTGATGAGGCGCTGGCTGGTATTTCCGTTGAAAGACGTGCGCCCCATCAACGACCGCCTCGACGTGGTGGAGTACTTCTTCCGCCATCCCGACTTCAAGGAACTGATAGAAGAGCAGCTGCACCAGATAGGCGACTTGGAGCGCATCATCTCCAAGGCCGCCGTAGGTCGTGTGTCGCCCCGCGAGGTGGTGGCGCTCAAGGTAGCCCTGCGGGCCATCGAACCCATCAAGCAGGCCTGTGCCGAGGCCGACAATGCCAGTCTGAACCACATTGGCGAGCTGTTCAACCTCTGCCAGCTGTTGCGCGACCGCATCGAGAAGGAAATCAACAACGACCCTCCGCTGCTGGTCAACAAGGGCGGTGTCATCAAGAGCGGCGTCAGTGCCGAACTCGATGAGCTGCGTCAGATAGCTTACTCGGGCAAGGACTACCTGTTGCAGATTCAGCAACGCGAAAGCGACCTGACCGGCATTCCCAGCCTGAAGATTGGCTACAACAATGTCTTCGGTTATTACATCGAGGTGCGCAATGCCCACAAGGATAAGGTGCCTCAGGAGTGGATACGCAAGCAGACGCTGGCCAACGCCGAGCGTTACATCACGCAGGAGCTGAAGGAATACGAAGAAAAAATACTGGGAGCCGAGGACAAGATACTGGTACTGGAGACACAACTCTATACCGAGCTGGTGCAGGGCATCAGTGAGTTCATTCCCGCCATACAGACCAATGCCAACCAGATTGCCCGGCTGGACTGCCTCCTGTCCTTTGCCAACGTGGCGCGTGAGAACAACTACATACGTCCGGTGATAGCTGACGACGATGTGCTCGATATCCATCAGGGACGCCATCCGGTCATTGAAAAGCAGTTGCCCATTGGCGAAAAATATATTGCCAACGACGTCATGCTCGACAGCCAGACGCAGCAGATTATCATCATCACCGGTCCCAACATGGCCGGTAAGTCGGCCCTCCTCCGCCAGACGGCGCTCATCACCCTCATGGCGCAGATAGGCTGCTTCGTGCCTGCCGAGAGTGCGCACATCGGACTGGTGGACAAGATATTTACCCGTGTAGGTGCCAGCGACAACATCTCCGTGGGCGAGTCGACCTTCATGGTAGAGATGAACGAAGCCGCCGACATCCTGAACAACCTGTCGCCGCGCAGCCTGGTACTGTTTGACGAGCTGGGCCGCGGTACCTCCACCTACGACGGCATCTCCATAGCCTGGGCCATCGTGGAGTACATACACGAGCATCCCAAGGCCAAGGCGCGCACTCTCTTTGCTACTCACTACCACGAGCTGAACGAGATGGAGAAGAGCTTCGGTCGCATCAAGAACTACAACGTATCGGTGAAGGAGGTGGACAACAAGGTCATCTTCCTGCGCAAACTGGAGCGTGGCGGCAGTGAGCATTCCTTTGGTATCCATGTGGCTAAGATGGCTGGAATGCCGCGCAGCATCGTGAAGCGTGCCAACGAAATATTGAAACAGCTGGAGACTGACAACCGCCAGACCGGCGTCTCGGGAAAGCCCTTGGCTGAAGTAGGCGGCACGCGCGGTGGTATGCAGCTCAGTTTCTTCCAACTAGACGACCCTGTCCTCTGCCAGATACGCGATGAAATTCTGAACCTCGATGTCAACAACCTCACTCCGCTGGAGGCGCTCAACAAGCTGAACGACATTAAACGGATATTGAAAGGGAAGTGATAAGCTTCCCTTTTTTATTGGGAGATGCTGCCTACAGTCTGTGTGTCCTTCATCGCCTCCGGCAGCTTGCAGAAACATCCTACTCGGATGATAGTGCGGTGCCCGAACGCGCACCATATCAGTGCCCGATCGGGCACCGGTCATAACCCCGACTATGCGTTTGGTTGTCGATACTGGCTACGGGCATGTCAGTTAGTTGACGGTGTATCGTTTCTTTCCTTTTTGACAGTATCTTTCTGTTGCTCCCTGTACTGGCGCGGCGGCATGCCGTAGCGTTGCGAGAAGGCTTTGTAGAAGGTGCTACGATTGGTAAATCCTGTTTGGTCCATGATTTCTTCAATGGTCAGGTTCTTCACTACCAGCAGGCGTTCGGCCATGGTGAGGCGACATTCCTTGATGATGTCGGCAGGCGATTTGTCAGTTATCTGTTTCAGTTTGCGATAGAACTGGCGGGTGCTGTAGTTCATCTCGCTGCTCAGAAATTCCACTTGCAGGTCAGGGTTGGCAATGTTTGTTTCTATGATTTCCAACATGCGGTCCAGAAAATCCTGGTCTTCCTTATGCAGGCAGTGCCCGTTTTCCACAGTGAAGGCACTGAAGGCAGAACTGTAATAGTCTTTCAGTTCGGCCTCGCGGCTGATAAGTCGGCTGACTATTCGTTCCAGGTATTTGGTGTTGAAGGGTTTGGTGATGTAAGCTTCGGCACCCGATTCGATGCCTTTCACCTGGTCGTCTTCGTGATGGAGGGCCGACAGGAGGACGAGTGGGATGTGTTTCCACAGCTTGTTTTCCTTTACTTTGCGGGCAAAGGAAAGGCCGTCGATGCCGGGCATCATGACATCGGAGACGATGATGTCTGGCTGTCTTTGTTCCAAGCTATCGAGAGCTTCGCGGGCATTGTTGTAGGAGAGTACGTTATACTTGTCAGTAAATACTTCAGATACGAACCACAGCATCGATGGGTCATCATCTATCACCATAATGGTTTTGCGGGTTGCATCGTAGGTTTGCGTCGTTTTATTAGGCGGTGTGGCAGGCTCGTCGACGGTTTGGGGCAGTGAGGTTGCTTCGTAAGCGGTAAGGGGAGTGCCGGCAGTCGGTGCTTCGGCATCCAGCCGGGGCAGGCTGACGGTGAATGTAGTTGTCTGGCCAGGTATGCTTTCCACGCTGATTTCACCTTTCAGCAAAGTAGTCATGCTTTTGCAGATGGCCAGTCCCAGGCCGTTGCGGGCATTCTTACCATTCATTTCCACAGTGTCGAGAATTTTGTAGCGGTCGAATATACTGCCGATGTCTTCCTTGGCTATACCTTTTCCGGTATTGGCAATACGCAGCAATACATTGTCGGTCTCTTCGCGTAGCGTGATGCTGATGGTGCCGCCGTCGGGGGTGTATTTGAAGGCATTGGACAGTAGATTGGCTACTATCTTGTTGAAGCAGCTCAAGTCAGTATTCCAGCTGATGCCGGGAGCAATGTCTGTACGGTAGTCCATCTGTCGGTTCTCGGCCATTTCGGCGAACGATTCGGCTATGTTCTCGGTTTTTTCAGACAGAGGTTGGGACTGGATGGACAGCACTTTGTGTCCCGTTTCCAGTCGTCTGAACTCCAGCAGTTCCAGGATGAGGCCGTTCAGCTTTTCAGCATTCTGGCGTATCATGCGGGCATATTTCTGCACGTAAGAGTCGCTGCCGGTGTACGCAATGATTTTCTCGCAAGGTCCGTATATCAGTGTCAATGGTGTGCAGAATTCGTGTGTGATGTTGGTGAAGAAGCGCAGCTTCGATTCATAGATTTCCTCTTTTTTCTGTCTGTCCATCTCTTCCATGAGTCGGCGTTGACGACGGCGATATTTCCTGACAAACTTATAGGCAGTATTGGCGCAGAGCAATACAAAGAGGCTGAAATAACCTATGTATGCCCACAGGCTGAGGTACCAGGGCGGATTGATGCGTATGATGAACTTTTCAGGCAGGCTTTCTTTTCCGTTACTGTTGTTTCGGTATTTCACCAGCAGGGTGTATTCTCCGGGAGCCAGATTTGAAAATGAGGCGTTGGGTGATGTTCCGTTTTCTATCCAGTTGTCGCTGGCACCTTCCAGTTTGTAGGAATAGGAATAATTGTTGCCATTGATGTAGTCAACAGCCATGAAGGTAAGCTGGAAGAAGTTTTGCTTATAGTCCAGTTGCAGGGTAGGTTGCCCTTTTCTGTAGTGCAGAAAATCGTGCAGGTTGCATTCCTTTCCGAATACCGAGATTCCTTTCAGGTTTATTTGCGGCATGTATTCTTCGGCGATGTATGAGTTTGGCTTGATGACAACAAATCCGTTGATACCTCCGAAGAACAGGTTTCCGGTCTGTGGGTCTTTATAAAATGCTCCGTCGCTAAATTCA
>OLNN01001010.1_pt1 | contig 25557 bp, 20 predicted proteins | sample 1672141 | NCBI WGS metagenome assembly OLNN01 (sample SAMEA3136652, study PRJEB25190) | human gut metagenome | biome: human gut; feature: human-associated habitat; material: faeces | place: Austria | collected 2013
TCATGCAATTTGGTCAAAAAGAAAGACCCTGTATAAAACAGAGCCTCTGGCATTTTCTTTTGAGAGTCTGCATTCTCTAGCCATCAACCGACTGCAATAACTTAATTAATTGCAAAGAATATGATGGCACAAACAAGTATTGGAATCATACCAATCACACTGAATATAATGCTTAATAACTTATATACTTTGGTATCGTAGCCCGGAATATACGACTTCTTTGGATTATCTGGATTATATCGTATCTCGATTTTTGCCCCCTTCTGTGGGACATGATGTGATAGATATGCACCAGTATTCGTATATAGGACATTGTTAACTTCGTACTCGTATAATGGATAGAAACTCAGACTGTCTCCGGAATTTTTAGCCAAAATATCCTTCACTGTTGCAACTGTTGTAACTGTGCATCTCGTTGTTTTACTCCTGTTAACAAATCCTAAGATAAAGGCCGGTATCAGAAAACAAATTCCCAACCCGCATAATGTAAAAGCTAATCCAGGTTCCATATATATGCCTCTCTTGTCATCTTTCTGTATGACACTAATTCAATACATAATTTCTGGTCGTAATTCCACTGACTCTTCCCTTGGCATTGACAAGCACTGCCTTAAAGATAGTCTCGCCTTCCGGCATCTCTACCGGTCCGGTGTATTTCGTGGATGAAGTTGTCGGTTCTGACTTGTCGGTTGTATAATATGCCGTATATCCATCCGGTACTTTAATCTCAATCTCCTGGGCACTGCTGTACTGTCCGGTTGACGGAGATACTGCCGGTGCATCCTCAATTGGAAGTTCTACGGTATATGATTTCCTTACAGGGAGACTTGGAATGCCGGCTTTATTTACCGCAATTGCATAGATAGTTGTGTCACCTTCTTCAATCTGGATCGGTCCGGTATACTTGCGGCTTCCTGTTGTTGGTTTTTTCTTATTCTTTGTGTAATAAATTTTACATCCGGATGCTGCCGTCAGCTTTAACTGCTGGACATCATCATAATCTTCTCCGTCATCCAGACTGAATTTCGGAGTTTTTACTATATATTCCGGAAGTGCGTCTGATATCGAAGAATCAGCTTCATCCAGAAGTTCCGGAATCTTCTCTTTTTGATCAGAACGAATATAGAATTTGATACATGCACGGTATAATTCTATATTCTCCCCCTGCTTTTTCAGTGCAGATGTAAATAAACGTTCTGCTTTATCTGCATTATCCTGTGCCTGATATACCTTGGAAAGGCCGGTATAGGCTTCTGGTCTGGTATCATCTTTTGCCAGTGCGTTGCGGAAGCTGTCCTCGGCGGTCGTATAGTCATTCCGGCCAAGCGCCCGATTTCCTTTGTTCACTGCACCGATATACGATGTCAGGTAAGCAAATACGCCGACCACTGCTATGATCAGAAGTAAAAACAGGGCAAGTAATAAAGCGCGTTTTTTCTTTTTCTTACGTCTTGCTTTCTGTCTTGCACGTTCACGGTTTCTGCGCCTGCGTTCTTCTTCGCTCATCTGCCGGCCGCCACTATGGCTGGTGTTCCGATTGCGGCCGGAAGCATTTCTTGCTGCCCCTGCAGTTCTTCCCGCATTTCTATTATTTCTATTTCGGGTTGAACGTGTCGTATATGAGTCATTGTATATATCTTCATCACCATCTATTGCACCTTTGATCTGTGCTGTAAGCATATCATCTAATGGGTTGTAGTCCGGAACAATGCGGACCTCTTTTCCGCAATGTCTGCAATACAATTCCCCTTCAGGTATTCTCTGACCACAATACCTACATCTCATCTTATGCCATCCTCCTACTGTGAATACTATCTTTTATCCATTTTTCTCATTCAAATATTGTTCAAATTCTTCAGAAGACATCAGAACTTTCCGAGGTTTTGTCCCCTCTTCCGGGCCGACAGCTCCTGCCTCACATAACTGATCCATAATTCTTGCCGCACGGTTAAATCCTATCTTAAAAGCCCGTTGTAACATTCCGATGGATGCTTTTTCTTTTTCGATAATCAGTCTTCCTGCATCTGCAAAATATGCATCATTTTCATTATCATCATTTCCGCCTGCTCCGCTAAGTGGATTGCCGGTCGGAACCGTATTCATGTGAGTCTCTATTTCCTGATTATATGTAACATCTCCGTTGTGCTCACGCAGATATTCCACAACCTGCTGTACTTCCTTATCCGTCACAAAGGAACCCTGCACCCTGGCCGGTTTCTGATATCCGGATGGATAGAACAGCATATCACCTTTTCCGAGAAGCTTTTCTGCCCCGTTCATATCAATGATCGTTCTGGAATCGACTCCCGATGATACGGAAAATGCGATTCTGGAAGGCATATTTGCTTTGATCAATCCGGTGATGACATTCACAGATGGTCTCTGTGTTGCGAGCACCAGATGGATTCCGGCTGCTCTGGCAAGCTGTGCCAGACGGCAGATGGCTTCTTCCACATCTCCCGGAGCAACCATCATCAGATCGGCAAGCTCGTCGACGATGATAATGATCTGCGGCATCGGATCGAGCTTTTCCCCCTCTTCTGTCTGCACGCCGAGGCTTTTGATCTTCTCATTATATCCCTTCATATCGCGGACGTTATATTTGGCAAATGCCTGATAACGTCTGGACATCTCTCCCACTGCCCAGTTCAGTGCACCTGCCGCTTTTTTCGGGTCGGTGACAACCGGAATCAGCAGATGTGGAATGCCGTTATAGACACTCAGCTCTACGACCTTCGGATCGATCATGATCAGTTTTACTTCATCGGGATCCGCTTTGTATAACACACTCATGATCAGGGTGTTGATACATACGGATTTTCCGGAACCAGTCGCACCGGCGATCAGGACATGCGGCATCTTTGCGATATCCGCAACGACTGTCTTTCCTCCGATATCTTTACCGACGGCAAATGATATCTTGGAAGGGCTGTTCTGGAATTCCGGTGATTCCAGAAGGTCACGCAGCATAACTGCGCTGTTCTCTTTATTCGGGACTTCGATTCCTACTGCTGCTTTTCCGGGGATCGGAGCCTCAATACGGATATCTGCGGCTGCAAGATTCAGCTTGATATCATCGGCAAGTCCGACGATCTTGCTGACCTTAACACCCATTTCCGGCTGTAATTCATATCTGGTGACAGACGGACCGCAGCTTACATTCGTAATCGTTACATTTACACCGAAGTTTTCCAGTGTCTGCTGTAACTTCATAGCTGTTTCACGTAAATGTGCATCCGACTCACCGCCGCCACGTTTTCCGTGCTGAAGCAGGGATAACGGCGGACATTTGTATGCCTTTTTCGGTTTTGTAGAATCGGCTGCAACACTGGCTGCAACATCCGCAACTTCATCTGCCATTCCTGCAGCCCCCATCTTAGGATTTTTCCGCCGCGTTGGTTTTTCTTCCGGTGCTGTACCTGCAACTGCCATATCTGCCGTATCAGATGCTTCCGGTTCCGGATCCGCACGGTGAATGACAAATTCCGGTTTTTCCGGTCCTTTCGCTGTCTTTGGATCGATTGGAAGTTCTCTTACTTCCGGTGATTTCTTCGCAATAGAGGTATCAAAGGAAACCCCTTCTACATGTTTGTCTCTTCGTTTTTCCGTGCCGGAAGCTTCCGCTTCTGCCCGTTCTCTTTCACGTTGCGTCCGCTGTTCCATGCGTTCGCGTTTTCGTTCTTCTGCAAGTTCTTTGTGCCGTCTGGCATCTTCTCTTGCTCTCGCATATGCCTTATCACTGCCGGCCTTTACACCTCTTAATGCTGACTTTCCGGTGATAATGACGAGACAAATAATCATAAAGATGATCGTAATAACATAAGTTCCTGCCACACCGATTGCAGGTGTCAGAACAGATGCTACAGATTTTCCGATCTTGCCGCCCATGTCATCGATAAGGTGTAACAATACTTCTGCAAGGATCAGAAGGATCACGCCGATCAGACTCTTGACATATGCATTGCGGTTGTCTTTATTCGATATCAGAAATGATACAAGTCCGAACAGGATAAAAGGGATCACATAGGCTGCAACACCAAAGACATTCCATAAAAATCCAGATATCGCATCTCCTAAGAATCCTGCAATGCCAAAATTACTGATCAGAAGAATAATGCTGACTGCAAGAGTTGTCCAGATCAGAATCTCATCTATCAGAAAACTATTACCGTTTCCGGTTGATTTCCGGCCGGCAGTTTTTCTTTTTCCGGTTGTTTTTTTCGTTGTTTTTCTTGTTGTTTTTTTATTCGAAGACGGCTTTTTTGCTGTCGTATTCGTCTTTTTTCCAGTTGTTTTACTTTTGGTAGACTTTGCTGCCATTACAACTCCCCCTTATGATGGCAATACTAATTATAATTATAGCATTTAGGGGTTTTGATGTCATTACACATTTTCGTTCTTTTTTTTATTTCTTTCATTGATCATTTCGTGCAATTTATTCAATGCGTCTTTTAATCCGCCGACTTCATTGATGAGTCCTTCGTGTACCGCATCTTTTCCTTCCAGCAATGTCCCGACATCTTTTACCAGTTCTGTCGGATTTAACATCAGGGTCTCGATCCGCTCCTGTGTCATAGACGAGTGATCTGCCAGGAATCTGGTGATCCTGTCCTGTGTTCTCAGCATATTATCCAGGCTTTGCTGTACACCGATAAACATCCCGTTCGAGCGCACCGGATGAATGACCATTGTCCCGCTTGGCACAATAAAGGAATAGTCCGCAGATACGGCAAGCGGGCCTCCGATGGAATGACTTCCTCCAAGAACCAGTGACACAGACGGTTTACTGAGTGAGGCGATCATTTCTGCAATGGAGAGTCCTGCTTCCACATCGCCGCCAAGTGTATTCAGAAGAATCAGTAATCCGTCGATCTCATTACTGTCTTCGACTTCCGCAAGCAAAGGAAGTAAGTGCTCGTATTTGGTTGCCTTGGTGTTTCCCGATACTGCTTCATGGCCTTCAATCTCTCCTACAATAGTAAGTAATTTGATCCGGTGGCTGTCCCTGCTGTTCTCAAGATTGGCGCTTCCTGTTTCTTTCAGTTCTTCAGTCGGTTCCGCACTTTTTTCTTTTTCCTTTTTCTCTTCACTCATAAAAAATACCTCCATACTTTTTTCTTAGTATGGAGGTATCGGATTCTTTTTATTCATCCCAGTTATGATATACATCCTGAACGTCATCGTCATCATCCAGCATATCCAGAGTTTTCTGAATATTGGCGATATCTTTTGCGTCTGTCAGTTCTACATATGTCTGAGGAATCATTGTTACTTCAGCAGATGCCATAGGAATTCCTGCTTCTTCCATTGCAAGACGGACTGCACTGAAATCGTCCGGATCAGTCAATACTTCAAAGCTGTCTTCCTCTTCTACAAAATCTTCTGCTCCTGCATCGAGTACCTGCATCATCAACTCATCGGCATCGCCTTCGTATTCTTCTTTATCGATTACGATCTGACCTTTCTTATCGAACATGAATGATACACATCCAGGTGTTCCTACATTACCACTTCCCTTTGTAAATGCGTTCTTTACGTTAGATGCTGTACGGTTCTTGTTATCTGTAAGAGTCTCTACGATGATAGCTGTACCGTTCGGTCCATAGCCTTCGTATGTAATGTGCTCATAGTTTGCCGCACTCATATCCCCAGATGCACGTTTGATATTTCTTTCGATGGTATCATTCGGCATGTTATTAGATTTTGCTTTTGCAATTACGTCACGTAATCTGCTGTTGTTAGAAGGATCAGAACTTCCGCCTTCTTTTACAGCTACTGCAATCTCTTTACCGATCTTTGTAAAAATCTTTCCTTTTGCAGCATCATTTTTCTCTTTCTTATGCTTAATATTGGCAAATTTTGAATGTCCTGACATGTCTTTTACCTCTCTTTATCTATTTGTTTTTATCTTTTTTTAAAAATTGTATTATTACACACGTTGTCTATTCTATCACGCTTCGAAAACTTTTTCAATCTTAACTGTCTGAATTATATTATTATCGATCTGTAATACCGTGAAACGATAGCCGTCATAGTCAACAACACAGGTTTCGTCTTCTCCGGGGATGTGTTCCAGTTTATCGATCAGAAATCCATTCAGTGTCTCATAATCTTCTTTGTCAAATGTTACCGGAATCAGATCTTCCAGATCCTCCAGTTCAGTCAGACCATTGACAATCATACTTCCGTCATTCTGTTTTTTGATCATTTCGTCTTCTTCATCATATTCATCCAGAATATTTCCGACGATCTCTTCCAGGATATCTTCCATTGCGACAAGGCCGGAAGTCTGTCCGTATTCGTCCAGCACAACGACCATATGATTTTTAGCCGCCTGCATTTCTTTGAAAAGAGTATCAATGCTCTTTGTTTCAGGAATATATGTAACCGGACGGAGGTATTCCTCCAGATTTTTTACCGGACATTGCCGCTTTGACTTGTCCAGATAGCCGGACGTTGCATCTCTCAGATGAATGATCCCGATGATCTCATCGATATCTTCCTGATAGACCGGAAATCTTGAAAAGCGTTCATCCAGCATGAATTGCAAAGCCTCTTCCAGTGACCAGTCTCCATCGATTGCTACAATATTTTTTCGGTGGGTCATAATATCCTTTGCATCCTTATCCATATAACGGAAAATATTGCGGATCAGACCTGCCGCTTCTTTCTGCATCTCTTCGTCCATTTCATCTTCGTGAAATATCTGTTTCATTCGTTGGAATAAACTTCCCTCTTCCATAATTAATTATCCTTAACTCCTTCTCTATGTATGAAGCTCGAAACTGATTCGAATTGCTTCATCAACCTTGTTCATTATCTCTTCGTCCAGATGACATACCAGATCCTTAAGTCTCTGCTTATCAATCGTACGGATCTGTTCCAGTAAAACCACGGAATTTCTGACAATATGATACCTTCTTGCGTCAATTTCCACATGTGTCGGTAATTTTGCTTTGTTCATCCTTGAGGTGATCGCCGCACAGATGACGGTCGGGCTATGCCTGTTGCCAACATCATTCTGTATGATCAGAACTGGACGAATTCCACCCTGTTCCGATCCGACTACCGGACTTAAATCCGCATAATAAATATCTCCTCGTTTCACCTGCACCTTGCTTCACACTCCGATTCTTAAGATATACTAAGTATTTCCCTTTTTCTCGGATGTATTCTGCAAAATTTCAAGAACACACGGCGATTTAAAAACTGTCGACCTGTTCTACGACTTCTCCATGCCGGATGTATTCTCTCGGAATACGTTTATTTAACACACACACAAATTCATAATTGAATCTACCGGAAAGTTCTCCCAGTTTATCAACAGAAAGGAACTCTTTTCCATCACGTCCGAAGATGACAACCTTATCTCCGAATTCTACATCTTCAATTGCCGTTACATCAACCATGAACTGATCCATGCATACACGACCGATGATCGGTGCTTTTTGTCCGTGGATCAGGACGTAGCCTTTATTGGACAGACTTCTTGGATACCCGTCTCCGTATCCGACCGGGATCGTCGCCACCTTTGTCGGACGTGTTGTGATATAAGTTCCTCCATAACTTACCGGCTTTCCTTCCGTCAGCCATTTTACATGTGCAACATGGCTGATCAGCTCCATTGCAGGTTTTAATGGTACTTTATCTTTTTCCACCTCATCGGACGGATACATTCCATATGTTGTAATTCCCGCACGCACAATATCCATATTGGCTTCTTCCAGATCAATGATGCCGGCACTGTTGGAACAATGATAATACGTGAATGTAACATTACGCTTTTTCAATTCCTCTTTCATCCAGAGGTATTTCTCCAGCTGTTCTTTTGTAAATGTCTTATCTTCTTCATCGGATTTGGCAAAATGCGTGAACATACCTTCCATTACCAGATTCGGCAGCTTGCTGATTCTGGCGATCTCATCTGCATTTTCCTTCGTAATCTGGAAACCAAGTCTTGCCATTCCTGTATCAAGCTTAATATGAACATAGACGTTACATCCCATAGCTTCGGCAAGCTCAGATACTTCTTTTGCCATCTCATAGCTGTAAACGGTCATACGTATCTCGTTACGGATCATTACATCCCACTGATCAGGGAAAATGCATCCCAGTACCAGTACCGGTTTTTTCAGACATGCATCCTTGATCAGTATCGCCTCGTCCAATGTGGCAACGGCATATCCCCAGATGTAATCCATCGGCTCCAAAAGTTTTGCGATCTGGACAGCCCCGTGCCCATAACCATCCATCTTGATGACTGCCATCATCTGGGTATTTTTATGAATATTTTTTTTCATCATTTCTATATTATATTCAACCGCATCTAAATTGACTCTGGCTAAAACTCTTGTATATTGCTTCACTGTTATTCTTCCTCCAGTTTCATTAATGCTTTACTGATATATTCTATCAAATCTCTCGCCATTACACTATATACGCCTTTTTCAAATTTTGCAAGGTCACCGGACAATCCATGTATATATGTGCCTAATTCTGCAGCATCTTCCGTTTCTTTTCCCTGCACCATCCATCCGGAGATCACGCCGGCGAGAACATCTCCCGATCCGGCTTTTGCCATCGCACTGTTCCCGGTAAGGTTCATACGTATGCCTTTTTCTTCGCTTGCGATCAGAGTTCTCGAATCTTTCAGTACACAGGTAATCCGGTATCTTGAAATAAAATCTTTCAGGATCTGGATCCTGTCTGCTTTCAGTTCCTCTACAGGAGTGCCTGTAAGTCTTGACATTTCTTTCATATGCGGTGTGATCACAAATCTGCGCTCGGCCATCTGATTCAGATAATTATTATTTTCTGCAAGAAGATTCAGTCCGTCTGCATCGATCAGACACGGTACTTTTACATATTCAATCACGGTTTTTAATATTTTTTCGGAAAGCCTGCTCATTCCAAGGCCCGAACCGATACATACACCATCTGCCCATGTAAGAAGTGATAACAGTTCTTCTTTATTATATTCCTCATATGTTGTGATAATTGCTTCCGGAAGGAGTGTCTGTAAGATCTCCCGATTATCCGAGGAAGTGTATATTCTCACCAGCCCTGCCCCTGTCATGTAAGCGGCATGCGCATTCAGATAAGCGGCCCCGGCCATTCCTTTGCTTCCGGCTATCACGAGGAGTCTTCCGTACGTGCCTTTATTTGAATCTTCCGGTCTGTCTGGCAGCATCTTCCGGTAGATATCTTTTCCGGCTGTCCGGACTATTTCCTGATCCTCACAGATAGAATCTGTAGAAATGCCGATATCCGGCACGATAACCTTGCCGGCCATAGTTCTGCCCTGTGACAGCTCCAAACCAATCTTTTTTAACTGGAATGTCACTGTATAGTCCGCTTTGAAAGCGCAGCCCAGGATACAGCCTGTCGTGGCAGAAAGTCCGGACGGGATATCTACCGCAAATTTTGTTCCCCTCATCCGGTTCATCTGTTCGATCACCTGACGATATCTGCCCTCTACTTTGCGGCTCAAACCCACTCCAAAGACAGCATCTATGACCACACTATAGGAGTCTTCCTGCGGCATTCCATAAATAATCTTCCCGCCGCATTCCTGTAAGCGGTACATCTGTTCCTGTGTTTCCTCGGTATAATGCTCCGGGTTTCCCACACAAAATGTCTCTACGGAGTATCTGTTATTTTGTAAAATGCGGGCAATTGCGAAACCGTCCCCTCCATTATTACCCGAACCACAGACAACACAGACATGAGAAAGATCAAACTTTTCATCTTCTAATACCTGTACACACGCCTGCGCCGCATGTTCCATCAATTCCAGGGAAGGAACCCCTAATTTTTGAATTGTATACTGATCTGCTGCTTTCATCTGTGCTGCATTCACCCAAAGCTGCATCCAATCATCTCCCATCAAGTCCTGCTTTATACTTACCGCAACAAAAGAACGTGTAAAAATATGTCCATCTTCCGGACTACTCCTACACGCCTTTTTCTTTTATAATAATTTACTTATGATCCTCTTTGTAACGACTGATATTGTATGACAGCTGCATCAGGCTTTCTGACAGATGTACATTCTCGACAACAATATTATCCGGAAGATTCAGATCTGTGTGCGCAAAGTTCCAAATTGCACGCACTCCGTTATCAACCAGCATATTCGCCACTTCAATTGCTTTCTCTTTTGGAATTGTCAGCACTGCAATATCAATATTATTGTTCTGTACAAATGCTTTCAGGTCATCCATCATGCGGATCGGTACGCCTCGGATAGAGACACCCTGAAGTCTTGGGTTTACATCAAAGATTCCCTTCAGGATAAATCCACGGTTCTCAAAAGCTGCATAATTTGCCAGTGCCTGTCCAAGATTACCGGCACCGATGATAATGATATTATGATCTTCTTCCAATCCTAAAATTTTTCCGATCTCTGTGTATAAATACTTTACGTTATAACCATATCCCTGCTGGCCGAATCCGCCAAAGTTATTCAGATCCTGACGGATCTGTGATGCAGTTACCTTCATACGCTTACTCAGATCGTTCGAAGATATACGCTCTACACCATTTTCCAGCAGTTCACCCAAATATCTGTAATACCTCGGCAATCTACGAATGACTGCACGAGAAATCTCTCTTTCTTCCACTATATTCACCCTTCCAATCATAGTCTGAAATAATTATATAAAATTGAAAGATTATTGTCAAACTATTGTTGAATTTTATACAATTTCCGTTATAATAAAATAGCATGTGCAAATGCATTTTACGAATACGAATGTATCAATTATCCACAACGCAGGAGGAAATATATGATATTAGCATGTCACGGGATCCAGAAATCTTTCGGTGAACACCTCATCGTCAGAGATGGATCCTTCCATATAGAAGATCACGAAAAAGCAGCTCTTGTCGGACCGAACGGTGCAGGTAAGTCCACTCTGCTCAAAATGATTGTAGGCGAATCAGCCCCGGATGACGGCAACGTCATCCTGACAAAAGGTAAGACACTTGGCTATCTTGCCCAGCATCAAGAGATGCAAAGCGGTAATACGATCTACGAAGAAGTCCGCACCGCAAAGGCCGATATAATCGCTATGGAGCGCCGTATCCGCGAGATCGAGATGGAACTTAAGCATCTCTCCGGTGACGCTCTGAACGACCGTCTGGAAACTTACAATCGCCTTATGGCCACTTTTGAACGTGAGAATGGCTATTCTTGCGAAAGTGAGATTACCGGTGTGTTAAAGGGACTTGGATTTACGGAAAATGATTTCACCAAACCGGTCGACACTCTCTCCGGAGGACAGAAAACCCGTGTATCTCTTGGCAAGCTTCTGTTAACGAAACCAGACATTTTGCTTCTTGATGAGCCAACCAACCATCTGGATCTGAATTCCATTGCATGGCTTGAAACCTATCTTCTAAACTACCAGGGAGCTGTGCTGATCGTGTCTCACGACCGTTATTTTTTGAACAAAGTTGTCACGAAAGTTCTTGAAATCGAGCTTGGAGAACTTCGTACTTATATGGGAAACTACAGTGACTATGCAGCAAAGAAGCAGCAGCTTCGCGACATACGCCTGAAGGAGTATCTTAACCAGCAGCAGGAAATCAAGCATCAGGAAGCGGTTATCGAAAAGCTTCGTTCTTTCAACCGCGAAAAATCCATCAAACGTGCCGAAAGCCGTGAAAAGATGTTGGAAAAGATGCAGACTATCGAAAAACCGATAGAAGTTAATACAGATATACATCTGAAACTGGAACCATCCTGTGTAAGCGGCAATGATGTCCTGACTGTTGAACATTTAAGCAAATCTTTCCCCGGACAGGAGCTTTTTACAGACGTTAATCTCGAGATCAAACGTGGTGAACATGTTGCAGTAATCGGTGATAACGGAACCGGAAAGACTACGCTTCTTAAGATATTAAACCGTGTGGTATCTGCCGATTCCGGTACTTATACACTTGGCTCCAATGTTAAGATTGGCTACTACGATCAGGAACATCATGTCCTTCATATGGAGAAAACAATTTTTGACGAGATTTCCGATGATTATCCGACTCTTACGAATACGGAAATCCGGAATGTGCTTGCAGCATTTCTTTTTACCGGTGATGATGTCTTCAAACAGATCAGTTCTTTGAGCGGTGGGGAACGCGGACGTGTATCTCTTGCGAAACTGATGCTCTCTGAAGCAAATTTCCTGATCCTCGACGAGCCGACCAACCATTTGGACATCGCATCCAAAGAAATCCTTGAGAATGCTTTGAATGATTATACCGGCACCGTACTTTATGTCTCTCATGACCGTTATTTCATCAATCAGACCGCTTCACGGATTCTAGATCTTGTCAATCATACATTTGTAAATTATATCGGAAATTATGACTATTATCTGGAGAAAAAAGAAGAACTCACTACCGCATATGCTGGAGCAGCTTCTACATCTTCATCCGTTTCAGATAACAGTACAGACAAGAATGTATCCGAGTCAAAACTCAGCTGGCAGGAGCAAAAGGAAGCCCAGGCAAGACTTCGCAAACGTCAGAATGAACTTAAAAAGACTGAAGAACGTATCGGCGAACTGGAAGAACGTGACGGTGAGATCGATGCCCTGATGGTTCAGGAAGAGATCTTCACCAACTCTGTAAAATGCCAGGAACTCGCAAAAGAAAAAGCCGCAATAGCGGAAGAATTAGAAGAATTATACATGAAATGGGAGGAATTAGCGGAAGACGCTTAATTTATACGCTGTTCATTCATACATAAAAACACCATACACTGTGATGCGTCAAATTCATTCGGGAATTTTCACAGTGTATGGTGTTTTTGTCATATATTATCTACTTTAATTTCTCGGCAATTGCCTTAATAAATCCCTCGCTGTTCAATACAGTTGGATTTTCCAGTGTCGTGATCAATGCCAGGTCTTTTGTCATCTTACCTTCTTCAATGGTATCGATGGTTGCTTTTTCAAGCTTATCTGCGAACGCTGTCAATTCGGAATTTCCATCCATCTCACCACGTTTTCTGAGAGCACCTGTCCATGCAAAAATCGTAGCTACAGAGTTTGTAGAGGTCTCTTCTCCTTTCAGATGCTTGTAATAATGACGTTGTACCGTTCCATGAGCTGCCTCATATTCATAATTTCCATCCGGTGATACCAGAACAGATGTCATCATCGCAAGAGAACCGAATGCGGAAGAGACCATATCACTCATTACGTCACCATCATAGTTCTTACATGCCCAGATATATCCGCCTTCTGATTTCATAACTCTTGCAACTGCATCATCGATCAAAGTATAGAAATATGTAATTCCGGCTTCTTTGAACTTCTCGGCATAATCTTTGTCAAAGATTTCCTGGAAAATATCTTTGAATGTATGGTCATACTTCTTAGAGATCGTATCTTTTGTTGCGAACCACAGATCCTGCTTTGTATCCAATGCATAATTAAAGCAGCTTCTCGCAAAGCTTTCAATAGATCCGCATAAGTTATGCATTCCCTGTGCAACACCCGGTCCGGCATAATTGTGTACCAGTTCTCTGGTCTCTGTGCCGTCTTCTGCAGTGTATACCAGTTCTACTTTTCCAGGTCCGGGAATCTTCATCTCTGTATTTTTATATACATCTCCATATGCATGTCTTGCAATCGTGATTGGTTTTTTCCAGTTCTTTACACATGGCTCAATTCCTTTTACAACGATCGGTGCACGGAATACTGTTCCGTCCAGTATTGCACGGATCGTTCCGTTCGGGCTCTTCCACATTTCTTTCAGATCATACTCTGTCATACGTGCTGCATTTGGTGTGATGGTTGCACATTTTACGGCTACTTTATATTTCTTGGTCGCATTGGCTGCATCGATAGTCACCTGATCATTAGTCTCATTTCTGTGCTCCAGACCCAGATCATAATATTCTGTGTTCAGTTCAATATATGGCTCCAGAAGGTCTTCTTTGATCATCTTCCAGAGGATTCTTGTCATTTCGTCCCCGTCCATCTCTACGATTGGTGTTGTCATTTTAATTTTTGCCATGATGTTTGTCTCCTTTCTATCTGTTCGCGGCATCTTTCATTATTCTTCCAGATGCAGATTTTCCATCACATGTAATATATGTTCGTTTGCAAGCTGTTCTGCTTTTGCCGCATCTTTTGCCTTGATTGCCTCCAGTATTTCTCGGTGTTCTTCTATTGACTTTTCGGCACGCTCCGGTGCTTCAATCGACATCGTCCTTGCAAGCTGTACATACTTGTGAAAATCTGTCAATACATGTTCCAGGATCCTGCTGTTGGATGCCTCATACAATATCTTATGAAACTTACCATCCATTTCTGACATCTGTTCAATCTGTCCGGTTCCCTTCTTATGCAAATGAAATTCTGACAGAAGAATCACTTCTTCCAGTTCTTCAATCTGCGCATCCGTAATATATTTCGTTGCCCAGTTGGCACACAGCCCTTCCAGTTGTGAACGTATCTTATAGATGTCTTTCACGTCTTTTCTGGTAATGGCTGTCACATACGCACCTTTATTCGGAATGATCGTAACCAGTCCTTCTAACTCCAATTGTCTTAAGGCTTCTCTTACCGGTGTTCTGCTTACCCCCAGTTCTTCACCGATTGTTACTTCCCTTAATTCTTCATGATCTTTATATACCCCATTCAGAATATCTTCCCGCAGATGCTGGAACACTCTTCCTCGTAAGGATCTGTCCTGATATTCTTCCATAAAAACACCCCAATTAAATCAAATCTATACCCAGTCTTTTGCAGTTCTGATCAATAACTGCGATCAGCTCATCATCTGTAAGAACGGTTACACGTCCTTCTTCGTACTGTTCATCTACCCAGTCTTTTACTGCGTTTACCAGTTCTGAATTCTTATCCACTTTCTTATCATCCGGAAGCTTAAAATATGTATTGATCCAGTGGGCAATACCTGCAAGTCCCGAAGTATTGGAAATTGCCACAAGCGGCGGACGGTTCAGGAATTTATCGGTATCGAATACATTATAAATCTCTTCGTTTTTTAAGAGTCCATCTGCATGGATTCCGGCTCTGGTCACATTAAAGTTCTTGCCAACGAATGGTGTCCTGGAAGGAACCCGGTAACCAATCTCTTTTTCATAATAATCTGTCATCTCTGTGATGACTGTTGTATCCATACCATCCAGTGTACCGCGAAGCTGTGCATATTCGAATACCATCGCTTCCAGTGGTGTATTGCCGGTACGTTCCCCGATTCCGAAAAGCGAACAGTTTACGCCACAAGCACCATATAACCATGCGGTTGAAGAGTTGCTGACTGCTTTGTAGAAATCATTGTGTCCGTGGAATTCGATCAGTTCACTCGGAACACCTGCATGTACACGCAGACCATAGATAATTCCCGGAATAGATCTTGGAATTACTGCTCCCGGATAATTTACTCCATATCCCATCGTATCACAGGCACGTATCTTAACCGGAATCTTATACTCATCCATCAGTTTCATCAGTTCCAGGCAGAACGGGATCACGAATCCGTAAATGTCGGAACGGGTGATATCTTCCAGATGACATCTCGGACTGATTCCTGTCTCAAGGCATTCCCTTACAATAGACAGATAATGCTCCATTGCCTCACGTCTGGTCATTTTTAATTTATAGAAAATATGATAGTCCGAACAGCTCACCAGAATACCTGTTTCTTTCATTCCAATCTCTTTTACCAGTTGGAAATCTTTCTTGCTTGCGCGGATCCAGCTTGTTACTTCCGGAAATTTATAATCTCTTTCCATACATTTGTATACAGCATCTCTGTCTTTTTTACTGTAAAGAAAGAATTCGCACTGTCTGATCTTTCCTTTTGGACCACCCAGACGATGGAAATAATCATATAATGTTACGATCTGCTCCGTACTGTATGGGGCACGTGACTGTTGACCATCCCGGAATGTTGTATCTGTAATCCAGATTTCATCCGGCATACAATGCGGAACAATTCGGTCATTGAATGCGATTTTCGGAATCTCATCATAATGGAACAGATTACGAAACACATTCGGCGTCTTTACATCTACCAACGGGTACATGTGTTCTTCCAGTTGCAATAAATTTGTATGATCATCCAGGTATACTTTCCTGTTTTCCATTCTTTCATCGCCTGCTTTCTAAAAATAATTTTTCGTAGTAAAGTACTAAATTCAACATGTATAATTGTATACAATGATACATGTGTTGTCAAGTATTATTATGGATATTTATTCAAAAAAAATGATTATGGGATTTCCATAATCATTTTTTGAATAGTCGCTGAAAAAGTTCTCTGGTATCATATTAATAAAGCTTGGCATTGACTTCTCTAGGACTTAAGCCTTCGTCTTCTAACGCTTTCATAATCTGGTGCTTGTGTTCGGTTCCGAAGGCTTCCAGTGTAATTCGAAGTTCTACTGCTGCGTTTCGGTTGGTACTTACAAACTGGTTGTGTTCCAGTTTGATTACATTACCGTTTGCTTTGGCAATCGTAGATGCAACACGTACCAGTTCACCTGGCTTGTCAGGAAGCAGTACCGATACAGAGAAGATTCTGTCTCGCTGTATCAATCCATGCTGTACGATTGACGACATTGTGATCACATCCATATTTCCGCCGCTTAAGATAGATACGACTTTCTTTCCTTTCAAATCAAGCTGTCTGAGGGCTGCCACCGTCAGAAGTCCGGAATTTTCTACTATCATCTTATGATTTTCTACTACATCGAGGAATGCCCCAATCAAATCATCATCTGCAACGGTGATCACTTCATCAATATTTTTCTCTGCGTATGGGAATATCTTCTCTCCTACACGTTTCACAGCAGTACCATCTGCGATGGTGTTTGCACTGGAAAGTGTTACAGGATGTCTTTCCTTTAATGCTTCTGTCATACTTGCAGCAGCTGCCGGTTCTACACCGATTACTTTTACATTTGGATTCAGAAGTTTTGTAAGTGTAGATACACCTGTAATCAGTCCGCCGCCACCGATCGGTGCGAGGATATAATCTACATCCGGAAGTTCATCAAAGATTTCCATAGCGATACTTCCCTGTCCGGTTGCGACATCCAGATCATCGAACGGATGGACAAATGTATATCCGTTTTCTTCTGCTAATTTCATCGCATATGCGCAGGCATCATCATAGACATCCCCGTGCAATACAACTTCTGCACCATAACTCTTGGTACGGTTAACTTTGATCAGTGGGGTAACTGTCGGCATAACGACCGTTGCTTTGCAGCCAAATTTTTTTGCTGCATATGCTACGCCCTGTGCATGGTTACCGGCCGATGCTGTAACAAGACCTTTCTTTCTGTTTTCTTCGCTCATTGTGCTGATTTTATAATATGCGCCACGTACTTTGTAAGCACCCGTGTACTGCATATTTTCTGGTTTCAGATAGACTTCTGCACCTGTCTGGTTGCTTAAATATTCACTGTATACCAGCTTGGTTGGAAGGGTTACTTCTTTTACGATTTCACTCGCCTGCTTGAATTTTTCTAATGTTAACATCTCGTATTTCCTCTCTTCCTCTTATTTGTTTTCTGAAACCTCTTCTGAAGTCTCATCATCTTTTAGTCTTTCGAATAACGCATTCACGAAATCATCCGCATCAAATTTCTGCAGATCATCAATGGTCTCTCCTACACCGATATATTTTACCGGAACGCCAAGTTCTGCATGAATTGCAACTGCGATACCGCCTTTTGCGGTTCCGTCCATCTTTGTCAGAACAATTCCTGTAATTTCTGCCACATCGTTGAATTCTTTTGCCTGCTGCAGGGCATTCTGCCCTGTTGTTGCATCCAGAACCACCAGCGTCTCTCTGTATGCCTCAGGAAATTCCCGGTCGATGATCTTATTCATCTTTCTGAGTTCTTCCATCAGATTCTTTTTATTATGCAGACGACCGGCTGTATCTATCATTAATACATCTGCGTGCCGTGCTTTTGCTGCCGCAACAGCATCAAACACTACCGATGCCGGGTCAGAGCCTTCCTGTCCGCCGATCAGCTCAGCCTGCGAACGGTTCGCCCATTCTTTTAACTGTTCTCCTGCTGCAGCACGGAATGTATCAGCCGCTGCAATTACCACTTTCTTATCCTCTGCGCGGAGCTTTCCGGCCAGCTTTCCGATCGTCGTAGTCTTTCCCACACCATTGACACCGATCACCATCACTACGGATGTGTGGTTTTCAAATTCATATGCCGTTTCCCCGATATCCATCTGTTCTTTGATACTTTCAATCAGAAGTTCCCGGCACTCCATCGGTTCTTTGATGTGTTTTTCTTTTACCTTTGCTTTCAGATCATCCAGAATATCATAGGTTGCCTGTACACCAAGGTCTCCCATGATCAGTACTTCCTCCAGTTCCTCGTAAAAGTCATCATCGATACGGGAGAATCCGTGAAAGATGCTGTCCATTCCTGATACAATATTATCTCTGGTCTTGCCAAGACCGGCAACCAGTTTTTCAAAAAATCCCATACCTTCCTCCTATTTATCCAGTTCATTTTCCAGCAGGCTGACAGATACCAGTGTAGAGACACCTTTTTCCTGCATAGTAATACCATACAGTCTGTCTGCTGCGGTCATTGTTCCTCGTCGGTGTGTAATTACAATGAACTGCGTATATTTTGTTAATTTGTGCAAATATTGCGCAAAACGGTCTACGTTATTATCATCAAGCGCCGCCTCTATCTCATCCAGCAGGCAGAATGGTGACGGTTTCAGATTCTGGATTGCAAAAAGAAGTGCTATTGCTGTCAGTGCCTTTTCGCCTCCGGATAACTGCATCATGTTCTGCAGCTTCTTTCCTGGCGGCTGGGCAATAATCCGGATACCTGCTTCCAGAATATCCTCATCTTCCATAAGTTCCAGCGTTCCTTTTCCACCGCCGAACATCTCCTTGAATACCTGATCAAACTCTGCGGCAATTCTGGCAAACTGCTCTTTAAACTGCTTGCGCATGGCATTATCAAGTTCCTCGATGATCTGCTCCAGTGTTTCGGCTGCTTCAACCAGATCATCATGCTGTCCTTTCAGAAATTCATACCGTTCGGATACACTTTTATATTCTTCTATCGCATTGACATTGACATTTCCCAGTGCACGGATCTCACTTTTTAATTCCTGGATCCGTCTCTTCATATCTGCAAGATCGGTCAGATTCGGATTCCTAAGCTCTTTTGCATGATTCAGTGTGAGTTCATATTCTTCCCACATATAATTAATCTGCTTCTCGGAAGCTTCTTCGCAGCCTTCTTTCTGGCTTTCCAGACGGTAAACTTCTTTATCAAGATCCGCCATATGTTTCGAGATCTCTTCACGTTTTTCAAAGAACGCTTTGTGACGTTTATTCAGTTCCATTCGTTCACTTTTTGAATGTTCGATCTGAAGTTTGATCTCTTCAAACAAATCTCCGGAATGATCAATTGTTGTTTTTAACTCGTGGATCTTCTCCTCTTTTTCGGTGATCTCCCTGGAATTGCCGCCTTTATTCTTTGTCAGCTCTTCCAATTCAGTCCGGAATTTATCGACCTCTTCGCAGATACGGGTAATATTTTCCGTGATAAATGTATATTTTTGCTCTAATCCTGCATATTCCAGATGAATCTGTTCTGATTTTCTGGTCTTAATACTCTCTTTTGTATGAACATCTTCCAGTTCTTTCTGCTCTTTCTCAATGGTGAGATTCAGATCATTCTCCAGACTTTCGGATGTATCCAGCTCAATATTAATAGATTCCTGATTGTCCATGATCTCCGTGATCTGTGCATCGAGTTTCGCAGCTTCGTTCCGCAGATTATCAAACTGCTGTCTGAAGCTTCTGATCCTGGCTGATGACTGATCTGCATTCATCTTCGCCGTATTCTGTACGACATATGCTTTCTGCAGTTCTGTACTGATTGCATCGGTCTTCTCATAATACCCTGCACGTTCTTCTTTCAGACCGGAGATCTGTTGTTCCATCTCCGTCATCTCCTGTTTAAGCTTCTGCACGGTCTTTTCAAATTCTTCGATTTCCCGTCGTCTGCTCAGAAGATTACTTGAGTTTTTAAATGCTCCACCAGTCATGGAACCACCTGGATTGATCAGCTCGCCTTCCAGTGTTACGATACGGATAGACTGGTGGTATTTCCTTGCAATCATTGTTGCATGATCAATATGATCTACTACCAGTGTTCTTCCCAGCAGATAATCTGCAAGGGTTTTATATTTGCTCTCCACCTGGATCAATTTGTTGGCTGTCCCGATAACTCCCGTTTCTTTCAGTACTTCCGGCCGGTTAATCCCGGAATTCGCACGGATCGACGTTAACGGCAGAAAGGTTGCACGTCCAAACTTATTCTTCTTCAGGAAATGAATCATTCGTTTTGCTGTATCCTCATCCTCCGTTACGATATTCTGGATATTTCCTCCAAGTGCAGTCTCAATAGCGATCTCATAGTCTTTTTCAACCTTCACGATATCTGCTACTACACCCAAAAGTCCCTGCTCCCGGTCCTTATTATCCATGACTTTACGAATACTGTTACCGTATCCGTCATACCGTTCCGTAATATTCTTTAATGATTCCAGTCTGGACTGTTCCCTGTGAAAAGCAGATTGTCCGATCTGCAGCTTCTGGGATTCTTTCGAAATCTTAGTCTGCAATTCCCTGATCCTGCGTTCATATTCTTTATTCTCGTCATTCAGTGAAATGATCTTGTCGGAAATAACTTTCAATTCCATTTGGAATTTATTCAGGCTCTCATTCTCTTCTGCGATCTCACTGTCATTTGCAAGGATTTCACGGTTAATCTGCGATTTTCTTACCTGGATCTGCTCCATCATTGTATCGAATTTCTGAATCTGAGCTTTCGTAGATGCTCTGTTATTCAGTATTTCCATAATATGATTCTTTTTTTCATCGACAGATCCGGTAATCTGAGCAATCTTCTCCTGCAATTCCGTCAGTTCATTTTTGATCTTATCTTCTTCTGACCGCTTTTCTTCCATCTGTTTTTCAATGGAATCTTTTTCCGTGTGAAGTTCTTTCAGCTGTCCTTCACGGACATCTATCTCCGAATCAATAACACCGGCACGCTGATCGAAGTGTTCATCATTCATCCGCGCACTGTGGATCTGTTCTTTTAACAATGCGATCTGGTTCTCTAACTGTTGCTTCAGAATGGTTGTCTCATTTAACTGACGGTTCGCTTTTTCAATGGAATCATCGATCACTTCCACCTGTTCTTCAATCGACTCATATTCTGTCTTTGTATCTGCATACTTTCTGGTTGCTTCTTCTAGTTCTCCTTTTGTAATACGCAGTTTTTCATCCAGATTCCGGATCTGATCCCGGATACGTTCCATTTCCAAAAGAAACATATTGATATCGTATGTTTTTAATTCTTCCTTCCGTTTCAGATACTCCCTCGCCTTTTCAGACTGACGTTCTAACGGCCCAACCTGCTTTTCCAACTCAGACAGAATATCATTGACACGGACCAGATTCTGGCGTTCATCTTCTAACTTTTTGACTGACATACTTTTTCTTCGTTTGAATTTGACAATTCCTGCTGCTTCATCAAAAAGCTCTCGCCTCTCATCCGGCTTACCACTTAAAATCTTATCAATCTGTCCCTGTCCGATAATCGAATACCCTTCTTTTCCGATACCTGTATCATAGAAAAGTTCATTTACATCTTTTAATCTGCATGCTCTTCCATTGATCAGATATTCGCTTTCTCCGGAACGGTATAGCTTTCTTGCTACCGTAACTTCTTCGTAATCAACCGGAAGCTTATGGTCTGAATTGTCCAGAGTGATCGCCACCGATGCATAACTAAGCGGCTTTCTGTTCTCAGTACCGGAAAAAATAACATCCTGCATGTTGCCGCCTCTTAACTGCTTCACACGCTGTTCCCCAAGCACCCATCTGACCGCATCTGCTACGTTACTTTTTCCACTTCCGTTCGGACCGACAATGCCGGTGATTCCATTATGGAATTCGAATTTAATTTTATTGGCAAATGATTTAAATCCCTGCACTTCTATGCTTTTTAAATACATTCCACACCTACTTTATATTCTTTTCATGCAGTTTCAAAATGCTGATATATGCAGCCTCCTGCTCTGCTGCTTTCTTCGTCCGGCCTTCTCCGACTCCGTATTCTTCTTCTCCGATATGTACCGCAACACGGAAAGTCTTATTATGATCCGGTCCCTCTTCACCAATCAGATGATACGAGATTACTTCTTTAAAATTCGCCTGCACGATTTCCTGCAGGATAGTCTTGCTATCAAAAAAGAGTTTCTTGTTCTCCAAATCTTTCAAAATAAATCGATGTATAAACTCTTTTGCATTAGCAAAACCACCATCAAGATAAATTGCTCCGATCAGAGCCTCCATTGCATCCGATGTTACAGATTCTCTCTTTCGTCCTCCGGTAGCATCTTCTCCTTTACCAAGCAGAAGGTATTCGCCAAGATCCAGATCTCTTGCACAGAATGCCAGCGCCGGTTCACATACCATACTTGCCCTCGTCTTCGTAAGTTCCCCTTCCGGAAGCTTCGGATTATTGTGAAACAGGAATTCGCTGGACACCAGTTCAAGGACCGCATCTCCCAGAAATTCCAGACGTTCATTACACTCATACTTTGGCAGATGCTTTTCGTTGGCATAAGAGCTGTGAATCATCGCCTTTGTAAACAGGGTAAAGTCATCAAATTTGTAACCAATCTTTCCTTCTAATTCTTTAAGGTCTTTGCTCATTGTAAACTCCATCCTAAAGAACGAAAAAAGCCCCTGGCAGGGCCCTTTCGTTCTTTTTATATCTGCCTAGTTATTATTTGTTGCATTCTTGATCTGCTCAACAGCATCTCCAACTGTAGAAATCTGCTCAGCGTCATCATTATCGATCTCAATGTCAAATGTTTCTTCTATTCCCATAATAATCTGGAAGATATCAAGGGAGTCTGCTCCCAGATCATCTACAAATGTTGTGTCCTCTGTAATATCATTCACTTCTACATTTAATACATCAGCGATGATTTCTTTTAATTTTTCAAGTTCCATATCAAATCTCCTTTTCTTATCATAGTTAGTAATATATTATTCAGCGGATTTTTGCTCCGATTGAATACTTTCCCTGATCTTTTCATTGATCTTCTGCTTCTTAAATGTTACACATTGGATTAATGTATTGCTGACTTCTTTTGCTTTCGAGCTTCCATGCGTCTTTACAACCAGACCATTTAATCCAAGCAGCGGCGCTCCGCCATACTCACTTGCATCAAACGATTTTAAAGTTGATTTCAACGCCGGCTTGATAAGCAATGCACCAATCTTACTTCTGAGGGTGGACATCAGTCCTTCTTTCACCTTACTGATCAATACCGCACCGACGCCTTCATATAACTTAAGGATTACATTGCCCGAAAATGCTTCTGTCACAATGACATCTGCCTGCCCATGCGGAATCTCTCTTGCTTCCACACTGCCGATAAAATTCAGTTCTTTTTCTTCTTTTAAAAGAGGGAATGTTTCTTTTACCAATGCATTACCCTTTTCTTCTTCTGCTCCGATATTTACAATTCCGACTTTTGGACTCTTAATACCAATCACATGCTCCATGTAAATAGAACCCATCTTGGCAAACTGAACCAGGTGTGATGCTCTGGCATCTACATTTGCACCGCAGTCGATCAAAAGTGCTACCCCCTTCTCTGTCGGGATCAGAGACGCAAGTGGTGGTCTCTCTACACCTTTGATTCTTCCAACGATTACCTGTCCGCCCACCAGAATTGCTCCGGAACTTCCGGCAGATACAAATGCATCAGCCTTTCCTTCCTTTACCATCTTCATTCCGACTACGATGGAAGAGTCTTTCTTTCTTCTGATCGCATTCACCGGAGGTTCGGCAGTTTCTATAACTTCGGTTGTATTCACAACTTCCAGTCTGTTCTTGTCATAAGTGTACTTCTGTAATTCAGCATTCACCATATCTTCTTTGCCAAGCAGATATACTTTTATGTCCTGTTCACGTCCAAGGGCATCGACTGCCCCTTTTACCATCTCACCCGGTGCATTGTCCCCGCCCATAGCGTCCAATGCGATCACCGTAATTTCTGACATATTTATTCCTCCTAATATTACTGAATTTATTCTACTAAACATCCATGCAAAAATCAATATTTTCAAAAATATTTATCAGAAGTTTGATAATATATGATCCGGTTGGTATAATACCTTTTATCATCAAAATTAGATATGGAATTATAGAAAGAAAGGGATCAATAAATGGATTATTATAAGAGAGCTCTTGAACTCAACGATGAAACCATAAAAAACAGACGTTACTTTCATATGAATGCAGAGGCCGGTCTTCATATGCCAATGGCCTGCGTATATGTAATGGACAAATTAACCGAATATGGATTGGTGCCTTCGAGGTGCGGAGAAGGTGTGACTGCTACTGTCGGAAATGGCGGTAAAGTCTTATTATTACGTGCGGACATGGATGCCCTCCCAATGCCGGAAGAAAGCGGACTTCCATTTGCCTGCCCGACCGGAAAAGAAGCACATGCCTGCGGACATGATTTTCACGCTGCCATGTTACTGACCGCTGCAAAAATGCTAAAAGAAAATGAGGCTGAGTTAAAAGGCACAGTCAAATTTATGTTCCAGCCTGCGGAAGAAACATTCGAAGGCAGTAAAAATATGATAGAACATGGTATCCTGGAGAATCCGAAAGTAGATGCGGCACTGGCCTATCATGTATCTCCAGGGCAGATGCCGGTTGGAATCTACATGTATAACAGTACAGGAACTATGATGTACTCCGTTGACGGTTTTCATATCGAAATCAAAGGAAAGGGAGCACATGGTGCCTATCCTCAGAATTCCGTTGATCCGATCAATATTGCAGCCCATGTATATTTTGCACTACAGTCTGTAATCGCCCGTGAGGCAGATCCTTCCAAAGCCTGTCTTATGACCGTCGGTAAATTCCAGGCCGGAACCGCCGCCAATATCATTCCTGATACTGCCGTTCTCGAAGGAACTATTCGAACGAACGATAAAAATTCCAGAGAACTTCTGGTACGAAGAATGAAGGAAACGGCAATCCGGACAGCCGAAACTTTCGGAGGAACAGCCAAAATCACTATGATCTCGGAAGTACCGCCTCTGATCTGCAATCCGGAATTTACCGAACAAATCGTCGGCTTCATGAAGGAACTGGATATTCCGAAACTAACCCCTTACCCAGGCATATCCGCAAGTGCTTCTGAAGATTTTGCAAATATTGCAGAACAGGTACCATCCGCTTTCATGTATCTGTCTGCCGGATATATGGATGATCGCGGGAAGTATTCTGCACATAACCCAAAGGTACAGTTTAATGAGGATGTGTGTCCGATCGGGGTTGCGTGTCTGGCACACTGTGCGACCCGTTATTTAAATTGATTTGGGATTTAATTCAGAAAGGCACGACGACCCGGACCTGCATAAAAAGTAGAAAGCCGTTCCTGTTCAGGTTCCGTCGGCGGGAAATACTAAAGC
>OLNN01001021.1_pt1 | contig 25257 bp, 18 predicted proteins | sample 1672141 | NCBI WGS metagenome assembly OLNN01 (sample SAMEA3136652, study PRJEB25190) | human gut metagenome | biome: human gut; feature: human-associated habitat; material: faeces | place: Austria | collected 2013
CAAAAGCGAAGAAAGAACGAACAAGGAACGAAGGAGGAACGAACAAAACAGGGTTTGGGAGGGGGTAAAGGGAGTGGTAGGGGAAAACGTTTTCGTATTGCAACTTTGTAAAACTTTCAGATGACTGTTGCCGGATTGAAACTAAATTATGTATCTTTGTTCGTTTTTCTAATACACCTTAAGAAATGGACCTTAAAGACGAAACTGTGCTTCTTGATGAAATAAAGCGGGGCGACGGGCAAGCGTTTCACTGCCTGTTCAGCCGCTACTACCGTCGTCTGCTGGGCTATGCTTCCCGCTTTGTAGACGACTATATGGTGGCCGAAGACCTTGTGCAGGATTCCTTTGCTCGCCTGTGGGAGAAGCGTGAAATGCTGGAGTCTGTTTCCCTGTCGTCACTGTTGTTCACTATTGTCAGAAACAACTGTATTAATCACCTCAAGCGCCAGGCTCTTATCGACATTCATTCGGTGGACTGGCTGGAGAACCTCGATGGTGAGGAGCGTCTCTATAATCTGGATTTCTGTCCCGACGTGGAAATGACGTTGCTCTACAAGGAGCTGATGGCACAGATACCGCAGGTGTTGGAGCAACTGCCTCCACGCTCGCGCGAAATCTTCCTGATGAGCCGCAGGCAGGGGCTTAAAAACCGGGAGATAGCTGAACGCCTGGCCATATCGACTACTGCTGTGGAGAAGCACATCAAGCGTGCGCTGGAAGCGTTCGAGCATCATTTTAAGGAGAAATATCCGGTGGATATCTATCGGTTTGCCATTTTATTGTATTTCTTAATATATTGATTATTAATAGAAAATATACACCACAAAATAAAAAACACCACTTTTCGCAATTTTTTTGCTCGAAGGGGGTTGGGTAAAATTTTACTGGATTGTTTTATCTAATAAGTAAGAGGAAATGGAAAAGACAGATGATTTTCGTGAATTGGCCTTTTTGTATTTCGACGGCAAGATAAGCAGAGCCGATGAGGCCCGTCTCTATACGTTTATCAATGGAGACCGTGCAAACATGGCATTGTTTCGTCGTTGGGAACAGGAATGGCAAGCCGAAAAACAGGATGACAGCGTGATGGCCGAGGGCTGGAAGAACCTGCAGGCCCGTATGGCGGACAAGCCCCGCATGGAAGTCCGTCAGGGCCGTCGCAAGCCTGCGCATACACGCTTCTGGTATCTGGCAGCCGCCGTGGCGATAGTTTGCGTAGCGGTGTTCTCGTTCAGGTTGGTCATGGATGCTTTCAGACAGGACACGGAAAAATATTTTGTCTTCGAGACCCCTAAAGGCGAAAGAAGCAAGCTGACGCTGGCCGACGGTACGGTGGTATGGCTCAACTCGGGTTCCGTATTGCGCTGTCCTGCCGACTTTGACAAGAAGGACCGCCGGGTGCAGATAACGGGTGAAGGCTATTTTGAGGTCACCCGGCAAGGCGGAAGCGAGTTTACGGTAAACACCGGTGCGTGCGACATCGTGGTGAAGGGTACCAAGTTCAATGTTGCTGCTTATGCTGACGATGAGTTTGTGCAGGCCACGTTGCTCGAAGGAAAGATTGAGTTCCGCCATGCCGGAGGTGCGGTGGAGATGAATCCCGGTGAGCAGGTAAGCATGCTGAAGTCGTCAGGCTGTCTGACCAAAACCCGTGTGGATGCCGGTCAGAGCAATGCCTGGACCGAAGGCCGCATTGAGTATGACCGCATTACGCTGGGTGAACTGCTGCCCAAACTGGCAAGGCACTACGATGTGGACTTCCACTTGCAGACCGATTCGCTGGCAGGCAAGAGCCTGCGCATATCGGTGCGCAATGGTGAGACGGTGGACGACGTAATGGCAGCACTTTCCCGGATAATACGGGTAGACATTACCGTTGACGGGCGGGATATTTACATCCGTTAAGCCGGTGCCCTGTCCGCAGCCTGCGGGTCTTCGATATTCCTTTGTTACCTTTTACCCCGATTTAGAGAGTAATGTGTTTTTTTATAAATTGTGGTAATTTAAAATCTAATTGTATGAACTATCGAAAGACAGTCCGCAGGCTGGTATTCCTTTCGCTGTTTGCGATGGGTGGAATTACAATCCAGGCCCAGTCGGTGACAAAAGAGTTCAAGGAAACTCCCTTGAGCGGTGTGCTGAAAGAAGTGGAAAAACAGACAGGTTTCTCCATTATGTACAACAACGACGACCTTAGCGGCAGCCGTGCCGTGACCCGCACATTCGAGGATGCCTCCATAGAGGAAGTCCTTAAGGCCGTTCTTCCCAAGAATTTGGAATTCAAGTTGCAGAACAAGATGATTGTCATCTCGCGTAAAGGCAGTCAAGGTACTCAACAGAAACAGGTAAGAAAGGTGACAGGTGTTATTATTGACGCTGCTGGTGAGCCTATTATCGGAGCCAATGTGTTGGTAAAAGGAACAACGAATGGTGTAATTACGGATATAGATGGTAATTATACCTTGAACGACGTGCCCGCTGATGCCGTTATCTCCATTTCCTACATCGGCTATCAGCCGCAGGAGTTTAAGGCGAGCAGCAAGGATCTGGCAAAGGTGGTGTTGACGGAAGACTCGGAAATGCTGGATGAGGTGGTGGTTGTGGGTTATGGTGTACAACGCAAACGTGATGTTACCACATCAATCTCTTCCATGAAGGCCAGCGAATTGGCAGTGCCTGTCTCCAGTGTAGACCAAGCTATTGTAGGTAAGATGACCGGCGTGCAAGTCACCCAGCCCAGTGGTATGCCCGGTGGTGGTTTGACAATTAAGGTGAGAGGTAGTGGTAGTATTACAGCCGGTACAGACCCCTTGTATGTGGTAGACGGATTCCCGATGTCGAGTGAAGCCGGAAGTGGTACGGGTCAGAATGTTTCTCCGTTGAGCACTATCAACATGAACGACATTGAATCCATTGAGGTCTTGAAAGATGCTTCAGCAGCAGCTATCTATGGTTCGCGTGGTGCCAATGGTGTAGTGATTATTACTACTAAGAAGGGTAAGGAAGGTAAGGATTTAAAACCTACCGTTTCGTATGACGGTTATGTAGGTTTCCAGCAACGAACCAAAAAGATTGATATGTTGAATGCGTATGAGTATGCTCAACTTTCTTATGAAGGTCACAACAATGCTTATCTTGATATTTTGGAAAAGAAAGGACTTCAAGGTAGTATTACCGATACGAACGAAGAGCGTAATATGAAATTGGGCGATAAGCCTGATGTGGTCAACAAGGCATATTTGTTGCCTCCCGAAATTATGCCTTATATCAATGGAGAAAAGGGCTTGACCGATACAGACTGGCAGGATGAGGTGATGCGGACAGCTATTACGCATAGCCATAATCTGTCTCTTTCGGGTGGCAATCAGTCTGTGAGATATTTCGTTTCAGGAAACTATGCGAAGGATGAGGGTATTGTTATTGGTTCTAGCTTTGAGCAAATGGGTGCTCGTGGAAAACTGGATGCTAACTATAAGAAATTCTCTTTTGGTACAAATATGTCTTTTAACTATTCGAAGTACGATATAGTTCCTACCGAAGACCGTTACAAAGAAGAAACCATTGTAGCTTCTGCTCTTGCCATGTCGCCTATCATGCCGGTCTATAACCCGGACGGTTCCTATAATTTCGACCAATGGAATTGGCAATATGCGCATCCTCAGATTGTTAATCCGGTTGCATTGGCCAATGAAAAGGAAGATATAATGAAGCGTTATCGTTTTTTGGGTAATGTGTATGGCGAATATGAATTGTGGAAAGATTTGAAGTTCAGGACTACTTTTGGCATAGACTTTAACAGCTATAGCCGTTCTTACTATCGTCCTTCTACCTTGCCTACTTCATTAAATCGTGTACCGCCATCAATACCGGAAGGTTCAAAGCGTGATAAAAACATGTTGAACTGGGTATGGGAAAATACATTGTCCTATAATAAGACGTTTAATAAAGACCATCAGCTTTCTGCTGTAGCTGGATGGTCAGCTCAAAGAGAGTCAGTAAATACTTCATTAATTAAAGGTACAGGTTACCCAAATGATTTGGTACATACTATTAATGCGGCTACTTCTATTACAGATTGGAGCTCTACAGCTTATGAATGGTCATTACTTTCAGCGTTGGCTCGTGTGCAATATTCTTATAAGGGTAAATATATGTTGTCAGGTGCTATGCGTGCCGATGCTTCTTCTCGTTTCGGACAGAACAATCGTTGGGGTATGTTCCCGTCTATCTCTGCCGGTTGGTATATCAGCGAAGAAGACTTCATGAAAGCTACTGCGTCTTGGTTGACTTCACTGAAATTGCGCGCTAGCTATGGTGTGAGTGGAAACTTTAATATTGGTAATTATGAATATTATGCTCTTTTAGGGCAGGCTAATTATTTGTTTGGACGCGGTGAAGGCTCTTTGTCTAACGGCTTGTATCCGTCAACGGCTGGCAATCCTGATTTGGGGTGGGAAAAGACTTCTATGTTCAATGCTGGTTTGGAATTTGGCTTGTTTAATATGTTTAATTTTGAATTGGACTTATACACCAGTACCACGAGTGATATGTTGTTAGATGTGCCTGTTGCAGAATTCTCTGGATTCAGTACTGTGCCAATGAATATAGGCAAGGTACGCAATAAAGGTGTTGAATTTGCTATTTCTACTACGAATACTTGGGGTGACTTTACTTGGAACAATCGCTTTAATATTTCGGCAAATAGAAATGAAGTACTTGATTTAGGTGGGGTTGACGAAATGATTACTACTCAGGAAAGCGTGACCTTTATAACAAAAGTGGGTGAACCTATCGGTAATTATTATACCTTGGTGACAGATGGAGTGTTTGCTAATCAGGCTGAGATTGACAATTCACAAGATCCGGATTTAAGCAAGCGTAAACATGCTATGGTTAAAGGTGCTAAGCCTGGTGATTTTCGTTTCAAAGATATGGATGGAAATATGGAAATCAATGAGGGGGACCGTACAATTAGCGGAAACTATATGCCTGATTTTACATATGGTTTCTCTACAGAATTGAAGTATAAAAATGTTGATCTGGCTGTTTCTATGCAGGGTGTACAAGGTAATGAGGTCGCTAATATTTTCAGACGTTATATCAATAATATGGAAGGAGGTAATAATTGTCAGGTGGATGCGCTTGACCGTTGGCATTCGGAAGACAATCCGGGCAGTGGTCAAGTGGTGAGAGCCAACAGAAGTGCTACTGGTATGAATGGTACTACATCGACTTGGCACATTGAAGATGGTTCTTATTTGCGCATAAAGAATATTACGTTGGGATATACATTGCCTGAACAATGGTTGAAGAATGCAGGCATAAGCAGAGCACGTGTATATTTGTCTTCACAGAATCCTTTCACTTTCACTAAATATAGCGGATATAATCCAGAAGTAAACATGAAAGGCAATTCTCTAACTCCGGGTATTGATTATGGTACTTATCCATTGGCTAAATCTTTTGTGTTTGGATTGAATGTAACATTTTAATTAAAAGGAAATATGAAATTGAAATATTATATAGTAGCTTTGTTAAGCTTGATAAACTTAAGCAGCTGTAGTGACTTTTTGAATCTGACCCCTATTTCGGATGCTTCTTCTGCCAATTATTATAAGAATGCTTCTGATATTGAATCGGCTCTGTCTGGATGTTATGCTTCGTTACAAGGGAATAATTTGTACGGGCAGAAATTGATTGCATTAACAGAATTGCGCTCTGATAACATTGAAGATATTAATCCGGGAGCAAATGCAGGTATGTATTATTTTATTGATAAATTTACACTAACCTCTGGTAATGATGTGATTCGTGCCGTGTGGAAGGAACTGTATAACTTGATATATCGCTGCAATAATATCCTGGCACATAGTCAGGTTGTTACAGATGCTACGTTAAGAGCTCAATACGAAGGTGAAACACTCTTTTTGCGCTCTTGGGCATATTTCAATATTGTTCAGTTGTGGGGAGATGCACCGTTGATTCTTGACCCTATCACAGCTCAAGAGGCGGTTAAATATGGACGTACTCCTATATCAGAAATATATGGGACGCTGGAAACAGATTTGAAGCATGTGATTGATAATAAGATGTTGCCGGAGGTACAAACGGATGAAAATTTGGGACGTGCAACCTTAGCAGCAGCAAGTGCTTTGTTGGGTAAATGTTATCTGACACAGAAGAAATGGTCAGAGGCTGCATCCACCTTGGATAACTTAATTTCTACACAATCAAGCCAATATGGATTGTTGGAGAATGTAGAAGATGTGTTTAGCGTTGACAATGAAATGAATAAGGAAATCCTTTTTGCAGTTCGTTGGTCAAAAACGTTGGTAGGATTAGGACAAAGCTCTTATAATGACTATTTTAAAGATGGAAAAACTTCTGTAGATATTCATTTGAAAGAGGCGTATGAAGAAACTGATGCAAGAAGAGCTTTGATAGAGTATCAGCGAGTTGATGCAAATAACAATGTATTGGCTAAGTATTACGACACTTTTGATACTTCCACTTCTACGGTAGGTTATGATATTCCGTTGTTGCGTTGGGCTGATGTTCTGCTGATGGCAGCTGAAGCTCATAATGAAGTGGCTTATGACGGAACTGAAAACGGGAAAGCAATGACTTACTTAAATGCCGTCAGAAATAGGGCAGGCGCATCTGCTTATACCTCTGCAAAGCTTTCTAATCAAAGCAGTTTCCGTGATGCCGTTTTGTTAGAGAGACGGTTGGAATTGCCTTTTGAGATGCACCGCTGGTTTGATATGGTCAGGACAGACCGTGCTATTGCCGATATGGCTAAGATAGGTCAGACTATAACGAAGGATGATTATCTATATCCTATTCCGAAAACGGAAGTAGATATAGTAAATGACCCCAATAGATTCCCGCAGAATCCCGGTTATAATTAATTGAGTTGAACGTAGTTGTAGTGTAGTTTTGCACTACAACTACTTTACCTTTGCGTATATGGTAAGAAAATGTATCTTTGTTTTGGCTTTGCTTTTGATGTCGGTTAATGTCCTGTTACAAGCAGATACCTCTTTGCCTACATGGCAAAAGGGGTGGTTTGAGATTCATTATATCAATACCAAATTAGGAAATTCCGTGTTCTTTATATTTCCGGATGGAACTACGTTGTTGTATGATGCTGGTGAATTACCTTGGGATACGTACTCGAAAGAAAAGCAAGCTGAATATTGTTTGCCAATAGATAGCGTATCGCCAGGAAAACAGATAGTGGAATATATCAGGCGTGTACTTCCCAATAAGAAATCAGTTATTGATTATGCGGTTGTGTCTCATTTTCATTCTGACCATTATGGTACTGTGACTGCGGATAGCGAACATTCTCGGAAAGGTGATTATTATTTATCAGGAATAACGGAAGTCTATGAATATTTACCGTTTAATATGCTAATAGATAGAGCCTATCCTGATTATGATTATCCTGTAGACTTGCGACGTTTCCATGACGAACATACATTGTCAGGCGCTACATTTTACAATTACTTGCACTTCGTGGAGAACATAAAGAAGCAAGGAGTTGCGGTTTCTGGTTTGAAAGTGGGGGATGATGACCAAATTGCATTGTTGCATAATGTTGACGAAACGTTTAAGGTGCGTAATATAAAGAGCAGTAACCAATATTGGACAGGACAGGGTAATGCTGTGGAAGTATTTGATTTCTCTAAATCGCCTTTATTGAAGGATGGAAAGTTCAATGAAAATCCATTGAGCATTGCGTTACTCTTTACGTATGGTAACTTCAAATATTATATAGGTGGTGATACTTCAGGAGTAAATAATTGGCCGGATGTCAATATGGAAGCAACGTTGGCTCCTATTATAGACGAGGTTGACGCAATGTCTCCTCATCATCATGGGTATAAAGATGCTACGAATGCTTGTTTTTTGAGTACGCTCAATCCTCAAGTGATAGTACAACAGTCCTTGCATGTTCCGCATTTCCAAAAGAATGTAATGACTGTAATGAAAGAACAAGGGGCTGATGTTTTTGCTTTGAATTATCCGAATAATATTTCTCCTGAAATTCAAAAGATAAGAAATGGCTTGTATAAAGATAGTAATGCTCATATAGTGATAAAGGTGAAGCCTGGTGGGGATGAGTTCTATGTAGATATTTATAGAACTGATACATCCGGCTTAAAGTGTGACGCAAGATATGGGCCTTATTATTCAAGACGGTCAAAATAGGTATTGTTGTATCGTTTGGTAAAGATAGTAGATTAACTTTATGATTCTTAGACTATGAAGGGTAGAATATTGATTTTGTTTTTTTGTTTTTGACACTTTCTATTGAGGGATATTCTTATCGGAAAAAGTTTGAAACGGATGTGGTGCTTTCTGAATTGTTTTCGCCTTTTGCAGAGATGGAGTGTGGAATACAAGGTGTGGTGAATGCAGGAGGGAAGATTAAAGTGACGGCATGTGAAAAAGAGACGAATGTAATAGTTTGTCAGATAACTCTAACTACAACTTCTTCTTCGCATGTTGGCGTTGGGACGGATTATACAAAGCAGCAATTGGGAGAAGGAGCAACTTATTATCCTTAGAGATGGAATAGTATGGATATTAAGACTGCGTTAGGTGCTGTTGATAGGGACTATTATGACAAGTCGAGCATTCGTCCTTATCCTTTCTTAAGAAATTACTACACATATGGTAGTTAATTGAATAAAACTGGTTAGGTTGAATTAGTGATGGGGTGATTGGGAGTATTGCTTTGGTTGTATGTATAGGGGACCTAATCATTTCATCCTAATCAACAGTTATTTTTATAATGTAAATTTATGTTTGTTGATATGATGTTGAAATTGAATATAATATGGATGTTGATATTTTGCGCAATAAATGCTTTCGCGCAAATGAATGTATCGTGTTTGGACAGATTGGGTGCAGAAAGTAAAGAGCTTTTAGTCGTCTCCCACCGTGCAGACTGGCGCAATGCCCCTGAAAATTCTTTGCAGGCCATACAGAATTGCATTGAGATGGGAGTGGACATGGTAGAGATAGACCTGAAGAAAACAAAGGATGGACAGCTGATTCTGATGCACGATAAAACCATTGACCGCACTACGACGGGAAAGGGAAAGCCAGGGGATTATACCTTGGAAGAGTTGCGCAAATTCAATCTGAGAAATGGGGCGGGGCATAAGACACGCCATAAGATTCCTACGTTTGAGGAAGTGATGACGCTGTGTAAGGGTAAAATCATGGTGAACGTGGATAAGGGTTATGACTACTTTCGGGAGGCATACGCCGTATTGGAAAAGACGGGTACGGTGGGGCAATGCATCATGAAGTCGGGTAATCCATACGAAAAAGTGAAGGCCGAACATGGCGATGTGCTGGAAAAAATGGTGTTCATGCCGGTGGTGAACCTGCATAAAGAGGGGGCTGAAGACATTATTGACGGCTACTTGGCAAACATGAAGCCGGCGGCTTTTGAGCTGGTGTTTGACAACGACGGCCCGGAGGTGCAGCGGCTGATAAAGAAGGTGCGCGAGAGTGGTGCGCGGATATTCATTAACAGCCTGTGGCCGGAGCTGTGTGGCGGGCATGACGATGACCGTGCCGTGGAGCTGGGCGAGCCGGAAGAAAGCTGGGGCTGGATAATAGGCCAGGGGGCGAAGCTGATACAGACAGATCGCCCGGCTCTGCTGTTGGAGTACTTGAAAGAAAAGAAATTGCACAACTGACAAGAGGAGGAAAGATTACATGCTGAAACATATCATTGATTTTTACAGAGTGTCGCCAGCGGCGCCCTGTAACGGGGAGTCTTTGTCTGAACAGCAGCGTCGGCTGAAGCGGCTGCAATGGTCTACATTCCTTTCGGCCACAGTGGGTTACGGACTGTACTACGTATGTCGTCTGAGCCTGAATGTGGTGAAGAAACCCATTGTGGAGGAAGGGATATTTTCGGAAACGGAACTGGGCATCATAGGCTCTGTGCTGTTCTTTACGTATGCAGTGGGCAAGCTGACGAACGGGTTTCTGGCCGACCGCAGCAACATCAACCGGTTTATGAGTACGGGACTGCTGGTGACGGCATTGGTGAACTTGTGTCTGGGTTTCGTGCACTCGTTCATACTGTTTGCCATCTTGTGGGGCATCAGCGGCTGGTTTCAGTCGATGGGGGCCGCCTCGTGCGTGGTGGGGCTGTCGCGCTGGTTTGACGACAAGAAGCGGGGCTCTTTCTACGGATTTTGGAGCGCAAGCCATAACATCGGTGAGGCACTGACTTTTATTGTGGTGGCAACCATTGTGAGTGCGCTGGGCTGGCGTTACGGATTCTTGGGCGCGGGCACGATTGGACTGGTGGGGGCACTGATAGTGTGGCGTTTCTTTCACGATTCGCCGCAGAGTAAGGGCCTGCCCGCAGTGAGCCAGCCCAAGGAGAAAAAGGAGCGGAGCGCATCGGAAACGGAGGACTTCAACCGTGCACAGAAGGCGGTGTTGCGCAATCCGGCCATCTGGATTCTGGCACTGAGCAGCGCTTTCATGTACATCAGCCGCTATGCGGTGAACAGTTGGGGCGTGTTCTACCTGGAGGCGCAGAAGGGTTATACGACGCTGGATGCCAGCTTCATCATTTCGGTCAGCTCGGTGTGCGGCATCATCGGTACGATGTTTTCGGGTGTCATTTCGGACAAGCTGTTCGGCGGAAGCAGGAATGTGCCGGCACTGATATTCGGGCTGATGAACGTGGTGGCGTTGTGCCTGTTCCTGCTGGTACCGGGTGTACACTTCTGGCTGGACATTGTGGCGATGGTGCTGTTTGGTTCGGGCATAGGCGTGCTGCTGTGCTTCCTGGGTGGCCTGATGGCGGTGGACATAGCACCGCGCAACGCATCGGGGGCCGCGCTGGGCATTGTGGGCATAGCTAGCTACATAGGTGCTGGACTGCAGGACGTGATGAGCGGCTTGCTGATAGAGGGAAACAAACGGTTGGTGGACGGTGTGGAAGTGTATGACTTTACGTACATCAACTGGTTCTGGATAGGAGCTGCCTTGATGTCGGCTTTGCTGGCGTTGCTTGTGTGGAACGCAGGCAAGAAAGACAAGGAGTGAACTGGCTGGATGTGTGGATATAAAAACAGAAAATCTTACCGTCTTCTATTATTTTTTCATTTTCTTTGTGCTTGGTGAATTGTGTGGGTTGATGATTCGGGAAATATTCGATAGATAGATATGTGATTAACTAAGTGAAGTTTATGGTAAGTAAAAGTATAAATGGTAAGATTTTTTGTTTGGCACTTTGGGTGAGTTGTCTTTGTGTTTTGCAAGTTTATGGCAGGAAACCAGTGAAGAATACATTGGCAGGTTGTGATATCTATTCGGAACTGGCAGAGAGTCCTTATTTCGGGGAAAAGGTGGCGACCTTTGTGTATGAACCGGGGATAAGGATACACATCAATGCACCGGCAGAGCGTGATTTTGACAGGGAAAAGCCGACGAAAATAGTGTTTTATGCATTGCCCAACGGGAACAGTACGGACTGGACTATAGGTAAACTGCCGGCTGCGGGGGATGAGTGGCATTACCAGATACAGCACATAGGGGCGCAGACGAGGTATGTGAGGCGCATGGGCGGTGAATATAATCTGGTGACGGTCTATATGGAGGCTGAAACCCGCAGCTGGGGAAGCTGGAGAAAGGCCGGATTGGGAAGGGACAAGGTGATAAGGGAAGTGGTGGAATATATTGTGTCGCTTTTCGGTAAATATGACCCGCATGTGGAACTGAATAGTCATAGCGGAGGTGGCAATTTTATTTTCGGCTTTATGGATGCCCATGAGGAAATGCCGGATTATGTGAAGAAGGTTACTTTCCTGGACAGTGATTATAACTGGGATAATGAACGCTATGGCGGCAAGCTGGTGAAGTGGCTGGAGGCCGGGGAAGATCATTGCCTGTTTGTGGCCTGCTATGATGATGCGAATGCCTTGTATGAAGGCCGTCATTTTGTGTCGAGGAAAGGGGGAACGTGATACAGGAGTGATGTGATGAGGAAATATGTGAAGAGGAAGATGCGGCAGCTGAAGTGGGAGAAGGTGGAAGATGACAGTATCAGGTATTACACGGCTGGCAACAGGAGAATTCAGTTCTTTTTCAGAAAGAATCCGGAACAGCAGATATATCATACGATTCTGGTGGAAAGGAATGGTTTTATTCAGTCGGTGCTGGTAGGTACTGAGTGGGAACAGCAGGGCTATGGTTTTATGGGTGAGCGGGTGTATGATGCTTACAGGCAGGATTCGGTGGTGATGCCTCACATTTTTGCTTTTCCTCCACGACGGGCGACAGCTATGACGGGGAGTGAGTTGGCGGCGAGGGTGGCCGGATTGAATGCAGTGGAGCGTGACTCGGTGGTGTATGGTGAGATAATGGCGGGGAATATGCCGTCGGCATTGAGACAGCCGGTTTATCTGACGGATACGTTGCGCGACGGTAGGGGAAACCTGCATCGGGTGACGCTGCTGGTGACACCCGATTATCTGTCTGTGGGTTCGGATTCGGACTTTATACGTATGCCCATGTTGCCAGCCACGGCGCAGCGGCTGGCTGATAGATGGGGAGCCGTGTTGCCTACCTCGAAGATTTCGGACCTTATCTACAGGCATGCGGAGGTGAAGTTGGTGCCGCACCCGATGATGCCGGATGCTACGATGACCACTATGCCGGTGTTTGTCCGGCATAACAGCCTGGTGGAAAAGGAACGCAGGGCGACGGGAAAACCACTGGGTGTACTTGTGGCCGGGCATAAGAAAGATATTGTGATTACACCGCGTATGGGCCGTGAGCCGGGCCGGCTGTTTATTTACGGTTGGCATACTGCGATAGACAAACCGATTCAGCCGTTGAGCGCGGCTCATAATATGGGATATGTGGATTATAGCCACGGGATGAGGCTGGTGAGTGATGAAGTGCTGGTAGACGGAAAACTGTATTCATTGCGAAAGCTGTTGCAGGACCCGGTGTGGTTCAGGCTGCTGAGTGATGAGGCTGAACTGATGAAGGGTGATGGCTATGTATGGGCTGAATGATGGCTGAAAATAATGTGGAGAATGCTGTTACAGGCGGTGGTATGATGGTATAAAAAGAGGAATTGTTCCAGATTGATTACAGAATCAGTCGGTAATTTTGCTCATGAATAAAAAAGGATGATGGTAATGAAGAATAAGAATATGAAACGCTGGGCGATGGCCTGTTTGATGGGTTGGCTGGCTGTAGCTGGCTGGGCACAGGGGGCTGACTATACGACTTGGGCAAAGATGGGTGTGGAGTATGGAGTAATGGAACGGCTGGATGTGTCGGCCGGGCTGGAATGGCGAACGAAGGATGACCTGGGTATGACGGACCGCTGGGGGCTGGATGTGGCGGCCAAGTATAAGTTGCTGCCTTACTTGAAGGTGGGGGCAGGCTATGAGGTGCACTACCGCAACCGGGGTGAGGAAGGATGGAAGTTCAGACACCGCTATCATGTGGACGGCACCCTGTCGGGGCGGTGGGCGCGCTGGAAGCTTTCGTTGCGTGAGCGTTATCAGCATACGTTCAATGCGGAGGAAAAGGAATTCAGATTGCGTTCGAGGGTGAAGGTGGCCTACGACATAGCCCGCTGTAAGCTGGAACCTTACGTCTCGGTGGAGATGTATAATGGGCTGGGCCGGGGCGAACATTTTGATGTGGCACGCATGCGCTACCGGGGGGGGCTGAATTTTCCGCTGGCAGAACGTTGGGAGGCGGAGGCCTTCTATTGCCGGCAATGGGAAGAGGATGGCCGGAAGAATATCTTCGGCGTGGAGTGTGTGTATAAATTCTGAATGAGCTGCGGCCGGCACCCGGGTGGTGCCGGGGTAGGTATACAAAAAAAGTCCATCGTATGATGGACTTTTGCTCTTCCTCTTGGACTTGAACCAAGGACCCTCTGATTAACAGTCAGATGCTCTAACCGACTGAGCTAAGGAAGAATTTTGTTTTTCTCTCAAATGCGGTGCAAAAGTAATAGGATATTTTGAAATATGCAATATCTTTGCAGAAAAAATATTCAAAATGGATAAAATTATTGGTTTGGGCTATGCTTTGCTGGGGGTGTACATGAAGCCGGAAAGGGAAGAACTACTGGCGGAAATGCATCTGGTGAAAGGTGGTATGAACTGTATAGAAGAAGATAACCTGCTGAAATTCAAACATATTGTAGAGACGACAAAATGCCGGAAAGTGTCGGGAGGCCTGGTCGGGGTTACCATGCGTAGCTTGGCGAGGCTGGGAGCGGCAGTTGGCTTCATTGGTAAGGTGGGAAATGATGAAGATGGAATTTTTTATGAGAAGAGCATAAAAAAAACGGGAGTGGAGCCTTTCTTGCCGGTGGATGCAGAGGCATCGACAGGTTTTTCGGCTACGATAGTGATGCCCGATGGCAGTTGTGCATGGGCTTACTACTTGGGGGCGGCTGGACAGCTGCAGGCTGAAGACCTGGGGATGGAAATGTTTCGGGGATATGCTTATCTTTATATAGAAGGTTTCCTGTTGCAAAATCACGGCATGATATTGCGTGCTATAGAGTTGGCCAAGGAGGCAGGGCTTCAGGTATGTCTGGACATGGGGATATGTCAGGTAGCAGCCGAGGAACGTGAATTCTTCTTGTCATTGATAAATAAGTATGTGGATATTGTTTTTGTAGGTGAGCAGGAGATATGCACGCTGATGGGACAGGACTTTGACGGGGCGTTTGCCGCACTGGGCAGAATATGCAGTGTGGTGGTGGCCAGACAAGGAACTTCAGGGTGGCAAATACGTAAAGGAACGGAAGAAATGCATGTAATGCCGCAGAAGGTGAAGAAAGTGTTGGATATTACGGGTGAAAGTAATTATTTTGCAGCCGGGTTCCTGTATGGACTGACGAGCGGATACGCGCTGGAGAAATGTGGATACATGGGAGCGGCGATGGCGGCTGAAGTGGCACAGGTGGCTGGGACGGAATTGTCGCCGGCGGCATGGAAGCGCTTGATGGCGTGTGTAGAGACATTGGCCGGGAATGTGGAAGTAAGTCGTGGACTATAGGCAGGAAAAAAGATGAATGGCGTGGCGGCAGGCTGATGGATGGTTGGAGCCACGGTTGGATAAGAGTTTTGTAGTTGGATGTCTTTGTAGCGGGTGCGGGATGTTGGTTGCCGGCAGATGGCAGAAATGACATGGCGCAGGCGGTAGAAGGCAGATTTATTTAAGAATATGAATGTGAAAAGATTGATTAGAATGCGTTGGATGTTCCTGGTGCTGATGGTGCTGGGAGGCATTGTCTTCTGGAGCTTTCAGAGTGCAGAGGAACGGAATTTCAGAGTGGCAAAGAATCTGGATATATTCAACTCTATAGTGAAGGAGCTGGATATGTTTTATGTAGATACACTGGACCCGGACAAGACTATACGTAATGGCATCGATGCGATGCTGTATTCACTGGACCCCTATACGGAGTATTTTCCGGAAGATGACCAGAGCGAGCTGGAGCAGATGCTGAAGGGGTCGTATGGCGGTATCGGTTCTGTTATTACCTGGAACGAGAAGTTGAAGCGTTCTATGATAGCCGAGCCATACGAGCACATGCCCGCGGCAGAAGTAGGTCTGAAGGCTGGTGATGTGCTGATGGAAATTGACGGCAAGGACCTGATGGGAAAGAATAACCAGGAGGTGAGTGAAATGTTGCGCGGACAGGTGGGTACCAGCTTTAAGTTGACGGTACAGCGTCCGGGTACCAAGAAACCGCTGGAGTTTGATATTGTAAGACGTTCTATCCAGTTGCCGTTTATTCCTTATTATGGTAAACTGGAGCATCAGATTGGTTACATTAACCTGAGCACATTTTCGGGTAATCCTTCGAAGGAGTTTAAGCAGGCTTTCCTCGACTTGAAGAAGCAGGGCATCACTTCGCTGGTGATAGACTTGCGTAACAATGGAGGTGGCCTGCTGGATGAGTCGATTGAGATTGCGAACTTTTTCGTGCCTCGTGGCAAGACATTGGTGACGACTAAGGGACGAATAGCACAGGCCAGCAATACGTATAAGACATTGCGGGAGCCGCTTGACCTGGATATTCCGCTGGTGGTACTGGTTAATGGTGGTACGGCTTCTTCGTCGGAAATCCTGGCTGGTTCGTTGCAGGATTTGGACCGCGCGGTTATCATAGGTACGCGTACTTTTGGAAAAGGACTGGTGCAGACTACACGCCCGTTGCCTTATGGGGCGACCATGAAGCTTACAACTTCTAAATATTACATTCCAAGCGGACGTTGTGTGCAGGCCATTGACTACAAACATCGCAATGAAGATGGTAGTGTAGGGCGTATACCTGACAGTTTGACTACAGTGTTCCATACGGCAGCAGGACGAGAGGTGCGTGATGGTGGCGGAGTGACGCCGGACATTACGGTAGAGCCGGAGAAGTTGCCTAACATTCTGTTCTATCTGGTAAATGATAACCTGGTGTTTGACTATGCAACACAGTATTGCCTGAAACATCCGACTATACCGGAACCAGAGAAGTTTGAGGTGACGGATGCTGATTATGCTGAATTCAAGGAGCAGGTGAAGAAGGCCGACTTTAAATATGACCAGCAGACGGAGAAGATTCTGAAGAACCTGAAGGAGATGGCTGAGTTTGAAGGTTACCTGGAGGATGCTTCCGAGGAGTTCAAGGCATTGGAAGGAAAGTTGCAACATAACTTGGACCGTGACCTGGATTACTTCTCGCGTCAGATAAAGGAAATGATTGCGCAGGAAATCGTGAAGCGTTATTACTATCAGCGTGGTAGCATTATACAGCAGCTGAAGGAAGACAAGGACCTGAAGGAAGCTGTGAAGGTGCTGACGGATGCAGAACGCTATAAGAGCCTTCTGAGTGCGCCGGTAAAAGAAGAGAAAAAGGCGGAATAAGGAAGTGGATAATCGTTTAAGAATAGACAAATGAATGCTAAATATCTGATAACATTGCTGGTGGCAGTCTTGACATTGACAACAGTCAAGGCGCAGGACGCGTACAGTGCGTATGAAAAGAAAGTGTATGTCTCGGCTCAGGGCGATACGTTGCGTTATCGCTTTTTGCGGCCGGAGCAAGAGAAAGCCGGGGAGAAGTATCCGCTTGTTCTCTTCTTGCATGGGGCAGGAGAACGGGGGAATGACAACCAGAAACAGCTTACTCATGGTGGACAGATGTGGCTGAATCCGGTAAATCGGGAAGAGCATCCGGCATTCGTGCTGATGCCGCAGTGTCCTGAAGACGGCTATTGGGCCTATAATGCACGTCCGGAGTCATTCGTTCCGGCAGAAATGCCCGTACAGCAGGAACCGTCACGGGTATTCCGCACGCTGGAGGCGTTGCTCGATTCTTGTCTCTCTATGCCTCAGGTAGATAAAGACCGTGTTTACATCATGGGCTTATCCATGGGTGGTATGGGAACGTATGACATGGTAGTTCGTTATCCCGAACTGTTTGCGGCCGCTATTCCAATTTGTGGAACGGTAAACCCTTCGCGTCTGGCTGTGGCCAAGGATGTGAAGTTCCGCATTTTCCACGGAGATGCTGATAATGTGGTGACGGTAGAAGGTTCGCGCCAGGCGTATAAGGCATTAAAGGCAGCGGGAGCTGATGTGGAGTACATCGAGTTTCCGGGTGTGACACACGGCAGCTGGAATCCGGCTTTCAACAAAGAGGATTTTATGGACTGGCTGTTTGAACAGAAACGCTGAGCAGATAAAAATACGGAAATATAGTTATAGGCACGTCAGAAGTACTGTGGAAGAAACAGTACTTCTGACGTGCTTTTTTATGGAGTGGTTGGGGGGAGAGTTGTATTGGGAGGAGGTGATAGTCTGTTGTTGATAATGAATGGTATTCGTGACAGGGCATGCAAAACGATTGTTTCCAGTACAGGTTAGTGTTGGTAGGCAAAGGTCGTCAGTCGCAGGAGTTGTGCTTGGTTCAGGTGAAGCAGGATGTGGAGACTGTCTTAGCGCGTGTTCCTTATAAGGCTGATGAGGTAGTTGTTTGATAAGTTGTCTAATGTAAAGAAGGGATACCAAATAGGTTGCAATTTTAGCCAGATAGGCGCAGATTTTAGTCGTATAGTCACTGATGTTGATATCCTGTATTTGTAATTCTTAAGGAATATGTTTACGTTTGTAAATGTAAACTTATGAATGTTGCAGTAGATGTCAGATGAGGCAATACTTGCGGTTCCTACATTCATAGATATTGTGTTTCGCCGAAAGCGGGAACCATAGGCAATGAAGATTTAGAGAGTATGAAGAAAGAGTTTAGATTACGGAGCATGTTGCTTGCTATTGTTTGTGGCTTTAGCATATTTTCTGTCCACGGACAATATCTTCGCACTTCTTATTTTATGGATGGAGCCTACAACAGGCTTCAGTTGAATCCAGCTCTTGTGCCTTCAAGAGGATTTGTTGGAATTCCAGGCTTAGGTAGTATCAATGCAGCGGTGTCATCCAATTCTTTGGGGACGCAGGATATTATTAATTGCTTTGATTCGGACGGTAATTTCTACAATGATGATAATTTTTATAATAAGCTGAAAGATGTCAATGATTTGAATATAGGAGCGGCTGTTGATGTCATTAACTTTGGATTTGCCCGTGGCAAGGGCTTTTGGTCGTTCAACGTTGGTGTCCGTGCCGATGTCAATGCTTCTGTGCATAAGAGTATGTTCAATTATCTTCGTGAGATTGATAGAGATGATTTCTCTTGGTCAAATGCAGATATTGACATTCGTGATGAGAAAGTGAAAATCAATGCTTATACAGAAGTCGGTGTAGGCTATGCGCGTCCTCTGACAAAGAAATTGACAGTAGGTGCCAGAGTAAAAGTCTTGTTGGGTATGGGTAATATGAATATGGAGGTAAACAATCTGTCCTTACAGTCTAATATTCCTGATTATTATGACCCAAACATGCCTGTTGAAGATATTCGGGCCACTATTAAGTCTGATGCTGTATTGGAAGGTAATATGAGAGGTTTGGATTTGACCGAGACAACTAGTTTGGATGGAACCAAGACTTATGTAGATGGTTTGGAGGTCAATTCCTTTGGAGTAGGTGGTTATGGTGCTGGCATAGATTTAGGTGCAAGCTATCAGTTGACCAAGAACCTGATGCTTTCTGCGGCAGTGATAGATTTGGGCTTTATCTCTTGGTCGAAGAGTTCATCGGTGATAGCTACTGCACAGGCAGAAGAAGTGTATGATGAAACGAATTACCAGGAATTCCTGAATAGAGCAGAAAGTAGCGATGTTTTGGATTTTGACCTGATGGGACTGGAAGTGGGCGATGAGCAGAAAGCCCGTACCACTCGCTTGTGTCCGACATTGGTCATTGGCGGTGAATATGCTTTCCTGAACAACAAGTTGAGTGCTGGCGTTTTGTCTACCACCCGTTTCGGTTTGTTGAAGACTACTACCGAACTGACCCTTTCGGCCAACTATCGTCCGAATACGTTGATAGGCCTTTCAGCCAGCTACTCCATGATTCAGAGTGCAGGCAAGTCTTTTGGTCTTGCTTTCAAGCTTGGCCCGTTGATGTTGGGTACCGACTACATGTATTTGGGTGAGAATTCCAAAAGCGTGAATGCTTTCATAGGTATTTCTGTACCTTTGGCAAAGTTGTAGTGTTACTTCCACTACAACTGCCGAAGGCTCAGAAATTTTTTGCTACTATATGAATCAGGCCTGACAACGGAGACTGCATAGGAAAATTATTCTTCCCGCCAGTCTCCGTTCTTTTTAATCAATTCTATCAGTTTGTCTACCGCTTCCTCTTCCGGTATATTTTTCTCAATACATTCCTTTTGTTTGTAGAGACTGATTTTGCCACGGCCTGCACCCACATAGCCATAGTCGGCATCGGCCATTTCGCCCGGCCCGTTTACAATGCAGCCCATGATGCCTATTTTCAGTCCCTTCAGGTGGCTGGTGGCAGCTTTGATGCGTGCGATGGTGTTTTGAAGGTCGTAGAGGGTACGTCCACAGCCCGGACAAGATATGTACTCGGTCTTGCTCGTGCGTACGCGCCCTGCTTGCAGAATACCGAAGGCTGTAGCATCTATTACTTGAGAAGCGATGTTTCCTTGGTTGAACAGGAAAATACCATCGCACAAACCATCAAAAATTAGTGCCCCCATATCGGCAGCCGATTTGAGCTGGAAGTTTTCAGTTTCTTCTTCAGCATAGTGCTGGAAGTAGATAACCGGATTTTGCAGTCCTTCGCACATCAGCTGGTGGGCCAATGCACGTTGTTCTCCCAGTCGGTTAGGATGATTGCTTTGGACAATCAGCACTATTTCAGGATGATATTTGAGGCAAGCCAGTGCTTCTTCATTCAACCCCATGTAGGTGATGAACAAGAATTTGAGTGAGGCGGTACAACCCGTCAGGAAGGGTAGCTGGTCACCCTTGAAAGCCGGCCAAGTGTTGTCTGTACCATCCCATATATCGGCATCTACTATATATTGTATACCGTTGTTTGTTTGTTGTGGTAACTGGTGTCCCGTATAGATGTAATCGGGGCAGAATTGGGGATTGACTTCTAGATTGCCATCTAGGCGTGCAGCCAGAACTACAGGTAAATTGTCACCACCAATATTGTGCACAGCCTTTGTCTTTCTGCGTGTGGGCGACAGGTAGTCGAATGCCGGGGCTACTGCGCCGGGTATGTAAGGATGCTCATGGCGGCGTATAATATAATCTACCAGTTTGCGTGCTACCGGAATCTCTGCTTCAGGGGCTTCACTCAGCGAAACGCGTATGGTGTCGCCCAATCCATCGGCCAGGAGTGCACCGATACCCAGTGCCGACTTTATGCGTCCGTCTTCTCCGTCTCCGGCTTCTGTTACTCCCAGATGTAGTGGAAAGTGCATGTTTTCTTCTTCCATTACTTGTGCCAGCCGGCGGACTGTTTTTACCATAACTACCGTGTTGGAGGCTTTTATGGAGATGACAACATCCTTAAATTGTTCTTCTACACATATACGTAGAAACTCCATGCACGATTCAACCATTCCTTCCGGTGTATCTCCATAGCGCGACATAATGCGGTTTGAGAGTGACCCATGGTTCACGCCTATGCGGATTGCCGTGTGGTTTTCTTTGCAGATATTGAGGAAAGGAACAAAGCGGTCGCGTATCTTTTGTAATTCCTGGGCATATTCCTCATCCGTATATTCCAGGTGCTTAAAGGTACGTGCCGCATCTACGTAATTGCCCGGATTGATGCGTACTTTTTCTGCATACAGGGCTGCTACGTCGGCTACTTTGGAATTGAAATGAACATCAGCCACTAAGGGAGTATTATATCCTTGGCTACGTAGGGAGATATTGATGTTCTTCAGATTCTCAGCTTCCTTTACTCCTTGTGTGGTGAGACGCACGTATTCGCCGCCTGCGTCTACAATGCGTTTTGCTTGTTCAACACAGGCTTCCGTGTCCTGTGTTGGTGTATTGGTCATACTTTGTATGCGGATAGGATTGTTACCCCCCATTGGGGTGGCTCCAATATTAACTTCGGTTGTTTCCCGTCGGGAATAGTTGAATAAATCCATGAGTCATGAAGAATTAGGAATGAAGAATCAAGAATGAACTGTGCAGTGATTTCATTCTTCATCCTTTGATTCTTCATTCTTCATTTTTTTAATTGGTCTTGTATTCGTATTTCACATCTTTCAGATCCTCATTGGCCTTGGTGATTTTCTTTTTCAGACCTTCTTTATAACTTGCGAAGGCTTGTGCCAATGCAGTGTCGTTCAAGGCAAGAATCTGTACAGCCAGAATAGCTGCATTCATGGCGCCATCAATGGCAACTGTTGCTACGGGTATGCCGGGAGGCATCTGGATAATGGAATAAAGAGCATCTACGCCATCCAGTGTAGAACCTTTGATGGGTACACCAATGACGGGCAGCGTAGTATTGGCTGCAATTACTCCAGGTAGGGCAGCTGCCATTCCGGCAGCGGCAATAATGACCTTAATGCCACGCTTACGTGCATTCTTTGCAAATTCTTCTACAGCTTCCGGAGTACGGTGCGCTGACAGCGCATTCATTTCAAACGGAATGCGGAAGTCGTTGAGTAGTTGTGCAGCTTTTTCCATGACCGGCAGGTCGGAGGTACTGCCCATGATAATGCTTATGACAGGATTCATATTTATGTTTTTTAGACCCTCAGGAGGCAGAAAGGCCTCCTGAGGGCAGATTATTTATTCATTGATGATGGCCTTATAGGCTTCTGCGTCGAGCAGTGAGTCAAAATCAGCGTCTGCAGCCGGTTTCACTTTGATAATCCAGCCTTCGCCATACGGGTCTTTGTTAACCAGTTCGGGTTGATCGGCCAATGCCTCATTTTGTTCCAGCACTTCTCCTGCAACGGGCATGAAGAGGTCGGAAATGGTTTTTACTACTTCAATAGTACCAAAAGCTTCGCCTGCTTCCAGTGTTTCACCTTCTGCCTGAATGTCTACGAAGACAATATCGCCAAGTTGTTCTTGTGCATAGTCTGTAATACCTACATAAGCAACATCGCCTTCTACGCGAATCCATTCATGTTCGTTGGTGTACTTTAAGTTTTCAGGAATATTCATAATCGTTAGTTTTAAAGGATTAAACAATTATTTTTAGTTAGTTAAGTGTTTTTCGTTTATTGATTTTTCTTTTTGGTTTGCCTTTACAGGGGAAGCAGTTTCAGATAAAAAAACATCCATCCGGTCAGCGGATGCAGCACCAGCAGAGAGCATATCAGCCCAACCGCAAAACCTCCCATCACCTCACCCAGCGTGTGATGGCGCAGAATGATACGTGCTGTCCCCAAGATTCCAGCTATGAGGATAAAGATGCACAGCCACCATACAGGGTTATAGTCGAACAAGGCACTGAACGCCACCAATCCGCCTATCACAGCTCCAGCTCCGGCCATGTGTTCGCTCAGTTTCCATTTCAGATTGATGATGATGCAGAGAATCATCATCAGCAGTGCAGCCAGAATGATGCCCGTCATGTACCAGGGGATATTCAGTCTGTGCATCATAGCCAGGCAAAATATGTATGACAGAATGGTGAGCAAAAAAGGTATGTAGCGTTTCTTGCGTTCAGTCAGGTCTGTAGGTGTAAAGCCGTTTATCTTGCGGAAAATGAAGATGGCCAATGTCGGAATAAGAATGGTGAAGCAATAGACCACGCCCAGTACAATCAACTTATATTGTATGGGCATAATGCGCAGGTAGGAGAAGATGAATAAGATGGCAAAAGCCAGCAGCGGAATGGAAAATGGCGTAAATATGGCCGATATAACACGTGCTGTCCTTATCAAAGCCTTGTCTTCTTCTATATGGTAACGTTGTTCTTCTATTGTCATATTGCAAGCTCTTATGTCTATGGATATTGCCTGTTATTTCCTTAGTCTTGCCACTGGAATATTCAGTTGTTGCCTGTATTTGGCTACTGTCCGTCGGGCAATGGGGTATCCTTTCTGTTTCAGTATCTCTGTCAGTTCATCATCCGTGTAGGGCTTCTTCTTGTCCTCCGAGTCAATGCATTCCTTCAGAATCTTTCGAATCTCGCGTACCGACATCTCTTCACCGTCTTCCGTCGTGTAGCCGTCATTGAAAAAGTACTTCAAGGGGAAAATGCCAAAATTGGTTTGCGCATATTTGCTGTTGCTCACTCGCGATATGGTCGATATGTCCAAGCCTGTACGTTCGGCTACATCTTTCAATATCATGGGTCGCAACAACGATTCGTCGCCTTCCAGGAAGAATGGCCGCTGCAAGTCTACTATCGCCTGCATGGTGGTCAGCAGCGTATTCTGCCGTTGCTTCACGGCATCAATAAATCCCTGCGCTGCATCCATCTTCTGTTTCAGAAACATGACTGCCTCTTTTGATTCTTTCGATTGGTTAGCCTTGTTTTTGGTATGTTCCTCTACCAGTTCCGAAAAATCGCGGCTGATTCGCAACTCAGGTACATTACGGTTGTTGAGTGATACGTTGATAGTGCCGTCGTCAAAGGTGTCTACAATAAAGTCGGGCACTATTTGCTGCATGTTTTTTCCCATGGCCTCGCCCAGCGAAGCTCCCGGCCGTGGGTTAAGTCTCACGATATCTTTGATTGCCTGTTCAAAAGTGTCATCGTTCAACTCCAGTTTCAGTTTTATCTTGTCCCAATGTTTACGGGTAAATTCGTCATAGCATTCCGATATGATTCTTTCTTCGACGCCCAGCAGTTGCTTGTTTTTGTCGCCCTGTTCCAGCTTGCGTCTGATTTGCAACAGCAGGCATTCCTGCAGGCTGCGTGCTCCCAGTCCGGCTGGGTCAAAGTCCTGTATCATTTTCAGAATTTCTTCCAGCTCCTGTGTAGTGGTTTCTATGCCCGAGTAGATGGCCAGTTCGTCGCAGATGCTGTCCAACGATTTGCGCAGCAGTCCGTCGTCGTCCAGCGAACCGATAAGATATTCGGCCAGTTCACGCTGATGTTCAGTCAGGTTGCGTTCGCCCAGCTGCTCTTTCAGGGTTTCATAAAAAGAAGTAGAATCTGAAAAAGGAATTTCTTCTGCCTGCTCGTCTTTGCTTCGGTTGTTCTCCTGCAACTTGTAGTCGGGTATGTCATCCTCATTCAGATAGTCGCTCAGTGAGTCATAGCTTGTATCGCCTCCATCTTCCATGCTTGTCTGGTCGTTGGCTGCTTCTTCATCATAGTCGTCATTGGCTGTTTCTTCTTTCCCCTCTTCCAGGGCAGGATTTTCCAGCAATTCGGCCCGCACACGGTCCTCCAGTTCCACTGCCGGCAGTTCCAGCAGTTTCACTACCAGTATCTGTTGCGGCGACAGGGTTTGGATTTGCTGTTGCGCCTGCGTCTGTATCTGTTTCGAACTTTGCGCCATTGTCTTTTTTTCATCGGTTTAGGCTACAAAATTAATGAATAGTTCGATAACGAGAAATCTTCCTTCTTATATTTTATATGAAATAAGCGGCGGGCCTATGTTTTTATTGGTGCAGTTTCAGGGGTGTAGAATGTGGTTCCGTAGAGTCAAAAACCTGAAAACTTCATTTTCGTTTGTCTTTGCATCTGCCTTTCATTATCTTTGCGTATCATCTTAAAAGAACGAAATGTCATGTTTGCAAAAGAAACCTACATGCAGCGCCGAGCCCTGCTGAAAAAGAACATTGGCTCCGGACTATTACTTTT
>OLNN01001026.1_pt1 | contig 25190 bp, 19 predicted proteins | sample 1672141 | NCBI WGS metagenome assembly OLNN01 (sample SAMEA3136652, study PRJEB25190) | human gut metagenome | biome: human gut; feature: human-associated habitat; material: faeces | place: Austria | collected 2013
ATCTGGCCCGTGACCAGGATGGACGGGTAGCAGATGTCGTTGTTCACGTACTTCAGGCCCGCGTCCACCGCGCCGTGGTCCACCGAGGGCAGAAGCGCCACGTTGTAGCCGGCGCGCTTGAAGATGGGCACCAGAAGCTCGAAGTGGTAGGGGGCCATCTGGGGCGCCAGAATCGTCCAGCCCCCATCGCGCATCTGCTCGGTGAACTGGGGGCGCGCGAACTCGGTGGAGGCGCCCTCGCGCTGCTCGATCTCGGCCGCGGCCACCACGCCATCGGCCTTCTCGGTGAAGCTGGCGGGCACGAGCTTATCCAGGTTGTCCAAGTCGATGCACGCAGCCGGGCAGCCCAGCTTCTCGGCGGCGGCGTCGGCGGCCTCTTCGGCCTCGCGGTCGGCCTGGTCCTTCAAGGCCGCCAAAAGACTGCGCACGCGAATGCGCGCCGCGCCCAAGTTCGACACCTCGTCGATCTTCAGCACCGTGTACACCTTGCCGGCCGCTTCCAACACCTCCTGCACCTGATCGGTGGTGAGGGCATCCAGGCCGCATCCGAAGGAGTTCAGCTGAATGAGATCGAGATCCTTACGCTGGGTGACCACCTTGGCCGCCGCGTACAGGCGCGTGTGGTACATCCACTGATCCACCACGCGAATGGGCCGCTCCAGCTGGCCCAAGTGCGCCACGGAGTCCTCGGTGAGCACGGCCAAACCGAAGCTCGTGAGCAGCTCGGGGATGGCGTGATTGATCTCGGGATCCTGATGGTAGGGGCGCCCGGCCAGCACGATGCCGCGCGTGCCGGTCTTCTCCATCCACGCGAGGGTTTCCACACCCTTCGTGCGAATATCGCGTTTGAACGCCTCGTCCTCGGCCCAGGCCTCCTCCACCGCCGCCCGGATCTCGTCAGCCGTGAGCGCGGGGCCGCACCCGTTCGTCTCTTTCGCAAAGTTCTCGGTCAGCTCCACCACCAGGCGCTCGGCCAGCTTGTCCTTGTCGTGGTAGGGCACCCACGGCGACACGAAGGCTACATCGGTCTCGCGCAGCTCGTCGATGTTCAGGCGCAGCGCCTCGGGGTAACTCGCCACAATGGGGCAGTTGAAGTGGTTGCCGGCGGTCTCGTCCTCCTGGCGCTCCCACTTCGAACACGGCATCCAGATGAAGTCCGGGTGCTTGTCGAGCAGGTTCATGACGTGGCCGTGCGAGAGCTTCGCCGGATAGCACACGCTCTCGGAGGGCATCGATTCGATGCCGGCCTCGTAGGTCTTCTTCGTGGACGGGTCGGACAGCACCACCCGGTACCCCAGCTTCGTGAAGAAGGTGAACCAGAACGGGTAGTTCTCGTACATGTTGAGCGCGCGCGGGATGCCCACGGTGCCGCGGGGCGCCTCCTCGGGCGCCAGGGGCTCGTAGCCGAAGGTGCGCTCGGCCTTGTACTCGAACAGGTTCGGCACGGCCGACTTCTCGGTGCCGGTGCCCAAACTCTCGCCCTTCTCGCAGCGGTTGCCGGTGATGAAGCGGCGGTGCTTGCCCGTCGCCGCATCGATGCCGAAATCGTTCACTGTGAGCAGGCAGGCGTTCGAGCAGCCCTTGCAGCGCACGGTGCGATGCGTCGGCGCGAGCGCCTCGATCTCCTCAAGGGACAAAAGCCCACTCAGGGGCACCTTCGGGCCCAGATCCGGCGACAGCGGCACGTTCTCGGTGCGCCGGCGCGTCTCCTCGAAGCGGTCGCGGGCCAACAATGCCGCGCCGAAGGCGCCCATGTTGCCGGCGATGTCGGGACGGATGGCGTTCACTTCGGAGAGCTGCTCGAAGGCGCGCAGCACCGCATCGTTCAAGAAGGTGCCGCCCTGCACGATGACCTTCGTGCCCACATCGTGCGGGTCGCGAATCTTGATGACCTTGAACAGGGCGTTCTTGATAACGGAAATCGCCAGACCCGCGGCGATATCGCCCACGGTGGCGCCCTCCTTCTGGGCCTGCTTTACGCGACTGTTCATGAACACGGTGCAGCGGCTGCCCAGATCCACCGGGTTCTCGGCGGAGATGGCCGTGGCGGCGAACTCGGCCACGTCCAGGTTCAGGCCGCTCGCGAAGGACTCGATGAAGCTGCCGCAGCCCGAGGAACAGGCCTCGTTCAGCATGATGTGGTCGATGACGCCGTCCTTCACGCGCAAGCACTTCATGTCCTGGCCGCCGATGTCCAGGATGAACTCCACGCCGGGCAGCATCTCCTGGGCGCCGCGCAAATGGGCCACCGTCTCAATCTCGCCGGAGTCGACCCGCAGGGCCTCCAGCAGAAGCCCCTCGCCGTAGCCGGTCACCGTGGCGTGGCCTATCTGCACGAGCGGCTCATCCGTTTCCGGGTCGCGGGGCAGCGCCTGGTACAGCTCGGCCACGGCCGCCTTGGCGCAGCCCAGCACGTCGCCCTTGTTCGAGGCGTAGGTGGACCACAGAAGCGCCCCGTCCTCGCCGATGAGCGCCGCCTTGAACGTGGTGGAGCCGGCGTCGATGCCGAGGAAGGCCACGCCCCGGTAGTCCTCAAGCGACGCGCGACGCACGCGCTCGGCGTCGTGGCGAGCGTGGAACTCCGCCAGCTCCGCCTCGTCGGCGAACAGCGGCGCCAGGCGTACCACCTCCGAGCCCTGCATGTCGCCCAGGCCCTCCAGGCGCGTCAGCACATCGGAAAGCTTCTCGGGCCGCGCGCCCTCTGCCACACCGGCGATGGCGCAGCCGGCAGCCACGAACAGGTGCGCGTTCTCGGGCACGATGATGGCCTCGTCGGTCAATTCCAAGGTTTCGTAGAAGCGCTTGCGCAGTTCGGGCAGGTACTGCAAGGGGCCGCCGAGGAAGGCCACATGCCCCCGGATGGGCCGGCCGCAGGCGAGACCGGAGATGGTCTGAGTCACCACCGACTGGAAGATGGAGGCGGCGATGTCCTCCTTGCGCGCGCCCTCGTTCAGAAGCGGCTGCACATCGGTCTTGGCGAACACGCCGCAGCGGCTCGCGATGGGGTAGATGGTCTCATGATCGGCCGCCAGCTCGTTCAGGCCGCCGGCATCCGTGTCCAGAAGGGCCGCCATCTGGTCGATGAAGGCGCCCGTGCCGCCGGCGCAGGTGCCGTTCATGCGCTGCTCGATGCCGTTGTCGAAGTAGATGATCTTCGCGTCCTCGCCGCCCAGCTCGATGGCGACGTCGGTTTTGGGGATGAAGGTCTCCACCGCCGTCTTCGACGCGATGACCTCCTGCACGAAAGTGACATCGAGCCACTGGGACAGAAGCAGGCCGCCCGATCCGGTGATGGCGATGGTCATGGTCTCGTCCGGATAGGCCGCGGCCGCCTCGCGCAGCACCTCCACGATGGTGGCGCGCACGTCGGCATGATGGCGGCGGTACACCGCCCACAGGATTTCGTTGTCGTTATCCAGCACCGCCAGCTTCACCGTGGTCGACCCCACGTCGATGCCGATATGGAAGGGGCACGCCTCCGCGGCGGCGCTGGCCTCGGCGGAAGTCTGGGCCGTCTCCACCGTGGTCACCCGCGGCGCGCAAGAGGCGCACGCCGCAGATGCCAGCTCTTTCGCCGAGGTTGAGGCCTCGGTGATGATCTCAGTGTACTTGCTGTTCTTGGTGTTTTTCTTCATCGGACTTTCTCCCAACTTACAGCTCGATGGACTCGCCGGGCTTGATAAACAGAAGGCGCATGGCGATGCGCGCCATGGTCTCAGAGGATTCGGGGCAGCCGCGCTCGATCCAGTGGGCGATGATTCCCAGGTAGGCGGCGGCGTAGAAGGCCACGTAGTACTCCACGAAAACCGTAGGGTTGTCGCGATACTTCTCATGCAGGATGTTCTGCACCAGGTTCTCGCAGACCGCCTCGCGCAGCCGCGGCCCGAAGCGCACATCGCCCCCGGGGCCGAGCACCGCGTGCAAAAAATCGCTCTGCTCGCACAGGTAGTCGAAGAGCTCCACGAGAAACGGCAGCGGCCGGCCGGTCGCGCGGAAGGCCAGCATATCCGCCAAGGTGATGGACTGCATGCGTCCCTGCAGGGCATCGAGGTCGGCCATGACCTCGTCCTCCAGCACGGCGAGCAGCCCGTCCTTGTCGCGGAAGTGGTTGTAGAAGGTGCCGCGAGACGTATCGGCCCGCTCGCACAGATCGTTCACGGTGAGCGCATCGTAGCCGCGCTCCTCCATGAGCTCGATGAGGGCGCCGCGCAGGGCCCGCCTCGATTTCGCGATGCGCCGATCCTCGCAGGGGGCGGCCGGCGCGCAGGTTGCCGTGGCTATGACGGTCTCCTTCGTTCGGTTGCGATGCAGCGGTCGTATTTCGACAGAACGGCCAAAAATGGACACTCTGTTCAATAGCTCGCATTATAGAGAGCGCCGCCCTTTTCGGCAACCCCTTCCTTCCCCTTCCACCACCCTTCCAAAAGCCTGTTTTCTTGTCGAAGGCGGCCCGCAGTTGCTCTTTTCCTGGTATCTTGGGGTTTCGCATTCGTACCACCGCGTTTATCGAGGAGGCAGGCGCCTGCGCGCCGAACCCTATGGCAAACAGACCTGGCAAGCATTCCGCTCCGCTCAACTCCGGCACCTCGCGCCGGGGCGCCCACTCGGCGCCGCTCGGCTCCACGCAGGGACGCCGCGGTTCCCACTCCGCCCCTGTAACGAGCGCCGGCCGCAGCACCCGGAGCGCCCAGGCGGACGCCTCGCGCACGCCCCGCGCCTCCCGCGCGCGCTCCTCCTTCGAGGGCACCGGCTTCGCGCCGACCGCAAGCCCCGTTTCCGCCGCGGGCGGCTCCCAAAGCTTCGCTGCCACCGACAGCCTTGCCCGCGCCAAGGCGGCCCGCAAGAAGTCCCGCGGCAAGAAGATCGCACTCGGCATCGCGGCGGCCCTCGTCGTCGTCCTCGCCGGCGCCGGAGGTGCACTCGCGCTCTACCTGAACGGCATCAACGCCACCATCCAGGGAGGCCTCGATGACGCCGAGTTCAAGGAGCTCGGCGAGCAGCTGGCCCCGGCCAAGGCCGACGGTTCCTATTACGTGGGCATCTTCGGCAGCGACGCCCGCAAGGGCGAGACGGCCAGCCGCTCGGACGTGACCATGCTCGCCCGCATCGATCCCGACAAGGGCGTGGTGGACCTGGTGTCGGTGCCCCGCGACACCATGATCGAGATCGAGGGCCACGGCACCCAGAAGATCAACGCCGCCTATGCCTTCGGCGGGCCGTCCGAGGCCGTGAAAACGCTCTCCACCTTCGCCGGCGTGCCCATCACCCACTACGTGGAGGTGCACTTCGAGGAGCTGAAGGACGTGGTGAACGAGCTGGGCGGCATCCAGGTGAACGTGCCCGAGGGCTTCTATTCCGACACGAGCGGACTGACCATCGATGCCGGCGAGCAGACCCTCGACGGGGACCAGGCCCTGGCCTTCGCCCGCGAGCGCCACGCCGTGTCCGGCGGCGACTTCTCCCGCGCCCAGGCCCAGCGCATGATCATCGAGGCCATCGTGAAGAAGGTGCTGGCGGCCTCGCCCACTGAGATTCCCGGCACCGTGGAGTCCCTCGCCCGCTGCGTGACCACCGACTACTCCGTGACCGACCTGGTGTCGCTGGCCCTCACCTTCAAGGACAAGGGCCTCACCATGTACTCGGCCGCCTGCCCCAGCTACACCCTGAACCAGGACGGCATCAGCTACGTGGGCACCCAGTACAAGGAGTGGCAGGACATGATGCGCCGCGTGGACGCGGGCCTCGACCCCGCCGACACCTCCGTGGAGATCCCCGAGCCCCAGGCCTCGGACACCGAGCTGGGTGCGGCCACCAACGCCCGGTCCCCCCAGGACTACGAGGGCCTGCTCGAAGGCGCCATGACCACCGACGACGTGAAGACCGCCGAGTAGGGCTGCCGGAAGTCATCCGCGAATCCCGACACACCAAAGGCCCCGACCGCATATGCAGCCGGGGCCTTTTCTATGGAGAATCTTAGCCACCCGCGCCCAATCCGTAGGGCAAGGGCCATGCCCTTGCCGCGGCGAAGGCATGACCTTCGCCCTACGGATCGGCCCCGACGGCTCGTCCGGCTCGATTAAGCCTCGCTCACCGCCTCGTCCCCTTAGGCGGCCTCGCACTCATCGGGGGCACCGCCATCGCGCTCAGGGGATGTTGCCCGGGCACGGGCGATCAGGCGCCAGGCGGCGGCGCCATCGAGGGCCAGGTGCACGACGATGAGCGCAAGGAGCACTTTGGCCGCGGCCGCATGGAGGGGAGCCCAGAAAAAGTAGCCCTCCGCGTACCAGCCGAGGGCCGGCAGGATCGCACCCGACTCCATGAGCCCCGACAGCACCACCACGGCCAAGGCGAGCAGCAGTGTCGCATCCAACACCAACCGCGCCCACGCGCCGGCGCGACGAGGGCGCGCGAACCGCAAGGTGCGGTCGTCCGCAGACTGCACACCCCTGTCCCCGGCAGCCTCAGCGACACCAACGGCCCTGGCGCCGGTCGCCCCATCGGCGTTGGCGACCTCAGCAGCGGCGGCATTGCGGGAACTTCCCGACGATCTGGCCGGCCGCAGCACGGCGGCCACGAAATCGTAGTGCTGCACCCCATGGACGAACAGCACGACGAGCACCGCCAGACCCAGCCACTCATGGGCGGTCACGCCGGTCAGCGTCGGCAGCGACACAACGGCGTATAGGGCGAGCGCCACCCCGTCGACAATGATCTTCCTCATGGGCGACCTCCCTTCTTCACCAGGGCCACCAGGGCCACGACGAGGGCCACGGGCATGAGGATCCACAGGTTCAGGCTGGCGTCGCTCGCCTGATGGTAGCGGCCCGTGAGCGCCTCCCAGGCGTGGCACTCCACCGAGACGCACCCCGCCTCGGGGCACGTCATCTCGGTCACGCCATCGGGCTCGGGCACATCGTCGAACCCGTGGCACGCCCCGGAGGCGCACCCGACCACGGGACACGGCGCCTCGGCGGTCACGGGGCGCACGGCCAGGACATCCGGCCGCGTCATCCCCACAGCGCCCACGACCACCACCGCCGCCACGAGGAACACCGCCAACGAGGCAATGATCTTCTTCATGAAACCCCTCTCTCTGCAAATAAGGGCCGCCCGCCCTGTGGCAGACGGCCCATACGGAAGAGACCGAGAACCGAATTGGAGGGGTTCGGCCCTCGCTTCTCGCGCCTACTGATCCGACGGACGCAGGGGCAGGAACTTCAGGCCCAGGAAGAAGATGAGGCATCCCAAGGCCACCACGCCCAGGGTCACACCGAACTCGAGCGGCGTCGGCCAGTACACCATGCCGGCGTAGGCCTCGGTCAGGGTGCCCTCCCAGTTCGTGACGCTCATGGAGTTCATGGCGAAGGGCAAATCGAGGTTGGCGATCTGGAAGCCGCCGACTAGCAGCTGCACGCGCTTGCAGAAGATGCCGGCGATGGCGAGCAGCGAGGCGGCCACGAGCAGGCCGTTTCGGCGCAGCGACGGCGTGAGGCAGATGACGGCGCAGGCCGCGCAGCCGACGACCTCCACCCAGAAGAAGGGCGCGAGCGGGCCGGACACCAGCATGGCCACCACCTCGGCGCCCGCGCCGCCGGGGAAGGCCTCGGTCAAGAGATCGCAGCCGAAGAAGTACAGGTCCACCAGCACGAAGGCGCCGAGCAGCTTCGCGAGCTTCACCACATTGGCCTGGTCGAGGGCCAGGTACCCCGCCGCCCGCAGGCCGATGACGACGGCCATCACCAAAGCCGTGCCGCACACGAGCGCCGAGGACACGAACCAGGGGGCCAGAAGCGCGGTGTGCCACATCTCGTGGCCCTGCTGCAGGCCGAAGATCCAGGCGGTCACCGAGTGCACGAGCACCGCGCACACGAGCGCCACCACCGAGATCACGCGCAGCGCCACGGCGCTCATCTGCCCGCGCTCGGCCCTCAGCTGGGCCCACAGGTACACGCACGACAGGATGAGGTAGGTGGCCAGCACGATGATGTCCCACATGAGCGGGCTTCCCATGTTGGAGTACACGAACAGCTCCCACACGCGGAAGGGCTGGCCCATGTCCACGACCACGAGGCCAATGGCGCACACCGTGCAGGCGATGGACGAGAACACGGCCACCTTGGAAATGCCGCCGAAGCCCGCAATGCCGAAGGCCTTGGGCACCGAGGAGATGATGAGGCCGCCGGCCGACAGGCCGACGAAGAACATGAAGCCGGTGATGTAGAGGCCCCAGCTATCCAGGTTGCGCATGGCCGTCTGCACCATGCCGCCGGACAGCTGCATGGCCCACAGCACCAGGCCGATCACCGTCACCACAGCGCTCACGCCAATGGCGATGTTCAGCGCCGGGCTCTTCACGGCCGCCCGCGCACCGACCGCCTCATGGGCACGCTCGCGCTGGCGGGGCGCCGAGAAATCGAGATCGTCGTCGGCGATGACGCCACCCTGCATATACTCAGACATAGTTCAACTCCCTTCCCGTTACACGAGGAAATACACGGACGGCTCGGTCTCGCGATCTTCCAGAAGACGCATGGAAGATCGCTCCCTCAGCTTCTGGGAGACCTCGGAATCGGGATCGTTCGCATCGCCGAAGATGCGGGCCCGCGCCGAGCAAACCTCGACGCACGCCGGCGCCAGCCCCTTCGCAAGGCGGTGCCAGCAGAACGTGCACTTCTCCACCACGTGCTTCTGATGCGGCGCCACGTCTTGATCGCCAACGGGGAAATCGAGGTGATAGCTGGGTTCTTCCCAGTTGAACGAACGCACGCCGTTGTAGGGGCAGGCGCTCATGCACATGCGGCAGCCGATGCACTTGTCGTAGTCCTGGCGCACCACGCCGGTTTCGGGATCTTTGTAGGTGGCGCCCACAGGGCATACCTTCACGCAAGCCGGGTTCTCGCAGTGCTGGCAGGCCACGGTCACGTTATACATCTCCAGGTTAGGATACGTGCCAGCGGGGGCGTCCATATGCGGGCCACCGACGGTCATCACACGGTTCCACCAGATATCCTTCGGAAGGTTGTTTTCCACTTTGCAGGCGACAGCACAGGAGTTGCAGGCAATGCATCGCTTGGTGTCCACCAGCATAACCAATTTGCTCTCAGCCATGGCTATTCCTCATTCCAGACACGAACCTCGACAAGATTGTCGAAATAGCTCTCGTTTACACCGACGGGATCGTACTCGCTGGTCAAAAGCTCCGACCAGCAGCCTGCCTTATGCTGATGCTGCTGCCAGCTCTTGGGGTACACCATGCACCCGGGGCGAATACCGTCGTTGAGGACCGCACGGGCCACGCAATGGCCGCGGTCGTTGTACACCTCGACGTAATCGCCGTCGGCAATACCGCGGACCTCGGCATCGGCGGGGTTCATCTTGATAGTCGGTTCCGGATCGAGCTCGCGCAGGTAGGCGTTGTCCGACCACATGGAGTGCACGCGGAAGCGCGGACGCTCAGACAGCAGGATGAGTTTGTACTTATCCCAGGTGGGGCTGCCCTCGTAGGCCTCGGTGGGATTGAAGTAACGGGGCAGGTGCTCGCGATCCTCATCAAATTCCTGACCCACGTCGAACTGCACGGTGGGATTCTCGACATAGAACTCCATGCGGCCCGATTCGGTGCGGAATTCGGCGTTCTTCCAAGGAATCCAGGGCTTGTCCGCATACCAATACATGTCCTCGTTTTCTTTGATGGCATCGTAGGTGATGCCAAGGGCGCCAAGGCCCGGCGTGTCCACCACCTGGGACATGTACTCGTCCTCGGAAAGATCGATGAGATCCGGATGACCCATGCCAGCAGCCAAAAGCTTCAGAATCTCGAAATCGCTCTTCGACTCGTACAGAGGGTCGATGGCCTTCTCACTGTGGAGGAAGCACTGAGTGGCGGAAATGGGCACCAACTCCTGCTGCTCGAACCAATGGGCCGCCGGCAGCACGATATCGGCGTACTTCACCGTATCGGTGAAGGTGTAGTCGGCCACCACGTACAAATCCATGTTTCCAACGACGTCGTTGATGTACTCGTTAGTGTTTACCTGGTTGGATACGGGATTGCCAGCGTACACATAGAGCGAGCGGATGGGATAATCCTGCCCTTTCCACTTGTCGGTACGCATAATCTCCGGAAGGGCGAGGGCCGAAATCATGGGATATTTCGCCGCAGTCATGCCCTTCACGACCGCGTTGATGCCCCAACAGGCCTTGAAGTCACCCACGCCGGTGCCCGCGCCCGGATAACCGATCTGGCCCGTCAGCGCCGCCATGGTGATGTTGGCATGGGCCGCGTGCACACCGTTGGTGTAGGAGTTGGAGCCCCAGCCCAACCGATGGGTGCAGGGGCCGTCGAGGGCAAGATGCGCCAGCTCCACAATGGTCTCGGCGGGAATGTCGCAGATCTCCTGGGCCTTCTCGGGAGCATACTCCATGATGTCTTCCAGCAGCAGATCATAGGCGGTGTTACAGGGAACGCCGTTGAAGTCGTAGGTGCCGTTCAGCTGCGGATCGACGGCTTCAGCCAAACTCTTCACCGCGCCATCGGCATCGAGCACCGCGGGATGGTCGATGATCTTCTGGACGGTCTTGGCCTTGCCCACCTGGGCGCCCTTGTTCTCGCTAGAAGCAGCGGACACCTGACCCGCCTCAACCTCAATTACCTCCGGCTCCACACCCAAGTCGCTCATGCGCAAAAACTTGCCGGTGTCGCTGCGCACGAGGAACGGAGCGCAGGTGTGATCGCGCAGGAAGGGCTTGTTCACAGCGTCCTCGTTCACCATGACGTACATCATGGAGAGCGCCAAGGCGGCATCGGTGGCGGGCTTGATTGGAATCCACAGGTCGGCGCGGGCGGCCAGCTGGGTCATAATGGGATCGATGACCACCAGCTTGGTGCCAGCATCCTGAGCATCGGCCACGAAATGCCAGTCGTGGAGTTGGGCATCGGTGATGTTGGCGCCCCACACGAACAGCGTCTTCGCATTCTTGAAATCGGAGGGATCATTGAGCACCCAGTCGCCCAGGTTGCCCACCACGCGGTTGATGCCCCGGGTGTTGGCCTGGTCGCGGGCGATCTTGATCATACTCGCGTTGATCTTGTTGAAGAAGACGTTGTACATGGGCGAGGCAACACCGCTGATGGCGCCCAAGTTGCCCGATCCGCGCGTATAGGCGATGGCCTGCTCGCCATACTCTGCCTGAATACGCTTCCACTCATCGGTGATTTCCTTGATGGCCTCTTCCCAGGTAATGCGCTCCCACTCGCCGGAGCCGCGCTCGCCTACACGGCGCATGGGATACTGGATGCGGTTGGGCCCGTACACGTTGTAGACATGGCTCAGGCCTCGCAGGCAGATACGGTCGACGCGGCCGTCGGGGAACGAATTGAACTGCCGCTTCGACGTTTTGACGATCTTGCCGTCGACGACGTGCAGGTTCAGCTTGCAGGTGCCGGAGCAGTTGCCGCGGCACACGCCGCAGAATATCTGCTCACCGTCGCCCTCGGTCTGTCCTGCCTCATAGGTCGCAGCCTGGGCGAGCCCGCCCGCCGCGAAGGCACCCGCGCCTCCGGCGGCCACAGCGGCGGCAGCAACACCCGTTGATTTGAGAAAGTTTCGACGCGTGAGCCCACCGACGGGGCTGTATGCCTCTGTCATCTTTCCTCCTCGATTCGCACAGGAGTCCCGATTCGCGCTCACACTGAGCGCCATCGCGGAAACTCCCCTTCTCATGCGGGCGGATGGTTGCATCCGCCTCCCTCTCGGTAAGAATTGGCCAAATTCTCCTGGTTGTCATTTTATCGCAATGTATTGTGACAATCAAGACATTGTCGCAACTTTTTGCGACAAGTTTGCTCAGGTTTGGGCTTCATGCCAGCTTTCGCCGCACCTGCTTGAGAAAATTCTGCCTGAAGTTGCGATTGGATCCAAAGAAACGCTAATAGGTCAAACTGACATTTTCAGTGGCATAGCGCTTCTCGGCCAATTCGATCGTACACAAGTAATCAGCTGCTTGGGCGAGGCGTTTATCTTGATGCGAAAGAGACTTGTAGACGGCTGCGTTTCGAGCGAGAGCATAATCAAAGGCATCGTGAAGGGCGGCGGTCACCGCCTCTTGTCCTCCATCGTAGTAAATTGCCACCTGATCAAAAGTTTGGAACTTCTCGAGACGGTCGAAAATGAAATCAACAATGTCCTTTCGCAGTTGCGATTGTAGTTGATCGCTATTTTTGAAAAACGCTTTGTCGTAGAAAAAAGTATGGTAGCTGATGGGAAGAGTGCGCACGAACATTGAGAACGCTACGAGCAGCCGCTTCCGCTTCTCGACGGAAAGACCCTCGTAGTCTTCGTGACCGTGTAACAAATCAACACTGTGAAAAGGAATGTCGTGTAAATCTTCTAGCTGCAAACGAGCAACATAGGAATCTATGAAGCGCTCGAACCTCTTCGACTGATCATGAAACACCAACGTTGCCATGTAATAGCCGGCATCCATATTTTGCTCGCCAGCCTCGTCGGTAAAACAGCTCAGTGTAAGCATCCCCAATTCCTCCCCAATAACAAGAACGGCGAGGGAACACCCTCGCCAATCTGGAGCCCTCGCGCTTTACGGCGTTCCGGCACATTGTTTATATCGCACTGTATCAGTTTTGGGAAGATGGAACCGAAGTGAAGCAGAAAGCGTTACTTCCGGGCGCCATACCCCAGAGCGCAAAGAACACTACCCGTCTCTCGCGCTTTGCAAAGAGGCGACCTGCGGTTTCACACTTTTCCAAGGGAACTTTGCTGATAATTTAGCACTTTTCTAAGGGAGTTTGTTGCCATAGTGCACACTTTTTCAAGGGAACTTTGGTGCCGCTTTCAGTTTGGGCGACTACTCCCGCATGAAGTCGCGGTGGGCGAGGCGGGCTTCTACCATGGCGACGATGTCGTCGTCGGCGAGGCCGGCGTTGGTGCAGACGCGGATCATGTCGTCGATGACGAGTTCGATGGGGGAATCGGATACCGTGTGCGCCCCCAGGTCGTGGCGTTCGGCCACGAAGGTGCCCCTCCCCTTCCGCGTGGTGATGTAGCCCTCGCGTTCCAAATCCATATAGGCGCGATTCACCGTGTTGTAGCTGATATCCAGATCCACCGCCAAGGCGCGCACCGTAGGAAGCCTATCGCCGGGGACAAAGGCTCCCGAGCCAATAAGATAGGCGATGCGGTTCTTGATCTGTATCCACACCGGCAGGCCGGAGTTGTGGTCGATGGCGAAGGATTCAAGGACGCCCATGATGCTTCTTTCTCGCGAAACGGTACTTATATCCTATCAGAGTCCTCGCCCCTCGCGTTGGACGCCTTCAGCAAAACCATCGCTTACGGCCGTGGGCACCGTGACAACAGCGCTACCGGATCCCTTCACCGTCTCGTATTGCATGAGCATGGTACGCAGCTTCAGGGCCGCGTCCTCATCCCCGTAGATGCGGGCAGCCTCAGAAAGCATCTCCGCCAAATCGGCTTCGACACTCGCCACCGTCATGCGAGCATTGCGTTCGCGGTCGGCCTGAGCCTCCAAGGACATGACGTTTTGCAGCTCCGCCGGGATCACGATGTCGCGGACCTTTACGGAGATGATGTCAACGCCCCACCCCGAGGCCTCTTTCTCGATATCGGCCTTGATCTCCTCATCCAGCTGATCGCGACGCAAGGCCACCTCCCCCACCGTTGAGCGCCCCACTGCCTCGCGCAGCGACGTCTGAGCAAGATACGATATGGCCGCGTAATAGTCCTCCACTTCCACGCAAGCCTTTTCCGCATCCCACACCACCCAGAACAGCACCGCGTCGATGTTCACAGGCACAAGATCGGCCGTCAACGTACGCTCAGCACGGAAGGGGGTGGCGATAATGCGCTGATCGACGCGAATGGTCCCATGCTCCAAAATGGGAATGGTGGCATAGAAACCAGGTCCCACCACGCGGTTCAACTTGCCGAGCCGCAGCACGACCACCTTTTCCCACCCCAGAGCAATATGCAACGAAGAAGAGGCCGCAAGTGCCGCGAGCAGAGCCGCAAGAATGCCCACGAGCGAGATGCGCCCCTCCAAAAGAAGATCGCAGACAAGCGCCGCAGCGGCCGCGGCCACGAACACGGCGACGCTGAATACGAGAGCGCCGTTGCGCGACGATTTCTTGGGCACGTAGGAGGTTGCCGCCAGCATTTCCGCTTCGCTGTCGCTCCACGGGCCCGGCGCAGCTTCCCATTCAGTGCGGCGCGCTTTGCGACCCCTTGCGCTTTTCGTCATCGGTCGATCCTTCCTCTCATCTTGCTTAGCAAGTTGCCTTATTGTTCATCGTATTCCAGCGTTCCCGCTGCGAGGGCACAGCTCAGCCTCCAGCTACCGCGAACGCCATACGCATCGCGAGCTCGGGGTTCTGGGAAACGTCGAAAGAGGCGAGCCCTGTCACGCAGACCCTCAGGGCCGCCCCGCCAAGGAGCACACAGACGGCAATCCAGAGGCCCTTTGTGCGCCGATCTCCTCCAGGGTAACGACACTCCAAGATAAAGGGCGCGACCAAACCGGCTAGCACGAGCACCACCCAAAACATAATCGCCTCATCACCCGTCAGAAGGGCGCGGCCCCCCGCCTCTGTTCGGATATCAGTCAGCAAAAACGTCGCAAAGAGGGCCAGAGCCACTGCCTCTGCGATGATTATCGCACGGTCCATGTGGCTTAAGCATCGCAGCGCTGAACCGAACGGCACGCGAGAATCAACGAAAGACGCAACGCCGAAGGCCACGGCCACCCCGCATGACAGCGACGAGAGACAAAAGAGTGCCGGCACAAGCCACGACCCAAAGGCGACAACCGAGGGCAGCTGCATGAGGAGCACTCCCGTGTAGACCGCTGTGACAACTCCTGCGATCACAGCGGCAACGGAGGCGACGAGCACTACGAAGAGAGGCAATCGCGCGCCAATACCATTCGAGGCAAGAGCGAAGAAAGTCGCCAAAGCGCCCGAGGCCAGAAGCGCCCATGCACCCACCGTCACGACCGTGAAGCGAGGGGCCAGCCACAGAGAGAGCACCCGCTCGGGACGGCCGGCATCGGCCATGAGGCAAAGCGATCCCACCGCCAGCAGCACCAGGCAGAGCACCCAGCCGCGGGATAACAGCTCATGGGGCACTCGCAAGTTTCTTCGCACCCACCGAGTCAAACGGGGCTGCGATTTCTTTGTAGTGCGATAGGTCGCTCTCGTACCGTAGCGTCCTAAATTGGCGCATTCCAATACGCCCATAACAGCACAGGTGCCCGCCCCCGCTCCCCCGAAAAACAAGTAGGCTACGGCAAGTTCGCTGAACAACATTCTCCCCTGCCTTCCAACGCCGCCCCTACATTTCGCGAATCATCACGTGCAAGTGTATCCCCTCAATCACTTTATCGCAAGTTATTACGATAATCATTTCAAGAGCGGAATCTCCCCGTCAAACGTCAGGATCTCAGAGCCGCGCTGCAGAAAGTCGACGACGCCGCAGTGGGTGTGGTAGATGGCGACGCGGATGTCCAGGTCGTGCTCGGCGGCAAGGCGCGCCAGCTCCGGCGAGGCGGCCAGCTCGGCTGCCGCGGCCCGGGCGTTCGCCACGCTGGCCTCGTAGGGGTCGCGCACGTCGCCCAGGGCCGCGACGATGCGCTCGGTGATGGCGGCCACCGGCCCCGCTTCCCCATCGAGGGCCGCCTTGATGGCCCCGCAGTGGGTGTGGCCCAGCACCAGCAGAAGACGGGTGTGCAAGTGCTCGCAGGCGTACACCGCGCTGGCCAGTTCGATGGGCCCCACCACGTTGCCCGCCACGCGGATGACGAACAGCTCGCCCAAGCCGGTCATGAAGATGTGCTCGGGCACCACCCGCGAGTCGGCGCAGGTGATGACGCAGGCGAAGGGGCGCTGACCGTTCTCGAACAGGTCGGCAATGCGCTCCTGGGACAGATCGCGCTCATGGTCGAGCGCCTCCACGTAGATGCGGTTGCCCTCCACAAGCCGCCGCAGCGCCTCCTCGGCTGGCACATGGGCATCCCCGTCGTAGTCGTCAGCGGTATAGCCCGCCGTCGTCAATTTCACAGCTTCATCCTCGCTCATACCGTCTCCCATCTTCCCGCGCGATTCTTTCTGATGGCTCTATAATGGCCCGAAGAGAGAATTTGGGCAAAGGGGCACATCCATGAGCGGGCCGAAGACGAGTCAATTGGAAATCGAGCGGATGATCCGGGCGCAGCTTGAGGCGCTGCGCTCCGACGTGGATCACAGTCGGGCCCGGGCGCGGCGGCGCATCGCGGCGCTCCTGAACGAGCTTCTGGACGAGACCGAAGGTTGTGCCGAAGCCGAGGAAGCCGCTGCCTCCCTGCGGCAGCTCGCCGAGGCGGCCCTCGCGCAGCTGACAGCGGAATGCGCTTTTACGCCGGCAACGGCCATGGCGGAATCGGTCGCCCGGGCCGAGCGCTGCTCGTCGCGGGCCGCAGCCATCGCTGATGCCTTCGAGCGCGAGGCGCACCCCCTGGCCGAACGCATCCAGCGAGCCCGCGCCCAAGCCGCAGCCGCGTCCGAAGCACGCGACTTCACCGCCGTGCTGGCCAAGGCCGCCAAAGAGAGCGTCACAGCGGCCGCTGTGGAGGCCGCCCGCTCTTTCATGGCCGATGAGCATTGTCTGCCGTCGGAATCATCGGCCGTCGAAGCCCAGGGCGGATCAAGATCCGCCCCTATGGAGAAGGCTGCTGCAGAGGGGACGGCCATGCAGGTTGAGCCCGTAGGGGGCAACCTCGGTCGCCCCTCGCCCGCTGCTGTGGACGAAAGCGGGACATTGATCGCCCGCAACCATGTGCAAGAGGTCGCCCGTCGGGCGCTCGCGCTCATCGCCTCCCCCTGCACCCTGCCTGCCGATCGCGCCCTGCTCCTGGAAACGGCGCGCGAGCTGGGCCCGCAGGCCGCCGCGCAGCTGGCGCTTCTGCTCCCCACCATGGAATCGAACGCCGCAGCCATGGCCGATCTTATCGCCCTCATCGAGGACGCCGAGGCCGACCTGCGCGCCCAGAGCGTCCCCTTCGCGGAAGCGTTCGGCACCTTCGCTACCTTGGAGGAGGCCGTCGGCCGCCTGGAGACGCTGCGGGCCCTCCAACTTCAAGTCGATCGCAACGCCTACCTGAAGGCCTGCATCGACGCCGTTATGGCACGCCACGGCTACACCATCGCCCGCTCGGTCACTATGGGGCGCGACCTCATGGGCACCCATCGGCTCTTCGGCCGAGAAGACGCCACCGAGGGGCTGCACGCCTTCGTGTCGGATGCGGGCGACCTCATGCTGCAGGTGGCAGGGCTGCCTGGCGGCATCGAGGCAGTGGAAGACGGCGAGGTCGTGACCATGGAGGCGGCTCCTGGCGGGGCGCGCACCGAGCGACTCCTCGCCGACCAGCACGACTTCTGCGCCGTCTACGACGAGATCGCGGAGGATCTGGCCGCCTTCGGCATCACCAACACTGTGCGCTACAAGGCCGCACCCGATACCGCCTTCTGCCGCGAGATGCGAGCCGTCGCAGACGTCGAGGCGCGGGCGGGAATGGCGGAGCGCGACGGAATCCGCGCCTCCAACGAATCTCGCGGGCCAGGGCTGACCGAGGTCAGCCCCTACGGAGAAGATGCGGCGGCGAGGCGCGAAGCGCGGAAGCGCAGGCGCAGCGGCAACGCGACAAGGGAGATGAGATAGCATGCGCCTGTGCTCCTGCGGCTTCGCCAACCCCGACGATGCGATGCGCTGCGCCGCTTGCGGAGGCGCTTTTTCGCACGAAAGCGCAGGTGATACCCTGCTTTTGGAAGACGTGCGGAGCGGGGAGGTCGTCCGCATACCGGCCCCAGGCGGCATCCTTGGGCGCGCCGGCGACTTCTCGCCCGACCTCTTCTCGCCGAGGGTGTCCGGCGTCCATGCCGTGGTGGCCGTCGACAGCGAAGGGCGCTGGACCATCGAGCACACGGGCCGCAACGCGTCGGCCGTGGAGCGTGGTGGCGTCTGGTCGGATCTGCGCTGCGGCGCGCCCCAACCGCTGTTCGGCGGCGAGATGCTGAAGCTGGCCGACATGGTGTTCCGCGTGCAGGTGGGCACCCAGGCGGCCGTGGCGGACGGGGCCGCCGTGGAATCGGACGCGCAGAACGCTCCCGCCGAAACTGCCTGGTCCGTGCGATGTCCCGTGTGCGGGACCGAATATGCCGTGGAAGGCCCCGAAGGTCGCGTTGCCGCCTGCACGTTCTGCAAGGATCCGCTGGATGCCCGGCAGATCGCGCGCGTCGCGGCGCGGGCCATGTCCGGCCGGTAGGCCGCCATGTTCGTCGACCGCATCTACTTCCCCGTCACCACCTTAGGTCCCGGCGAGCGCGTCGTCGTGTGGACCTGTGGCTGCACGAAGCGATGCCCCGGCTGCGCCAATCCCGAGCTGTGGGAGACGCGCCCCGAGGCCGCCATCGAGCCCGCGCGCCTCGCTGCCGTTCTGAACGACCTTGCCGGGCGCACCGGTGCCCATCGCATCACCTTCACCGGCGGCGATCCGCTGGAACAGGCGCCGGCCCTCGCCTCCGTGCTCGCGGCTATCCGCTCCGCCTTCGACGACATCCTCATCTACACCGGCTACACCTTCGGGGAGCTCACCGCCATGCCCAAATTACCGAAAGGCCTGCTTCCCCTCCCCTCCTCCCCGCAACCAAGCAGCGGCGGCCTTCCCAACGAAGGAAGCGCCGGGGCCGCCCCCAGCGCGCACCCGGAGGATGCGCCGCTCATCGACGTGCTCATCGACGGGCCCTATGTCGAGGCGGAAAACGACGGCGTCTGCGCGCTGCGCGGTTCCACCAACCAACGGGTCATCGTGCTCAATCCGGCACTGGAAACCCTGTATCACGAGGAGATGCAGAAACCGCGCTCGGTGCAGAACGCGGTGTTCGACGGCCGGGCGATATCCATCGGCATCCACGGCCGGCCCCAAACGACCCGCGAGAAGGAGTAGCCCCGTGAACATGCCTACCTGGCAGCGCGAGCTGGAGAACTTCATCGGCATCAAGCCGCTCTTCGTGCTGGAGGGCAACGTGTCCGACCTCTACCCGTGGGACTGCGAAGGGCAGACCCAGTTCCTTCCCCTCGCCCACATCCTGCCGGAGCTGTTCGCCGCGCCGGACGGCACACGGCCCTACCGGTTCCTCTACGTGGATCCGCTGCGGGGCGTGCACGATCCCCTCGGCACCGGCGAGGTGCGCGCGCTCGCCCAGGCGGCCCAGCGCGAAGCGGAACGCCTCACCGCCGAGGCCGAGGCCTTGAACCCCGGCGCCGACCCGGCGAGCCGCCAGCAGCCCTTTGCCGCCAACCGCCTCGTCCACGACTCCCTGCTCGTGCGCGCGGCCCTCTCGCGGCGGCTCGGAGAGGAAGAACCCCGCTCCGTCGCCTGCGTGTTCGACTTCGCGAGCCGGCTCGCCTCCTCGCCGGAGGACCTCACTCCCGAGGAGAACGCCGTGTTCATGAACCTGCTCCTCGGCGCGAAAGACGCCATTCGCGGGGACGGCGAGCACGTGAACACCCTCGTCCTTGTCGCCAACAAGGCCACCGACCTGCCCTCCTGGCTTGTGCGCGGCAACCCCGACGTGCGCGTCATCGCACTGCCCAGCCCCGATCGCCCGGCCCGCGAGGCTTATCTCGACATCGCCTTCCCCGACCTTGCCGCGCCCGAGCTCGACCGTCCTCGCGAGAAACTCGTCGACACCACCGACCGCATGCTGCTCACCGAGCTGGACGAGCTGCGGCGTCTGTACGCCCGCGGCGGCACGGCGCCGGAGCATGTCACCGAGCTCGTGGACCTCTACAAGTACGGCATCCGCGAGAACCGCTGGAGCGCCATGATGGACAAGCTGCGCGACGACCCCGCGGCCGCCCTGCGCCGCCGCGTGAAGGGCCAAGAGCCCGCCATCGCCAAGATCGTCTCGGTGCTCAAGCGCTCGGTGCTGGGCTTCTCCGGCATGCAGCACTCATCGGGCACCAAGCCCAAAGGCGTGCTCTTCCTCGCCGGCCCTACGGGCACGGGCAAGACGGAGATCGTGAAGGCGGTCACCGAGCTTCTGTTCGGCGACGAGCGCAGCTACCTGCGCTTCGACATGTCCGAGTACGCCGCCGACGCCTCCGACCAGAAGCTCTTCGGAGCCCCGCCGGGCTACGTGGGCTACGAGGCCGGCGGCCAGCTCACCAACGCCGTGCGCGCCAACCCCTTCTCGGTGCTCCTGTTCGACGAGGTGGAGAAGGCCCATCCCTCCATCATGGACAAGTTCCTTCAAATCCTGGAGGACGGCCGCATGACCGACGGCCAGGGCCAGACGGTGTACTTCGGCGAGACCCTCATCTTCTTCACGAGCAACGTCGGCATCTCCGAAGAGCTCCTCGACGAGCACGGGCGCACCATCGGCCGCCGCAACATCGTGCAGCCCGGCGAGCCCTACGACGTCATCTGCGCCCGGGTCCAGCAGGCCATGGCCACGCACTTCAAGCCCGAGGTCTTGAACCGCATCGGCGACAACATCGTCGTGTTCGACTACATCTCGCCTGAGGCCTCGCGCCTCATCCTGGAATCGCAGATCCGAAAGATCAACGGAAACGTGCGGAACCGCTGCGGCATCACCGTGGCCGCCGCCCAGGCCACACTCGACCTTCTGGCCGAGCGCGCGCTAGCCCCCGAGGTGCGCGAGAACGGCGGCCGCGGCATCGGCAACCTGGTGGAGGATGCGTACCTGAACCCGCTGTCCACCTTCATCTTCGACGAAAACGTGGAAGCTGGCGAAGCCGTAGAAGCCGTCGCCAGCGCCGGCGCTGTCACGTTCCGCAGGGCCGATGAGGGGGCCGGAGCCACTGATGGCTGCTAGCCCGAACATCTCGCGGGAGCCGCGGCAGGACGTGGCACCCACCATCGTGGACGCCGCTCCCACGCTCGTGGACATCGACTCCACCGCCCCCGTCCTCTCCGGTGCCGACCTTCCCTTCCAAGGCGACGGAGACCGCACCTTCACCCTGCACACCGCCGACGTCATCGGAGCCGGCGGCCAGGGCACGGTCGTCGCCACCACCGATGAGGAGGGCCGCACCTTCGTCGCTAAGATCGCCTACCAGCCCCACGCCGTGCGCGACCGCCTCGCACGCCGGGCCGTGCTCGGCTACCTGCGGCGCCTCATGGCCGAACACCCCCTCGGTGAGGAGCACTTCCGCGAGACGCACCTCATGCCCCTGTACGCCACGGGCCAGATCAGCGACGAGGTGCCGGGGCTCGGCGAGTCCACCTACGATGTGGTCGTCATGCCCCTGTGCGACGACGCCTTCACCCGCGACGGCGCCTCCTTCGAAGAGCTGCGCGACAGGATCATTCCACAGGCCGCCAGCGCGCTTGCGCACCTGCACGACGAGGGCATTGTGCACCGCGACGTGAAGCCGAAGAACCTCTATCTTCTAGAAGGCGAGGTGGTGCTCGGCGACTTCGGCATCTCCTCGGTGCTGGAAGAGGGCCGCGATACCGGCGCCACCAAGGTGGACCGCCGCACGCCGGGCTACTCGCCCCATTCCTCGGTGGTGCAGCGCGAGAACGACTGGTACGCGCTCGGCTACACCATCTGGACGCTGTACAACGGCGGCCGTCACCCGCACCAGACGCTCATCGACGGCGACGACCTGTCGGCGGTGCTCGCCGGCGGCCGTCCCGTAGCCTTCGAGGCCCGCGCGCCCGAGCATGAGACGCTGGGCCAGCTCATCTACGGGCTCACCTACGCCCATCCCCAGGGGCGCCTCGGTTACGAGGACATCCAGCGCTGGCTGGCCGACCCGGACGCGTTTCGCTACCGCGACCCGCTGGACGCCGCCGCCATGGCGGGGCCAGCGGGCTATCAGTTCGAAGGCAAGGTCTACGAGAGTCGTGCCACCCTGGTCACGGCGCTGGCGAATAATTGGGAGAAAGCCAAGCGCCACCTGTACACCCACGGGTTGGAAGACTACTTCCGCAAACTCGGCGAGACAGATCTGGCCGTGGCCCTGAACGACATCACCGACCGCGATCCGGACACGCTGCCCGAGGACGAGAACGGCGACGAGGATCTGGGGCTTTCCCGGGCGCTTACGCTCATCGACCCGGCGCGCGGCGCTGTCTTCTGGAAGGGCGAGGCCGTCGTGCCCGGGGCCTCCGCCGTAGATGCCCTGTTTGCGCGAGCCTCGGCCACGCCGCTCGGCTTCTACCGCCTTATCGCCGACGAGGAAGCGGTGCGCGACCTTTTGGGCATCGTAGCCGTGGCCGGCTTTTCGGGCCCGGCCCGCGCCGGACTTAAGTGGCTGCGCGAGCACGAGGGCGCGAATGCGGGCGAGAAGGTGGACCGCGTGCTGGCGGTGCTGGAGGCCACGGCGGCCGACAAAAGCGCCGTGCGCTCCTTCGCCGCACGCTACGGAAGCGACGGCTGGGCGTTCTGGGTGCAGCGGAACCTGAAGGCCTACCACGGACGCACCGGCGCGGGCGATAGGCTTATCCGGGCCGTGGGCTCCGCGACCGTGAACACCTCGGCACCCCTGGCTGATACCGTCGAGGCCCGCGCGCGCTTGGTTCAGCGTGCCGACGATATGGCCGCCCACACCGAGGGGAGCCCGCACATCCACCACTTCGGCATTATCCGCGAGAGCGAGACGGTGGTGCCCGCCACAGCCGCCGGCTACTTCACCGCCGAGCTGTTCGGGCGCCCCGTGCCCCGGGGCTTCGTCACCGAGCTCATGGAAGCCTCCGCCGCCGATAAGGCCGCCGTGGCCTGGGCCCGCAAGCATCTGCGCGGTGCCCGCGGCGACGCCCTTGCCGAGGATGCCACCGCGGCTCTGGAGGAGGCCGCTTCCCAGATAGATGCGCTGGCCGACGCCGAGGGAAAGCACGCTCCTGTGGACGGCCTTTCCAAACCCGCCTTTTTCGGACGGCTCGTCCTCGCGGTCGCCTTCGTCCTTTTGGTGTGCTTCGTCACGCCCCGCTTCACCTTCGGAAGCTGGAAGAACGGCGTCGTGAACGCCGGCGAGCCGCTCGCCACGGCGGCCACGGTGCTCATCTCCCCCACCGGCATGGGAGAAAACTCGGTGTACCCGGACGCGCTCTGGGACATCTCGGCCGTGCCCACGGCCACCTTCACCGGAGCGGCGCTCCTCGGTTTTCTGGCGGCGGCCGCCACCGTGCTCGCCCCCAAGTTCGCCAGCGCCGCCTTCGCCATCCGCGGCGTGCGCACCCGCGGGCAGACGCGCCGGCGCGCCACGGCCCTGCGCAAGGAGGCGGCCCGCATTGCGGAAGGCGGCGGCGAGGCCGCCTGCTGGATCACCGGCAACGAGGAAGGGCCCGTCCCGGTGGCTCGCGATACAAGCGCCTTCATCGCGAAGACTCGGGCGCGCCGGCATCCCGAAGCCACGGCCACGGCCCTTTCCAAAGGGCTTTTCTGGGGCGGGGCGCTCATCGCGGCGGCCGGCGTCACCATCGTCACCGCCTCGGGGCTGGGCTACAACGCCTGGGCCGACCTGGCCAGCGAGACGGGATGGGACTTCCTGCAAGACCAGCTCATCTGGGGCATCGCCTACTGCGGTCTGGCCGCCCTCTCCTTCACCGTCATCGCCATCGCGCGACGCGAGCACCCCACCATGGTCACGCTGACGCTGCTGACCATCGCCTGCGTCATCCCCTTCCTCGTCCTGTTCGCAGGCACCATCGGCATCTTCATCATTGTCCTCTACTTCATCTTCTCCCTCTTCCGCCGCTAGGAGCGCCCCATGAGCACCGATACGCCCGCAACCGAGATCACCGACGTAAGCTCTGCCAGCTCCCTGGCCGCCCTGGTGCGCCGTCGTCAGAACCTGCAGATCCTCGCCACCTTCGCCGCCCTGGTGGCGCTCGTGCTGCTGCTCAACCTCACGCCGGTGCCGGGCTGGGTGTGCTCGTTCATCGAGCTGGAGCCCGACGTTCCCGCCGACCTGCTCGGCGAGGCCTACTGGGACGACTGCTTCGGCGGCCCTCTGGGCGATTTCGCCGCCGGGTCGCTTCCCCGCCCCGAGCATTTGAGTTATGCCCCCGAGGCCGACCAGTTCCTCGCCGAACTGGAAAAGCTCGCCGCCCAGGAAGAGGTCATCGAAGCCGCAGAAGCCGAGCAAGCGGAGGCGGAACAGAGTGAAAAGGAGTCTTGAGAGATTCGCCCTAGTTACGCGCCTTTTATGCCCAGCCGATCAATCTGCGCCCGCGCGAACACCTCGATATCTCGCAGCTTCGAAAGGGACGCTCCCAGAGCGTCTTCCGTATCGCGCAGCACGTCGGACGCCGCCCCGCCAACACCTTCGCAAACTTCCTCGATGAGCCGCCTCACCATGCGCGGCGAAACGTCTAGCTCCTTCGCCAAAGCGAGAAAATCGTCCCGGCCAACCTCGTCGATCTTGTTGGTCGACCCGATGCGCATGGCCATACGACGGTCGAGGCCCCCATATACCACCGTCGAGGCGATGTCGTACACAGGCGCCAACGCAAACGACGACCAGTCGACGCCCCGAAGCACAGTGAGGTTCTTGAGGTGCCCGTCGCAATTTCCGAGAACGGCGTTCGCCCGATATCTCGCCCCACACCTTCATGCGCATGGGCTACCGCCTTTCTTGAAGCGCAATATCGAGTCCGACCATGTTCGCAACGCGAATCGCCTTGTCCAGCTGGGCCGTCGGCTTTCCGTTCTCCAATTGAGAGACAAACATTATTCCTACGTCGCACATCTCGGCAAGTTCTCCTTGCGTGTATCCAAGCTGCTTGCGACGATTGCGAATCGCCGCCCCAAAGTCCCGCGCGCTTCGAATGGCCATGTCCTCACCTGCCTTCAATCATTATCGCGATCGCGATAATAGCACAGGAGGAAAAGAAAAATATCGCGATCGCGATAAAGACTGCTCTCTGCGTCTGCGATCAGCACCGCGACCTGCGCAATCGACTAGCCGCCGATGCCTAGCCCTCCGAGGCAGCGCTGGCCGCTCTGCTGCCGTCGCGCTCGACCGACTTGATGAGGGTGGCCGCATCGACGCCGTACAGCTCGGCAAGGGCGATGAGGTTGTGGGTGGACGGATCGCTCGTTCCCTTCTCCCATTTCGAAACCGCCTGGCGACTCACTCCGAGCTCGTGGG
>OLNN01001031.1_pt1 | contig 25116 bp, 26 predicted proteins | sample 1672141 | NCBI WGS metagenome assembly OLNN01 (sample SAMEA3136652, study PRJEB25190) | human gut metagenome | biome: human gut; feature: human-associated habitat; material: faeces | place: Austria | collected 2013
TGTTTTATTGTAACAGTTCGTGTATATTTGTGTCCACTTTTTTAGTATAGATCCACTCCAGAAGAACTGTATGATAAGGTTCAGGAAGCAAAGCGTCAGATTGAAGATGCACTGTATCGCAGAGAGAATCCGACAGTTGCTGATTATTGTGAGAAGTGGCTGAAGATGAGATCTGCTACGATCCGTCCGACCACACTGAAAAATTATGAAAAGGCTCTGGGCAAACATATTATCAAGCCGATTGGTCATATGTATATGGATGAAGTGACAACCGATGATCTGCGTCTGGTATTGCTTCCGGTATCCAAGCAGTCCCAGTCGTTATACAATCTGGTGAATATGCTGATCAAGTGTATATTCTATTCTGCAGAAGCAAGCCAGGTTATCGATTATAATCCTTCGGCAGTTCTTAGTGCAAAGGGTGGTAAGCCGGGAAAAGAAAAAGATGCACTTACAGATGAGCAGGTAAAAATTCTTCTCGATACTATTCGAGATTTACCACCGTATCTGTTCGTGATGATCGGTTTGTATTCTGGTCTTCGCCGTGAAGAGATTCTCGCTCTTCAATGGGATTGTGTATTCCTGGATGAAAAAGTTCCTTACATCTCAGTTCAACGAGCATGGCACTCTGAACATAACAGACCTGTTATCGGAACTGAGTTGAAGACACCAGCAGCAAGAAGGGATGTTCCAATTCCTAATTGTCTGGTACAATGCCTGAGAGAAGCAAAGGAGAAATCCATTTCCGATTTTGTCATTGCCGATAGTAAGGGTGAGCCGCTGGCAGACAGTCAATTCACAAGAGTGTGGAAATACATTACCGTCAGATCAACAGCTGAGAGGGTATATTACACCTATGTGAATGGCAGGAGCATCCGTCACACGGTAAAGCCGGTGCTTGGTGGTCATCAGAAGAACAATCCGAAGATCGTCTACACGATGGATTTTCAGGTGACACCGCATAAGCTCAGACACACCTATATCACCAATCTCATCTATGCCAATGTCGATCCGAAAACAGTGCAGTATCTGGCAGGTCATGAGAACAGTAAAGTTACTATGGATATTTACGCCAAAGTGAAGTATAATAAGCCAACGGAACTTTTGTCTGTGGTGAATGAAGCCCTCACATAAACGGGTAAAATGAGGCTTCGACGGCATCCAGATCGTGGGTTAATAGAGGGGTTAAATTTTCTTGGAAACCTCAAAAAAGCCCGTAAAATCAAGGAAAAATCGATCTGGAGAAAGTTCAAATACGGCCTCAAAGCAGCCCGTCGCGCTCCCCAGTTCTCCAAGCGCTGATTTTCGATCCATTATATATGCAAGAAAGAACCGCTCACACGAGCGGTTCTTTTTATCTGAAAGATTGAACTCAGCACAGGAGGCTGTTTACAATCATTCCGATGACGATGAGGAGGATTCCGATGAGGGAGACCGGAGAGGGGATGCTGTCGTGGAGGAAGAGGATGCCCAGCAGCAGGGTAAAAATGACCTCGCCGGCCTGGGTGGCCTCCACCACGGCCAGCTGAGCGGGATTGCTCTTCACCAGATCGGTTGCCTTGAAGAAGAGGATGGTGGCGATGACGCCGGAGAACAGAGCCACCAGGAAAGATTGCAGCAGCTGACCGCCGGAGGGCGCGCCGGCTTTGCACACGGCAAGAATCCCGCAGAGGATCCAGAAAGGCATACTGCAAAGGGTCATGCCACATACCCGCTGTAACGTGGTCAGCTCAGAGCTGCAGAGACTCATCATCTTCCGGTTTCCGAGTGGGTAGGAGAAGGCGGCGACAACCAGACAGGCGGATGCGGTAATCAGGCCGCTGAGTCCGAATGCGTGGAATTTGGGCACCTGCATCAAACCAATGCCCAGGAGAATAATCAGTGAGAGCAGCAGATTTTTGAGGGGCAGCTTACGTCCGAAGAGGGGAGTCAGCAGGATCCCGGCGACGATGGTAAACTGCCAGGCGGAGGCGGTAAACCAGCTCTCCGCGAAGATGGAGGCGGCAGTGAGTGGTGCGTAGAACAGGCCGAAGCCCACGGTGCTCCACAGAAACCAGGGCACCGGTGCCTGCTTGATGCTGGCAAAGACGGGAGCGAGGGATTTTCGGCAGAGCAGAAGGAGAATGGGCAGGGTAAAGAAGTAGCGTAGCGAGGCGCTCCACAGCCAGTGGCCGCCGGCGAGATTCATACTTCTGTTCAGGACAAAGGTAAAGGCGAAAAAGAAGGAGCCGGCGATACCGAGCAGAAGTGCCTTCAGAAACCGCCGATGAAGGGAATCATTCATGGGAAATTGCCTCCGGATTGTGTATCGTGCACGATTTTAGAGTTTGCAAACAGTATAACCTATGATATAATGGATGTCAAGATAAGGAGGCGCGCAGTATGAAGGTACTAAAACGGAGCGTCAAGCAACAAATATTAGACCATATGCGTGAAAAAATCTTGAACCAGAGCTATCCGCTGGGCAGCAGGGTAAACCTGGATGAGTTGCGGAGAGAATTTGGTGTGAGCAACACCCCCCTGCGGGAGGCGATCGGTGTGCTTGTAGGGGAAGGCCTGCTGGAGTATCGTCTGAACGCAGGGGTTTTTGTGGTATCCCCATCCAGAGAGGCCTGTTTCCAGCTGGCACAGTTTGTACTGTTTCTCATGCACAGTGCCTATGATTACTGCGTGGAGTGCGGCGATATAGAGGGCCTGCTGGAGCAGATGCAGAACGAGCTGGACGAGCAGGCGGAATATGTGGAACAAAACGACGTCTATCATTACGCCCTGTGCTCCAATCGCTTTGACCGCTGCATCATTGACTGGACCGGGAATTACTATTTGATCAGAAGCTATAACCAGAATTATAACCTGCTGACCTTGCTGAATGCGGAATATGCCAGCCAGGATCTCAGCTCCATGCAGATCTTTTTTGAGCAGCATGTGAAGATTCTGGAGGCCATGCGCCAGGGCGACCGGGAAAAGGTGCATCAGCTGTTGAAAGAGCACTATTATAAAAAAGAGTGGCTGCCGCAGAAATAACGGCAGCCTGTTACGGGTCTCTGTTTCCGTTGGAGAATGCAATGGCAACTGGCGGCGGAAACATAGACAACCCTCGGATTTCGGCGGAACATCCGGGGGTCGTTTTTTTGCAGATAGAGGAGGTTGATGGGGACTATGAGGGATCCTCCGGCTTCTCCTGGTTGTCATAATAACCGGACAGCTCCAGAATCACCTCGTCTATCCCATCGTCTTTAAAGTAGGGGCAGCGGGTTCGTTCTGTCGTCTTGCGTAAATACCACTTGCAGTAAAAGATGTTGTGATCACTGTCAAACTTACTGGAAAACGCATAATATGCACATCCATCCTGACATCCATGATCTTGTTTTGCCATGTGACACCTCTTTTTGATTCTGATCTATGTACAGTCTTGTTCCATAGTATGCCTGTTGCTAAAAGAGAATGATTCGCAAGAATAAACTATAACCCTTTCCTTGTTTTCTGTCAACCGGATATGACAAAATGCAATAAAGAAAAAAGGCCAGTAAACTTCCGATGGAAAAGGAAGAACCCCCTGGATTTCCGATGAAGTCCAAGGGGCTCTTTGTCATGGATGGAAGAGAGACAGGAAACAGAATTTAGGCGATTACTTCCGGATCAGCGGTGAAGGAATACTTGGTGCAGACAGCGTCGTCCAGGCGGAAGACCTCAAAAATGCCGTCGCCCAGGGTGTACAGCTGGCTGGGACCGGTGGGATCGGCCAGCATAGCGGCCCGGGCCTCGTCCCGGTCGTCCCGGGTGAGCTTGCACTGGACGCGGATCCAGGTGCCGTCCTTGTTGAGGCCGCACAGCTCCACCTTGGGATTGGCCGTCATCTGGGCGTAGCAGTGCTTTGTGTTGTTGGTGCAGATGTAAGGGTTGCCCTCAAACTCACACACGCTGCTGAACGGGCGGACCCGGGGCTGATCGCCCTCTGTGGTCGCGACGAAAAAGGTGCCGGTTTCTTTCAGTGCAGTTACAATCTTGTTCATCGTGGTTGCCTCCTTGGGATTTTGCTGTAGTCGCCGGGCAGCGCGGCATTGCCTCCCGACAGCTATGATCTTAATAGAAGGTGGAAAAAATGTAAAGTGGGCACTTTTCTGTAACTAAGGGGGCGGTGAAGAAACCGGGTTGACAAAAGCAAATCCTGTGTTATAAATAGAATGGTTCTAATTATAACACGGAAGGAGTGGGAGCGTGAAGGATCAGATCCGCTTTATGAACCGGTTCAAACGGTATTACGCGGCCGGCTTCCAGCCACTGGCCAAGGAGTATGGGCTGAACCAGCTGGAGATCGACATTTTGCTCTTTCTCCACAACAACCCTGACTGCAACACGGCCAGCGATATTGTGGAGCTGCGGGGCCTGGCCAAGTCCAACGTGTCCACAGCCATCGAGCGGCTCCATCAGGAGGGGTACCTGGAGGTCACGCCGGACCGGAACAACCGGCGCAAACGGCGACTGTACCTGCAGCCCGAGCGGGAACCGGTGATCCGGCGTCTGGCGGAGCAGCAGAGCCTCTGTCTCCACAGCCTGACGAAGGGATTTACTGCGGAGGAGCTTCGGCTGCTGCACAACATGGTGGACAGAATGGAGGAGAATATGAACCATGCTGATTAAATTGATTGTCTGTTTTGTAGCGGGAATTGGCGCGGGCCTGGGGACCGGCTTTGCCGGTATGAGCGCCGCCGCAGTGATCAGTCCTATGCTGATCACCTTCCTGGATATGGATCCCTATATGGCGGTGGGCATTGCCCTGGCCAGCGACGTGTTGGCCAGTGCGGTCTCCGCCTATACGTACGGGAAAAACCGGAACCTGGATATCAAAAATGGCCTGATTATGATGTTCACCGTCCTCTGCTTCACCATGGTGGGCAGTTACCTGGCCAGTCTGCTGCCCAGCGCGACTTTGGGCGGATTTTCCACGGTGATGACCCTGCTGGTGGGTATTAAATTCATCGTCAAACCGGTGATGACCACCAAGGAGGCCATGGCCGGCGTCAGCGCCGGAAAGCGGGCAGTACAGTCCGTGGTGGCCGGGATCATCATCGGCCTGATCTGCGGCTTTGTAGGGGCCGGCGGCGGCATGATGATGCTGTTGATCCTCACCACAGTGTTGGGATACGAGCTGAAAACCGCGGTGGGCACCAGCGTCTTTATCATGGCCTTCACCGCACTGACCGGCTCGGTGAGCCACTTCGCCATCGGCGGCGCACCGGATCTGACGGCGCTGGTGTTCTGCGTGCTGAGCACGCTGCTCTGGGCGCAGATCGCGGCGAAATTTGCCAACAAGGCGGATCCGAAGGTGCTCAACCGGGCCACCGGCGCGGTGCTGGTGATCCTGGGCGGCGGGATTCTGCTGGTGAACCTGCTGAAATAACGGCGATTGTCAAAGGGCACCTGCTCAGGTTATAATGGAAGGCAATACGAGCGTGAGGGGAGGCGTCACAGATGCCGGAGTTGAACAATCAGAGAAAACCACTGCCCGCCTGTCCGGTGGAGACCACGCTGGCATTGCTGTCCAATAAGTGGAAGGTGCTCATTCTGCGGGATCTCCAGCGCTTTGGCACCATGCGCTTTGGGGCCCTGAAGCGGTCGGTGGGCGATGTGTCCCAAAAGGTGCTCACGGCCAATCTGCGCGGGATGGAGGCGGACGGTCTGGTGAGCCGGAAGGTCTATCCGGAGGTGCCGCCCAAGGTGGAGTACTCCCTGACCGAGCTGGGCGAAAGTCTGAAGCCGGTGCTGGACGCCATGTGGCGCTGGGGGGACCAGTATCAGAGGCGGATGGCCGGAGAGCTGGAGGAGGCCAACTGACCGGAGGGTCCCGCGGAGAGGATAGAGAGATGAGAAGAGATTACGTAAAGTATATTCTGGCCCTGCTGCTGTTTGGGTCCAACGGCGTGGTGTCCAGCTATATTGACCTGAACAGCTATGAGATCGTCTTTTTCCGGACCCTCATCGGCGGTCTGTTTCTGGTGGCGGCCTTCCTGCTGAGCCGGGGGAAGTTTCAGGCGATTCGGGACAGAAGGCGCTTTATCTACCTGTTTCTGTCCGGGATGGCCATGGGCGCCAACTGGATGTTTCTCTACGAGGGCTACCGGCAGATCGGGGTGGGACTGGCCACCCTGGCCAGCTACTTTGGCCCGGTGATCGTCATGGCCCTGTCACCGCTGGTGTTCCGGGAGCGATTAAAGGCCACCAAGGTGCTGGGCATCCTGGCGGCCTTCTGCGGAATGGTGCTGGTGGACTTTGACGCCCTGGCGGACAGCGGACTGTCCTGGGGCCTGGCCTGCGGCTTTTTCGCGGCGGTGATGTACGCGGTGATGATCCTGTGCAATAAGAAAGCAGCCGGGGTCACCGGTCTGGAAAACGCCCTGTGGCAGCTGGTGGGAGCCTTTGTGGTGGTATCGGTGTTCCTGGTGTGCCGGGAGGGCTTCTCCATCTCGGTGCCGCGGGCCAGCATCCTGCCCATCCTGCTGCTGGGCGTGGTGAACACCGGAGTCGGATGCTATCTGTACTTTTCCGGCGTGGGAGGATTGCCCGCCCAGTCGGTGGCCATCTGCGGCTACCTGGAGCCGTTGTCCACCCTGGTGTTTTCCACCCTCTGTCTTCAGGAACAGCTGAGCCTGATCCAGATGGTGGGTGCGGTGCTGATCCTGGGCGGCGCGGCCTTTGGCGAGTGCTGGGGCCATAGAAAACGGGAGGCAGCGTGCCGGTCCTGAACTGTATTTACTTTCTTGTGGGGAAAATGCTATAATAGGCGGATAAAGAATATCGCTGCGTGATGCAGCTGAAAAGGAAGTGAACTGTATGGACGAGAAAAAACAGGAACAGACTGTGCAGCGGAACGTGGATCTGGAGGAGCTCACGGAGCAGTACCTTCAGGCGGCCCAGGAGGGCGACGGCGTAGCGCAGTATAATCTGGCCCGCGTCTATTATCAGAACAAGGAGTATGCGCAATCCTTCCATTGGTGGGAAAAGGCGGCGGAAAATGGCCTGAATGAGGCCTGGGTCTGCCTGGCGCTCCAGTGCGCCTACGGACTGGGCGTAAAGAAGGACGGCAACCGGGCCCTGGACTACGTCAGGAAGGAAGTAAAGGAAAATCCGTCTGACTCCAACGCCCTGTGTCACCTGGGCATGTTCTATGAGCAGGGCATCGGTACCGATACCAACATGGAGCAGGCCCTGACCTATTACCGGCAGGCGGCGGAGATGGGCAATCCCATGGCCTGCTTTAACCTGGGCGTGTGCTACTTCTACGGAAAAGGGGTCGCGGAGGACATCGAGACCGCGTTGAAGTGGATCCGGCCGGCGGCGGAGATGGACTACGCCGAGGCCCAGTACTTCCTGGGACTCCAGTACTTCGTCGGAGAGCAGGTGGAACAGGATCTGCAGCTGTCCCTCAGTTACCTGAACAAGAGCGTAGACGGTGGCTATGCAGATGCCCGGCAGCTGCTGACGCTGGTGGAAAATGAGATCAACTTGGAGCGCCAGCTGAAGAGCACCAAAGAGATCCAGAACATGCTGGATGGGTACGAGGCCTACATGAACCGTCTGGCCGAAGAGCTGGGCTGTGGAGACGAGGAGTACAACGAGGACGACGAGTACGAATAATCGAACAACCTGAGAAAAAAGAGCGAGAAGGTGGCCTGCGGCATGCGGGCCACCTTCTCTTAAAGGGATAAGAAAGGAATTTAGGTAGGGGCATAGTTAGGGTGCGCCATTTGAGGCGCCGTCATCCTGCGTGTCACGCCGTTCCAGTCGAATGACGCGGATCGCTGCCATCAGAATCAGGATCCCTACAGTGGCGATCCCACTGAACAGAAGATCGGATAAATTGAGCAGTCCGATGACAATGAGCAACGCCGCTGCGAGACAGATCAGGATCAGATAATCCACTTTTTCCATATTCATCGCCTGCCTTCCCGGATGTAAGGGTCAGGGCTGGATCGTTACTCCACTGGGATGTCTATGGTTAGAGTTTACACCTTTTTGCGATATTTGTCAATCAAATATATTAGGATATTGGAGAAAAAACGACGAAAATACGCCCACTCGAGCCGCTTTAATCGTCATTATGGCCCAAGAATCCCGCCAGCCGGCCACTGGACCAGGCCCACTGGAGGTTGAAGCCGCCGCAGTCACCGTCTACGTCCAGCACCTCCCCTGCGGCGTAGAGACCGGGACAGCACCGGCTCTCCAGGGTTTCGGGATAGAACTGATCGGTGCGCAGCCCACCGGCGGTGACCTGTGCGTGCTCCAGCCCTTGGTTCCCAGTGACCTCCAGCTGAAAGGCCTTGCAGCTCCGGGCGATGTGGGCCAGATCCCGGCGGGACAGCTCACTGACGCTCTGGGTCAGCTTCCGGCCGCTGTAACGGAGGACGGTCCGGCCCAGCCGGTTGTGGAGCACGCCGGTGAGCAGATTTTCCAGGGTCAGGCCGGGCAGCAGCTGCTGCTTTTCCGCCAGCAGTTCCACCAGCTCGCCTTGGCTGAGGGATTCCACCAGGTCCAGAGACAGGGTCAGAGGGCCCTCCTCGGTGACGGCGGCCCGGGACAGCTCAAAGATCACCGGTCCGCTGACGCCGTAGTCGGTGAACTGGACCTCACCCCGCTGCCGGGCGATAACTGCCTGTCCATTTTTCAGGGTGACGGCGGCCTCAGCCCGGACGCCCTTCAGGGCGCGGGTGTAGGTGGTGTCAGTCCGTAGCTGGACCAGGGAGGGGTAGAGCTTGGTACAGCGGTGGCCCAGACTCCGGAGCAGCTGATAGCCGTCCCGGGTCCCGCCCAGCTTAGGGGAGGCCGCACCGCCGGCGGTGACAATCACCTTGTCCGCAAAGAGGGTGCCTGCGGAGGTGGTCAGCAGAAAACCGGAGGACTGAGGGGCGATGGCGGAGACCTGACAGTCGGTGCGCACGGTCACGCCGAAGCCTTCCAGAGCCAGACGCAGGGTATCCAGCACGCTGTTGGCCTGGTCGGAGAGCGGGTACACTCGTCCACTGTCCTCGGCCCGGCACAGGAGACCCAGTCGCCGGAAGTAGGCCAGGGTATCCTCGGGTCCGAAGGCGTCCAGAGCGGGACGGACAAAATCCGGTGACCGGCCGTGGTAGTGCTGGGGGGCGCAATGGAGATTGCTCAGGTTGCAGCGGCCGTTGCCAGTGGCCAGCAGCTTGCGGCCCAGCCGGGACTGCCGCTCCAGCAGGACCACGGAGCTGTCCGTCCACTCCGCCGCCGTCAGCGCGGCCATCATGCCTGCCGCACCGCCGCCGATAATCGCAACTTCCATGGCGTCCATCTCCTCACGATTTTGGTGTTATTTCCACCCATTATACAGGAAAACCGAACCGGATACAAGGGTGAGAAGGGCCGGAGGAAAGGGTTGACAGAACCGGGGCTGTGCATTAAAGTAGACGAAGAAGCGACGGCGCACGAAACCCGCGCCGCTCCACCATTTGCTCCCAGGAAAGGAAGGGAACGATCTATGAAACAGAAACTGTTTGGAATCGGCGTCCTGATCGCCGCACTGTGCCTGACAACCGCCTGCTCTGCGGGAGCTGGCACCGGTTCGTCCGCCGGCAGTCAGCCGGAGACTTCGGTCACATCCAGCGCTCCGGCGGATCAGAGTGCCGCGCCCCAGGAGATCGAACCGGCCTCCAGCGCCGACACCAGCGCACCTGCTGACAGCTCCGTACCGGCGGAACCGGTGACGCCGGACAGCTCTGTGCCTGTCCAGGAGCCGGAGGAGAAACAGGAGGGCAAACCCCTGTTCACTGGTAGCTTTGCGGCGGGAGTAACCCCCACCAGCGACGGCGATCCCGATGCGGACAGCTATATCCAGACCCTGCAAGTGGATGGTGCCACGGTGGTTTTGGGACGGTTCCCCACCAACCACAGCGCCGAAGCCTATATGGACGAGTACAACCCCGACGAGTTTGACGTGACCGAGAAGATCACGGTTGCCGGCAGCACGGGTACCCACTACCGCTGGAGAACCGGCAGCAACGAGGACAGCACCGTGGTGGACGCGGTGGTGGCGGAGGCAGACGGTTACAGCCTGCTCTTCCTGAGCCGTGTGCCCCAGGACGCCTATGAGGACGACAACAGTGAGATCGGCCCCAGCCAGGCGACGGTAGAGTCCTGGATCAACAGTCTCACGGTGACCAGCGTCCAGTAAGGGACCTGCAACGACAATTCAGCCCCCGGGACAGCGGCATTCCCGGGGGCCTTTTTACAGCTATCAAAGATCGAGAGAGAAAGGAAGTCTGCTATGAATCATCAGGAACGGGCGCAGAAGCTGTTTGTCCAGGACCACTATCGCTGTTCCCAGGCGGTATTGGGGGCCTTTGCGGAGGAGTTGGGCCTGAGCGAGGAACAGGGCCTGAAAATCGCCGGCTGTTTTGGCAGCGGTATGTGTATGGGAGATACCTGTGGCTGTATCACCGGCGGCCTGATGGCCCTGGGTCTGCGCTATGGCCACAGCCAGCCGGAGGATGAGGTCCTGCGGGAGCGGGAACAAGAGGTGGCCCGGACCTTTACCCGGCGGTTCCGGGAGGTCCATGGGAGCACGGACTGCCGGACCCTGCTGGGCCGGGACGTGACTGACCCCGAGGACCTGGCCCGTATCAAGGCAGAGGGTCTGTTTTACAGCCGGTGTCCGCAGTTTGTGAACACTGCGGTCCGGCTGGTGGAGGAGCTGCTGGGCCAGGACTGACGAAGAAGAGAGAAAGGGCGTGATGGAGGATGCTGTTGGCGGCGGTGGCCTTATTGCTGATTTTACTGGTGCTGGCGGCGGTGTTCCATGTGTTTCTGGGATGGCCGCTGCTGCTGGGCGTGGGACTCTTTGTCCTGTGCGCCAGGGTCCAGGGAAAACCCTTCCGGGAGATCGGCGGGATGCTGGCGGACGGCCTGAAAAAGGCGTGGATTGTGGTGCAGGTGCTGATTGTGATCGGCCTGCTCACCGCCAGCTGGATTGCCTGCGGCACCATTCCCTATCTGGTGCGGCTGGGCGCCCTGCTGATCCGGCCCCATGTATTTCTGGTGTGCTGCTTCTGGCTCTGCGCTGCCATGAGCTTTCTGCTGGGCACCAGCTTCGGCACGGCCAACACCGTGGGCGTAGTGCTTATCACCATCGCCCGGGCCGGCGGCGTCAGCATTCCCATGACCGCCGGAGCCATTCTGTGCGGCATCTACTTCGGCGACCGGTGCAGTCCCATGTCCTCCTCACTGATGCTGCTGTCCACCCTCAGCGAGACCGGGCTCTACCGGAATATGCGGATGGGACTGGTCACCGCAGCGGTTCCCTTTGTCCTGGCCAGCGGCGGATACCTGCTGTGCAGCTATGCCAGTCCGCTCTCTTCTGCTTCCAGCCAGATTGGAGACCAGCTGGCCCAGGCGTTCCACCTGCATCCGTTGGTACTGCTGCCCACGGCGGTGGTGCTGTTGCTGTGCGTCGCCCGGAGGCCGGTGAAGTGGGCCATGGCGGCCAGTACGGCACTGGCCTGTGTCCTGGCGGTGACCATACAGGGAATGGCGCCGCTGGAGCTGGCGCGGACTCTGGTGTTGGGCTTCCACCTGCCCGATGGAGATCCTCTCAGCACCATTATCCACGGCGGCGGCCTTGCCAGCATGGTGAAAAGCTGCGTCATTGTGGCCTCCAGCTGCGCCATCGCCGGACTGGTAGAGGGCTTGCGGCTCACCGACCGGCTGGCCGCAGGTGGCAGACAGACCGGTCGGCTGGGCACCTATCTGAAAACCCTGGCCGCCGGCGCCATCACCGCCGCGGTGGGGTGCAATCAGACCATCGCCATCGTGCTGACCCACACCCTCCGCAAGGAGGACTACCGGACCCTTGGGAAGGAGGAGCTGGCCCGGGATCTGAGCTTTGCCGGGAGTCTGGCTCCGGTGCTGATTCCCTGGTGCATCGCCGTGTACACGCCCATGGAACAGCTGGGCGTTACCGGACTGGGCTGGATGCCCTATTCCTTCTGGCTGTGGCTGATGCTGCTCTGGCAGGGCGTGTGCTGTCTGCGCAGAACGAAGTGTGATGTGAGATAAAAAATCCCGAGGTGTACACCTCGGGATTTTTACGTCGATTATAACAAGAACCGGCCACGCTCCAGTACCCAGCCCAGCAGGAACTGGAAGCACTTCTGGCTGAAGGGGCGCTGGGCCATCTCCTGTCCGCCGGGCGTGGAGCGATAGGTGTCCACTGTGTCTACCACCGCGGCAGCTTGATCGTAGTAGTCCATGGAGGATTGCAGCTGGTGGGTGACCTCCTCGCTGTGGACCACCAGCATCAGCTCGGTGTCAATGTAGGCGCTGCGCATATCCATGTTGAAGGAGCCGATGATGGCCAGCTGATCGTCCACGGTGATGCTCTTGCCGTGGTAGGACACGCCGCCCTCATACTCGTGGAGCTCCATGCCGGTGGCGATCAGCTCCTCCTTGTGATTCTGGTAGTCTACGGCGGCGAAGGGATTGCCATTATTAGCGGTGGAGTTGAACATCATAGTGCCCTTGGCGCCGATCTCGGAGAAGGACTGGGTCATCCAGTCGTTGGCGATAACGTAGGGGGTGTGGATCACCACCTGATTTTTGGCGTCCTTGCACAGCTCCATCAGCTGGTAGAAGGCCACCGGCTCCTTGGTGGTGGGGGCGGTGGGGTTGGAGATCAGGTGGATGGCGTGGGTGGGGACGGTGTTGGCCTGGTAGTCGTAGGGAGCGGCGTACCGGTCCGGATAGGTCTCGGTGAGAGCCTGGAACCGCTCCCGAAGCTCCTGCGCCGCATCCTGCACCGCCTTATTGTCCGCCAGGGAAGCGCTGTCGTGGAAGGACTGACAGCAGTCCAGGGTGGTGATGTCCTCGTAGTAGTCCAAAACCTGATACAGGGAGCTGTCCTGAGAGCCGGTGTTGTACACCAGCACGTCCCGGTCATAGTTCTTGTGGCCCTCGTAGCTGCCCAGGAAGTAGCCGAAGGTGTTGCGGCCGCCGAGCAGGTAGGCAGTGTCATCCACAATCACATACTTGTCGTGCATCCGGGCCATCAGCAGCCAGGGCTTGAGGAGGTTGATGGGATTGTAGATGGTGATTTTCACCTTCGGGTGGGAGGACAGGGCGTAAAAGTAGTTGTTGCGCTCCATCTGGAGCATGGCGTTGAAGCCGTCCACAAAGAGCTCCACCTCCACGCCGCGGTCGGCGGCGTCCAGCAGGGCCGCCAGCATGTCCAGACCGGCCTCGTCATGGCGGAAGTCGAAGGTGGACAGGATCACCCGCTTCTGAGCGTGCATAATCATCTGAAGCCGGAGCTCCAGGGCCTCCTGGTTGTCGTCCACCACCCGTGCACGGTCGGGGCCCTCGCCGGTGCCGTAGTAGTCGTCGGCGGAGAAGGTCTCCCGGGTGGCGGCGCTGACCTGGGGCTGAGTGGTGAAAGGCGCGATGGCGCCGATGAGTACGTAGGCGAGAAAGGCCAGACAGAGGAGGAGAATCAACAGGATAATATGTTTCATTGTTCGTTTCATTGCAACCTCATGGAATGGAAAATCGCCCTTTCTGGAAGGACGTCTGGTGTTTGATGGCGTACAAACTAGAATACCACAAAAAGCGCGGCATTGCCACTGGAAAATGAGTGGCGACAGGTGGTTGCAAGGGGTGGTTTCGCAAAAACAAAAAAGTATGCCACTCTTTCATGCCACTACTTTTCAACCGGGAAATTTCCGTGGTAAAATAGCGAAGTCGGAGGAAAGCCGGAAGGTACAGCAGGGCAGACTGCGAGCATAAGGGATAAGGATCGGCAATTTAGTATGCGGAAAGCGTAAACAATATACGCAACAGTTTTCAACCTGCCATTGCTGTACCGAAGGTGCCTGCCGGCGAATTGATCTCCCTCAGAAACTGCCCCGAAAGGGGCAGTTTTCTTGCCCTCGGGGCTGGGAGGACACTGTGAATCAAAGAAGCGACTCCTGTCACCTCACCGTAAGGGCGGGGTGGCAGGAGTCTTTCTATGTCAGCGAAAAAAGGAGAGAGGATTGCAAAATAAGGCTGGACGCTGGCCTCAGAGGAACAGCTCAATGATAAATACCATCGCGCAGCAGGCCACCGATACCTGAAACAGGCTGGCGCCGAACCAGGCCAAGGCCACACCTACCACCAGAGCCAGCGCACCGGCAATGGGGGACTGGGTGGCGTCCAGAATGGCGGGGAAGGTCATCACCGCCAGGGTGACGTAGGGGACGTAGTAGAGGAAGGAGCGCAGGAAGCGGTTCTCAATCTGTCCCCGGATCAGGGTCAGAGGCAGGACGCGGATGGCCAAAGTGACACCGGCCATGATCGCCAGGTAGAGATAGATGTTATGCGTCACAGGAAACCGCCTCCTTGGATTCGGAAGTCTCCTGTCCGTCCTCCGGGGACACCGGGAAGAGGATGGCCGCCACAGCCGCGATGACCACCGTGAGCACAATGGTGCGGGTGCCGCTGGAGAGAGTGGCCAGCAGAGGCAGATGGTTGGCGGCAAAGCTCAGGATAAAGCTGACGGCCACCACACCGGCCACCACCCGGCTTTTGCGGGCAGGAGGGATGATCACGGCCAGGAACATGCCGTAGAGGGCCACGCTGAGGGCGCTGACCACCCGCAGAGGGAGGACATTCCCCGCCATGACGCCCAGTGCGGTGCCAATGGCCCAACCGGGAATGGCAACCAGCATGGCGCCGTAATTGTAATAGGGGTCCAGATAGCCGGGCCGGGCGATGGCGATGCCGAACAGCTCGTCGGTCACGTCGTAGCCCACCAGCAGCCGGTGGCGGAGCGGGGTGCCCGGCGCGAACTTCTGGCTCAGGGCGCAGCTCATCAGCAGATACCGGGCGTTGGTGATCAGGGTGATCAGCGCCACCTCCCAATAGGTGGCGCCGGCGGCGATCAGGGTAAAACCCGCGTACTCACCGGCGGAGGCGTTGTTGAGGAAGCTGGCCAGGAAGCCCTGGAAGGCGGTCAGTCCGGCGTTCCGGGCGGCGATGCCCAGTGTAAAAGCCACCGCCAGATAGCCCAGAGCGATGGGCATACCGTCCCGAATACCCGCCCGCAGCGCGGAGCCATGGGCTGAAAAAAGGCCGGTATGTTGTCTGGCCGGAGCGACGGCGCTGGCAGATAGGACTCTGGACATAATGGATTCCCCCTGTGAACATCTGAGTTGCCCTTATTGTAAGCGCATTCTTGCCATTTGTAAAACAAATGATTATAATGAAACCATAAGAAAAACTAATGGAAAGGGAATGCGTATGCTCTCGCGATATGATATTTTCTGTAAAGTGGTGGAGACCGGCAGCTTTACCCGGGCAGCAGAGGCCCTGGGGTATTCTCAGAGTGCCGTCAGCCAGATGGTGAAGGCGCTGGAGGAGGAGCTGGGAACCACGTTGGTGAACCGGGGAAAGGGCGGCGTGACCCTGACCGCGGACGGGGAGAGCTATCTGCCCTACCTGCGGGCCATCTGTGGTGCGGAGGCAGAGCTGGGCCGGAAGCATCGGGAGATGCAGGGCCTGGAGAACCGGAGCATCCGCATCGGCACCTTCACCAGCGTCAGCCGCAACCTGCTGCCCCAGCTGATGCAGCAGTTTAAGGCCCTGTACCCCGGCGTCCACTTTATCTTGCAGCAGGGAGAATACACCAGCATCAGCCAGTGGGTCCGGGAGGGCCAGGTGGACTTCGGGTTCGTCAACGTCCAGGCGGTGACTGGACTGACGGTGCGATATTTGTACCGGGACGAGATGATGGCGGTACTGCCGCCTAATCACCCGCTGACCGCCCAGAGTAAGGTGACTCTGCGCCAGCTGGCGGAAGAGCCCTTTATCCTGCTGGACGAGGGCGCGTACAGTGTGCCCTTGGACGCCTTCACCCGGCAGGGCCTGACGCCCAGGATCGAGTACAAGGTCTACGATGACTACTCCATCCTGGCCATGATCCGGCAGGGGTTAGGCGTCTCAATCCTGTACCAGCTGGTGCTCACCGGCTTCGGAGAGGGACTGGCGGTGCGTCCGGTGGAGGAGCCGCTGGAGCGCACCGTGGCCCTGGCCTGGCGCAGCTGGGATACTCTGCCACTGGCTGCCCGGCGCTTTGCGGAGTTTGTGCTCAAGCGGGCGCCCAGTGTGCTGGCGCAGCTGCCCCGGGAGGGAATTGCAGCCGATGAGTGGGCCGGTCCGGTGAAATGAGGACAGGAATATGTCCGACAAAACAAATGGGCTGAGCAAAACTGCTCAGCCCATTTTCAACAGATCCTGGAAAGCTGTTTACTTCATTCTATAATCTTCAATCAGCAGAGATAAATGAGCAACGACTGTTTGTGGCAGTCCTTCGATACTAAGCCGCGGTATTTCGTCAAGGCCGAGCAAATAATCTGTTGCAACATTAAATATTTTGGATAAACGAACTAACATTTCAATGGACGGTTGGATATTATCATTTTCCCAATTTGATACTGTTTGCTTAGAGACGTTTAATCTCTTTGCAAGCTCGACTTGACTCCATCCCAAAGCAAGTCTCAACTCATTGATTCTTTGACCCAGCATAGCAAGCTCCTTGCGTCAAATATTACAATACTATTATCCGCAAATTGTTGACAATGTAGAAATACTATGGTATTTTAATGTTGGACAATCGGAAAGGAGGTGCTTATATGATTACTGCTCTGTATGTTGGCGTGTGGATGTACGCTTGTGGTACTCTGGGCAAGATCCTTTTGGGCTAAAGCAACGAGAAAAGGGAGCGGATTTCCGCTCCCTTTCATTATTTATACTACTTAAAACATCGCTTCAATAGGCTAGAAACTGTATGGCTGTGGTGAGTTCCTAACTTGGTAAAACAAATGGGCTGAGCAAAACTGCTCAGCCCATTTTAAAGGAGTTAAAAACAGGAAGTTCTGTTCAGAAGAAATCAGAATCCTTGAGATTAGCCGAAGTAACGATCCAGCAGACCCTTCAGAGCCTTGCCGTGACGGGCTTCGTCGCGGGCCATCTCGTGAACGGTGTCATGGATTGCGTCCAGACCCAGTTCCTTAGCCTTCTTGGCCAGGTCGGTCTTGCCGGCGGTAGCGCCGTGCTCTGCGTCAACGCGCATAGCCAGGTTCTTCTTGGTGGAGTCGGTGATCACTTCGCCCAGCAGCTCTGCGAACTTGGCAGCGTGTTCAGCCTCTTCCCAAGCGGCCTTTTCCCAGTACAGGCCGATTTCGGGATAGCCTTCCCGGTGAGCCACACGGGCCATAGCCAGATACATACCGACTTCGGAGCACTCGCCCTCGAAGTTGGCGCGCAGGCCTTCCTTGATCTCCTCGGGCACATCAGCGGCGATGCCGACTACGTGCTCAGCAGCCCAGGAACCGGTATCTTCCATCTTCTTGAACTTTTCGCCGGGGACCTTGCACTGCGGGCAGACGAAACCAGCGGGGATGGAGTCAGCTTCCAGAACATAACCACAGACGGGACATACAAACTTTGCCATAACGATAAACCTCCATATTATAAAAATGAACTGTTGTTGTAACTGTTATCATGGTGCCAGAATTCCCGTAAAAAATAATTAACAGGAATCATTACTGATATTGTAGCAGGTCGGATTCCATTTGTAAACCCCTTTTTGAAAAAAATTTTGCAGAGAATGATAGTGGTTGGAGGCCATCGTTTTCTTTTTACGGATTCAGTATAACCAGAAAAGAGCGGTATCACACCGAAATGCGATACCGCTCTATAAGGAAAAAAGTTTTTTTGACTGCTCAATGGGATTGCTGGGTGGGCAGCAGCTCCGGCGGGCAGATCATATGATAAAATCCGACAACAGTCAACTCCATATAAGGAGTAAGATAGACATAAAAGGCGGTGAAAACCACCTCGGACAGCAGATAGGCCACGGTATCCGGCAGTCCCACCGTGAGCAGCAGGTAGTAGGCCATATTGGTGGCGGCGTAGGCGGCCACAATCCAGAGCAGGAAGGACAGGTCCACCAGAAACAGCTGACTTTTGTGGCCCTGCATCATCCGCTTGCTGTGGTTCCAGGCGGTGAAGATCCCCATCTCCGGGTGATCCAGCAGGACGTAGCGGCTCATGCGGTAGCGGTACCAGGCGACGATGCCCGGGATGAGGAACAGGAGGCTCCACAGGTAAGTGGCGACGTATATCACCAGAGACAGCAGAATCACCTTGCCGCCCATGTAAAAGCGGGAGAACAGCTCTTTATAACCGGGCTGACCGCCGCGGTACAGGGCCAGGGCGTAGCTGGAGTAGCCGTATTCCAGCACCAGCGTGTACAGGAACACCAGAATGCTGAGAAACAGGGTGATTTTCGCCGCCGGGGGCTGGAACAGCGTGGGGGCGGTCTGAAGCACACCGTTCAGGGCCGAAGAACTGCCGCTGGAGATGGCGTCCAGCATCTGATTGTACAGGGACTCCAGAGGGTTGTCCTGAATCAGGGAGATCAGCAGGGAGACCCAGTTGGTCAGCAGCAGGTAGAGCAGTGCGCCCCGCAGGACGGTGCCGATGCCGCCGGGATAGCCCTGATCCATCCGGTTCCGGGCGTTTTGCTTGAGTTGAGCCAGTGTCATATTCATAGGCAATACCTCTTACATAAAAAATCAAGTTCCACCCATGATAGCACATTTGCACGTCCCACGCAATGGAGCGCGCGGCCCTTACGAAAGATCCCCTCCACTTGGAATCACTGGCACGTCCATCTGTTTGGTGAAGATCGTGTAGCTGCCATCTGTCCAAATTACCTGAGTAGACTCTCGGTTGATAGACACGGCGTAGCCACAGAGGTTGTTGTCCTCACCATATAACACCCCTGTGCCATCCTCCTTGACCGCGTACCGGCCCTGTTTCAGTATAGTGTCATCGTTTTTGTAATAATAAAAGAGATGGTCGGTGCCATCGAGGGTCATTATTTTGCTGGTTACGATCTGCTCCGGATCCTCCAGGTAAGTGCCAGCCTGTACATTCTCTGTCTGGTTGTACGCATAGGTGTGGTAAGAGGATACGCAGAGCTGCACAATGTTGAGGCAGACGGAGATGGCCAGCGCGACCAGAACGACAATCGAGGTGGATTTCTTCATAAGGGTTCCTTTCTCCAAAAAGTAACTTGCTTTACTATATATCATTATAGCGATATGGAGAAACTTGTCAAGCAGAGGGTGACGGACGGGCCGTTCTCCGGGCCAACCCACGGAGACAGTGTGTTTTCTTGACAGCATGGCGGGAAAAAGGATAAAATAGCAGAATATGACCGGTCCCATGGGGCCGGAAAAAAGAGGAGTGTTGGGAAGTCATGGCGCCACGGAAAGGGAGACAGGAAGAATACGGAAACGAGTCCATCTCGGCCCTGAAGGGCGCGGAGCGGGTGCGGAAGCGGCCGGGCGTGATCTTTGGCAGCAACGCCCTGGAGGGCTGCGAGCACGCGGTGTTTGAGATCCTCTCCAACGCCATTGACGAGGCCCGGGAGGGCCACGGCAATCTGATTATCGTCACCCGGTACGAGGACAAGTCCATCGAGGTGGAGGATTTTGGCCGGGGCTGTCCGGTGGACTGGAACGCCGCCGAGGGCCGGTACAACTGGGAGCTGGTGTTCTGCGAGCTGTACGCCGGCGGCAAGTACGACGACGGCGGCGACAACTACGAGTACTCGCTGGGCCTGAACGGCCTGGGCAGCTGCGCCACCCAGTACGCCAGCGAGTATTTTGACGCCACCATCTACCGGGACGGCCAGAAGTACACCCTCCACTTTGAGCAGGGCGAGAACATCGGCGGGCTCCACAGTGAGCCGGCGCCCAAGCATAAGACCGGTTCCAAGTTCCACTGGAAGCCCGACTTGGCGGTGTTCACCGACATCGACATCCCGGCGGAGTACTACCTGGGTATTATGAAGCGCCAGGCGGTGGTCAACGCTGGAGTGACCTTCCGGTTCCGGAACCAGGTGGATGGGAAGTTCGAGACCACCGAGTTCCGCTACGATCAGGGCATCACCGAGTACGTCACCGAGCTGGCCGGAGAGAATCCGCTGACTCAGCCCGTGTTCTACGAGACCGAGCGGGTGGGCCGGGACCGGGCGGACCTGAAGGACTACAAGGTGAAATTGTCGGTGTCCTTCTGCTTTTCCAACACGGTCAGCGTCATCGAGCACTACCACAACTCCAGCTGGCTGGAGCACGGCGGCAGTCCGGAGAAGGCGGTGCGCAGTGCCTTTGTCTCCGCCATCGACGGCTACCTGAAAAAGCAGGGCAAGTACAATAAAAATGAGAGCAAGGTCAGCTGGAACGACGTCCAGGACAGTCTGGTCCTGGTGTCCAACAACTTCTCCACCTCCACCAGCTACGAGAACCAGACCAAGAAGTCCATCACCAACCGCTTTGTCCAGGAGGCCATGACCGACTTTCTCCGCAGCAGTCTGGAGGTCTACTTCATTGAAAATCCTTTCGATGCGGAGAAGATCGCGGGACAGGTGCTGGTCAACAAGCGCTCCCGGGAGACGGCGGAGAAGGCCCGCTTAAATATCAAGAAGAAGCTCTCCGGCTCGGTGGACCTGGCCAACCGGGTGCAGAAGTTCGTGGACTGCCGGACCAAGGATGTGTCCCGCCGGGAGCTGTATATCGTGGAGGGCGACTCGGCACTGGGCGCCTGTAAGCTGTCCCGGGACGCAGAGTTCCAGGGGATTATGCCGGTGCGGGGCAAGATTCTGAACTGTCTGAAGGCGGACTACAGCCGTATCTTCAAGAGCGAGATCATCACCGACCTGCTCAAGGTGATGGGCTGCGGCGTGGAGCTCCAGGGCGTGAAGAAGGCCAAGGATATGGCCGACTTTGACCTGAACAACCTGCGCTGGAGCAAGGTGATTATCTGTACCGACGCGGACGTGGACGGCTACCAGATTCGCACCCTGATTCTCACCATGCTCTACCGGCTGACGCCCACGCTGATTCAGGAGGGATACGTGTACATCGCGGAGTCCCCTCTTTACGAGATCACTTATAAGGAAAAGACCTGGTTTGCCTACTCAGACCGGGAGAAAAATGACATAGTAGAGGGCGAGTTGAAGGGAAAAAAGGTCTCCATTCAGCGCTCCAAGGGCCTGGGCGAGAACGAGCCGGATATGATGTGGATGACCACCATGAATCCGGCCACCCGGCGTCTGATTAAGGTAATGCCCGAGGATGTGGAGGCCACTGCGCAGATGTTTGACCTCCTGCTGGGCGACAACCTGCCCGGCCGCAAGGTCCACATCGCCGAGCACGGCCACGAGTTTTTGGATTTGGCAGACCTGTCGTGAGTGCGGGGACGATCCCTGCCAGGGCTCTGCCCTGGACCCGCAAGCCTTTTTGGAAAAAGGCTTGACCCAAAAACTCATTGCGCTGCGCGCCTTTTGCTTTGCTACGTGGTATGAGCACTGACATGCGTCAGTGCCCGGCAATCAATAGAATTGTAAAATTGAAAAACGTATGCTGACGAAAGTCAGCATCTTAGAAGGTCGCATATAGAACGAGCGCACAGCGCAGAGAAAGTTTCGGTCCAGCCTTTTCAAAGGCTGGTGGGGGTCTGGGGGCAAAGCCCCCAGGAACAACGTAGAAGGAAGAAAGCATGGCGAAGAAGAAAAAAACGGAACAGGACGTCAAAAAGGCGGACAATCCCAATGTAATGGGGCTGCACGCGGAAGTGATCGAACAGCCGATCACCCGGACGCTGGAGATCAACTACATGCCCTACGCCATGAGCGTAATCATCAGCCGGGCGATCCCGGAGATCGACGGCTTCAAGCCCAGCCACCGGAAGCTGCTGTACACCATGTACCAGATGAAGCTGCTGGGCGGCAACCGGACCAAGAGCGCCAACGTGGTGGGATCCACCATGAAGCTGAACCCCCACGGTGACGCGGCGATCTACGACACCATGGTCCGGCTGAGCCGGGGCTACGGGGCACTGCTCCACCCGCCGGTGGACTCCAAGGGCAACTTCGGTAAGGTGTTCAGCCGGGACATGGCCTATGCGGCCAGCCGGTACACCGAGGTGCGGCTGAGCCCCATCTGCGCGGAGTTTTTCCGGGATATCGACAAGGACACCGTGGACTTTGTGGACAACTACGACGGGACGTTAAAGGAACCCACCCTGCTGCCCACCAGCTATCCCAACGTGCTGGTCTCCGCAAACCAGGGCATCGCCGTAGGTATGGCCTCCAGTCTCTGCGGCTTCAACCTGGGAGAGGTGTGCGACGCCACAGTGGCCCGGATTAAGAACCCGGAGGCAGACCTGATGGAGACTCTGAAGGGACCGGATTTCCCCACCGGCGGCCAGCTGCTCTACGACCAGAAGGCGCTGGAGACTGTGTACCGCACCGGCCGGGGCAGCTTAAAGGTCCGGGGCCGGTGGCGCTATGTGAAGGCGGAAAATCTGGTGGAGATCTACGAGATTCCCTATTCCACCACCGTGGAGGCCATTATGGACAAGGTCACCGAGCTGGTGAAGGCGGGCAAGATCAAGGAGATCTCGGACATGCGGGATGAGACCGACCTGTCCGGCCTGAAGCTGGCCATCGACCTGAAACGGGGTGTGGACCCGGACAAGCTCATGGCCAAGCTGTGCAAGATGACGCCGTTACAGGACAGCGTGTCCTGCAACTTCAATATCCTCATCGGCGGCGTGCCTAAGGTGATGGGCGTGGGAGAGATACTGGACCAGTGGACGGCCTGGCGGATGGAGTCGGTTCGGCGTCGGGCCAGCTACGAGATGCAGAAGAAGCAGGAGAAGCTCCACCTGCTTCTGGGCCTGCGGAAGATCCTGCTGGACATCGACAAGGCCATCCGCATCATCCGGGAGACCGAGCTGGATGCGGAGGTCATACCGAATCTGATGATCGGCTTCGGCATCGACCAGATTCAGGCCGAGTACGTGGCGGATATCCGCCTGCGGAATATCAATAAGGAGTATATCCTCCGGCGCACCCAGGAGGTGGACCAGCTCCAGGGCGAGATCGAGGATTTACAGGACATTGTCAACCGGCCGGCCCGGGTGAAGAAGATTATCATCAGCGAGCTGCAGTCGGTGAAGAAGAAGTACGCCGAGCCGCGCAAGACCGAGATTGTCTACCAGACCGATGAGGAGGCGCTGGACCTGGAGCTGGAGACGCCGGATTACCCGGTGCACCTGTTCCTGTCCCGGGAGGGGTATCTGAAAAAGATCACGCCCCAGTCCCTTCGCATGTCCAGCGACCAGAAGTACAAGGAGGGTGACGGCGCCTTCCTCCAGTGGGAGGCCAGCAACCGGGACGAGCTGATGCTCTTTACCGACCGGCAGCAGTGCTATAAGACCTGGCTGTCCGAGTTTCCCGACGCCAAGGCCAGCGTGCTGGGCGAGTATTTGCCTTCCAGGCTGGGTATGGAGGAAGGTGAAAACGTGATCTGGGCCTGCCTGCCCGGCGATTACAGCGGCGATCTGCTCTTCTTCTTTGAAAACGGCAAGGCGGCCCGGGTGGAGCTGGCCAAGTACCAGACGGTGACCCGCCGGAAGAAGCTGACCGGCGCCTACAGTGACAAGAGTCCGCTGAGGACAGCCCTCCTGCTCCGGGAGGACGTGGAACTGGCGGTGTACTCCACCGAGGGCCGGGCCCTGATCTTCCACACGGCCTCTCTGGCCACCAAGAGCACCCGTACCACCCAGGGCGTGGCGGTGATGACCCTGAAACCCAAGTGGCGGCTGGATCGAGCGGTCCCGTTGGAGGAGACCCCAATCGTCAACAAGGCCCGTTACCGGGCGCGGACCCTGCCTGCCTCCGGAGCGCTGCTGCGGCCCGAGGACCGTGGGGAGGAACAGCTGACATTGGGGTAAAAGCCCTCGAAGGAGGTCGACTGTGAGACGAATTTTGGCGTTTGTAATGTGCGTGGCTATGGTGACGGCAGTCTCGGGCTGCGGAGCGCTGTTGGAACGGGACTATATCCAGGTGACGGACCATGTGGATCACACGGCAGATACCGACGACGCCACTGCGCTCCGGGCGGAGAGTTACGCGGACCTGGTCAGCAGTGCCCAGTACTTTGTGACCATGGGGGCCACCACCGGCACCGTCCACCTGTACCAGTACACCGGCGACATTGAGCAGGCGGTCAACAACGCCTGTAACGCCATTTTGCAGGACGACCCGGTGGGTGCCTACGCCCTGCAGGACGTGACATGTGAGTACACCCACATTGTGTCCTATTACGAGTGTGTGTTCACCTACCGCTACCGGCGGACGATGGATGAGATTGCCGCCATTCAGTCGGTGAACGGCAAGGCGGCCTTTCGGCGGCAGGTGGCCGCAGCTTTGACCAGCTTCTCCAACCAACTGGTGCTGAAAACCAGCAGCTATTATGAGTCGGTGGAGACGGTGCAGAAGGCCATCTGGGAGGTGTACTACGACACGCCGGAGGCAGCGCTGGCGATGCCGGAGATCCATGTACAGCTCTACCCGGACCAGGGCGAGGCCCGGGTGGTGGAGATCAACTTGGACTGGGGCGTGGAGCGTTCCGTGCTGGAAAAGCAGACCGCAGAGGTCTCCGCAGCCGCAGCCCGGATTGTAGGTGAGGACAGCGGCACCGATGCCACTAATGCCTGGCTGCTCTATACCCGGCTGCGCAGCGGCCTGGAGTGGAGCCCGAAAGGGGAGAGCAGTATCTACAATGCCCTGGTGGAGGGGAAGGCCAACAGTGAGAGCGTTGCTATGGCCTATCAGCTGCTGTGCGATAAGGTGGGCATTCCCTGTCAGGTGGTGCACGGAACCCGAAATCAGGAGGTCCACTGCTGGAACCTGATTACGCTGGACGACGTCAGCTGGCACCTGGATGTGACGGCCGGGGAACCGCAAAATGCCTTCCTGCACACCGATGAGGAGATGGCGAAGGAGTGCAGCTGGTCCCGGGAGGACTACCCGGCCTGTACCGGTCAGACGGCGGTGGCGGTGAGCGAAACAGGAGAGCTCGACGATAACGGATAAAAATCTAAAAAAGTCGCGAAAAAAACCTTGACATTTGCGGGGAAACTGTTATAATAGTTTTTGTTCCCGCGGGAGTAGCTCATCTGGTAGAGCGCCACCTTGCCAAGGTGGAG
>OLNN01001032.1_pt1 | contig 25087 bp, 20 predicted proteins | sample 1672141 | NCBI WGS metagenome assembly OLNN01 (sample SAMEA3136652, study PRJEB25190) | human gut metagenome | biome: human gut; feature: human-associated habitat; material: faeces | place: Austria | collected 2013
GGTCAAACAGGATGAATATGAGCGGAGCATACCAGAATCCGATTTATAATCAGCAGATGCAGCAATACGCCTTCCGTATATTCTTTTAATCGCCATAATACAGATCAGCAGATGGAAGTAATGGTTCGTCAATATATTATGGAGCATTTGGATGAACCTGTCTCTATTGACACGTTGGCAGGATATTTTTTTATGAATAAATATACATTTATGCACACATTTAAACGATGCTGCGGCATGAGCGCTTATCAGTTTATTTTGCAACAACGTTTAACGGCTGCTCTGGGAATGATACGAAAAGGCATTTCTCTTACCGTAGCTAGTCAGTCTTGTGGCTTTAATGACTATTCTAATTTTTATCGCAGTTTTCGTCATTATTTTGGAAAATCTCCACGGGATTTTTTGAATGAGTAGAAGAAAAATGGGTTGGAGAAATTTGCAAGTATTTTTTTCGGTGAGGTGTTCTGTTTTTTAGAAAAAAAGAGCTGCTCTCCAAGGTGTTTGAACCGTTAAAGAGCAGTTTTTTATATAATAAATATGAAGGGATTATCCGAGATCTTTTTAGTCAACCATATCTGCAATTTCATACAGTAATTTTTCGGATTCATCCCATCCAAGGCATGGGTCAGTAATGGACTGGCCATAGCAGTGCTGTCCGATCTTGTGACTTCCGGACTCGATATAGCTTTCGATCATAAGGCCCTTTACAAGGTGCTTGATATCGTTTGAATGGCGGCGGCTGTGGAGTACCTCCTTGGCAATGCGCACCTGCTCGCCGTACTGCTTGTTGGAGTTGGAGTGATTGGTGTCCACGATGCAGGCCGGGTTTTTCAGGCTGCGCTTTTCATAAAGATGGAATAGAAGCTGTAAATCTTCATAGTGATAATTTGGAATACACTGTCCCCGCTTGTTGACTGCACCGCGCAGGATGGTGTGTGCAAGAGGGTTTCCGGGGCAGGAAACCTCTTCTCCGCGGAAAATAAAATCGTGGGGAAGCTGGGCGGCCACTACGGAGTTAAGCATAACGGTTAAATCGCCGCTGGTTGGGTTTTTCATTCCAACAGGTACATCACAGCCGCTGGCAACCAGGCGGTGAAACTGATTTTCCACAGAGCGGGCGCCAACTGCAATGTAGGACATCATATCGGAAAGATAATTCAGGTTGTCAGGATAAAGCATTTCGTCTGCGCAGGTAAAACCGCTTTCCTGAATGGCGCGGATATGCATTTTCCGGATAGCCACCAGTCCGGCAAGCATATTGGGTTTCTTTTCCGGATCCGGCTGATGGACCATTCCTTTATAGCCCTCTCCGGTGGTACGCGGCTTGTTTGTGTAAACTCTCGGGATGATCAGAACTTTGTCTGAAATTTTGTCCTGAACCTTACGCAGGCGCAGAAGATAATCGCATACAGCATCTTCATTATCTGCGGAGCAGGGACCGATAATGGCAAGAAATTTGTCGGATTTTCCGGTAAATACGTCCCGTATTTCCTGGTCCCTTTTTTCTTTTAAGGTCTGAATAGCAGAGTCTACCGGATATTCATTCCGGATGTCCTCCGGTGTTGGTAATTTTTTGATAAATGAAAAGCTCATAATAATTGTTCCTCCTCGACAGTATTATATACGATTCTTCATCTGTTGTCGATAGAGAAGCTCACAGAAGGGATAAAACCTGATGCGGGAGTTACCGTTCAGATGCTGCGTGAACAGAGGGAACAGTAACTGTTTACAGGGTACTGTTTGTGAACAGAGTGAATATTAACAGGGACGGTTATTCACAGCGGTACAGAGCGGTAATGTGAAGGAAGCTTAAAAGGATTTCACTTATAAGGATCCCGTACAGGTAGCCGCGGATTCCCATTGCAGGGACAGCAAAAAGTACAAAAGAAATCCTTACCAGGATCCCGGCGGCATTGTGGAGCAGGCTTCGGACATTTTTTCCCAGACCGTGAAGGATGCTGACCAGAGCAGTATTCATATACAGAAAAGGACAGATAAAGGCCATGGTGCGGATGTAAACTCCTGCAGTGGGACTGTGAAAAAGAAAATTGCCAAGAAAAGGACCGAAAAGAAAAAATCCTGCTGCGCAAAAGGCTCCGAGAAGTATGCAGCCGGTACATGCCTTTCCTGTAATATGGCGGATTCTTTTGCGGAAGCCAAGAGCCTGCATTTCTGCCACAGATGGCATAAGCATAACAGAGGCGGAATTTGTAACAGTGGATGGAAAAAGAATCAGAGGGAGAGCCATTCCTGTAAACACTCCGTAAATGCCGAGAGAATCTGAAGGGGACAGGCCATAAAGCTGAAGCCTCTGGGGTATCAGGACTACTTCAATACTTCCAAGCAGCGTCAGAAGCACCCGGTTCAGAGTAAGAGGAAAAGAGGTATGACAAATTTCCCCGAGCCTTGCTGTAAAACGGGATGCCTGAAAAAAGGAATACTGTTCTCCGGAAAATTCTGCCGCAATCATCAGAAGTCCGGCAGATGCGGCAAAAAGCTCTGAAATAAGGGCGCCTCCTGCGGCAATGGAAGCAGTAACCGGCCTGCTCTGAGAAATCAGGATACGGCAGATCAGAAAGGAGGAGCCTACCCGGACAAGCTGTTCCAGAAGCTGCAGTCCGGAAGGGATTCCGGCTTTTTTTCTGGCACAATAATAGCTGTTGATACATGAATGAATGGCGCTTAAAGGAAAACTGAAGGAAAGAATCTGCAGCAGAGGTTCTGTCAGGGGCTGCTTCAGGATCTGTCCGGCAAAAAAATCAGAATTTGTATACAGAATCCATGAAGCTCCCACAGAAAGCGAGAAAGCGGTAAGAAGTCCTGTACAGAAGATATTTTTTGCTTCTCTGTGATGCTTTAAGGCAGTCTGAGAAGCAATCAGACGGTTCAGAGCAGTCTGTATGCCGGAGGTGGTAAGGGCAAGTACAAGGTTCTGCAGAGGAACCATAAGCTGATACAGTCCCAGTCCCTGGGCACCAATAGAATGTGACAGGAATATTCTATAAAAGAAGCCAATGACCCTGCTGGCAAGTCCTGTACAGGTCAGGATAAAAGTTCCCTTAATAAAATTCTGTTTTGACATAATTATATCCTGATAACTTTTTGTAAATATATGCAAAAAATAACCTTGACAGAACGAAGAGTATCTGTTACTGTAATTACAGTAAATCCGACAAAAATACTGGGAATTAAAAGAGGTGAGCAGATGAAGCTGTCAACAAGGGCAATATACGGGCTTCGAGCTATGATTGACCTGGGAGTATACAGTGAACAGGAAGCTGTTTCCATTCAGAGTATTGCCGGAAGACAGAATATTTCAGTCAGTTATCTGGAACAGTTAATGGCAAAGCTGAAACGTGCCGGACTGGTGGAAAGCACCAGAGGCGCATGTGGAGGCTATCGTCTGGGAAGACCGGCAGATGAGATTTCTGTTGGCGATATTCTTAGGGTTCTGGAAGGCGGTCTGGAAGCGGCGCAGTGTCCGGGCACATCCCCTGAGGAAAATTGTGAGACAAAGGATATCTGTGTGGCAAAGCTTGTCTGGAAGCGGATCAATGACAGTATTACCCAGGCAGTAGATACTCTGATGCTTGGTCAGTTAATAGAAGAAAGCAGAAAAAAACAGGAAGAGAAAATATAACATCGTTTTTTATTACAGGAGGACAGAGGTTATGAATAAATTGATTTATCTTGACAATGCAGCTACAACAAAGACAGCTCCTGAAGTTGTTGAGGCAATGCTGCCATATTTTACAGAATATTATGGAAATCCATCCAGTGTATATGATTTCGCAGTCCACAGCAAGGAGGCGGTAACAAAAGCCAGAGAGCAGATTGCGGGAGTCCTGAAGGCAAAACCGGAAGAAATCTACTTTACTGCAGGCGGTTCCGAATCTGACAACTGGGCGTTAAAGGCTGCTTTTGAAGCATACAAAGCAAAAGGTAATCACATAATTACAACAAAGATCGAGCATCATGCTATTCTTCATACATGTGAATATCTGGAAAAAAGAGGCGCAAAGATCACCTACCTTGATGTAGATGAAAACGGAATCGTCTGTCTGGAGGAGCTGGAAAAAGCCATTACCCCGGAAACGATCCTGATTTCCATTATGTTTGCAAATAATGAGATCGGTTCCGTTCAGCCTGTCAAAGAAATCGGAATGATTGCAAGAGAACATGGAATTCTTTTCCATACAGACGCGGTTCAGGCCTTTGGACAGCTTCCGATCGATGTAGATGAATGCAATATTGATATGCTCAGCTCCAGCGCTCATAAGATCAACGGACCTAAGGGAATCGGATTTCTGTACATCCGCAAGGGCGTAAAGATCCGCTCCTTTGTACACGGAGGAGCCCAGGAGCGCAAACGCCGTGCAGGTACAGAAAACGTTCCGGGAATTGTAGGATACGGCGCTGCCGCAGAGCGGGCAGTAAACACAATGGCTGAGCGTACAGCAAAGGAAATTGAACTGAGAGATTATCTGATCAGCAGACTGACATCAGAGATTCCTTACGTGAAGCTGAACGGAGATCCGGTAAAGAGACTTCCCAACAATGTAAATGTAAGCTTTCAGTTTATTGAGGGTGAATCCCTGCTTCTGATGCTTGACAGCTATGGTATCTGCGGTTCCAGCGGTTCGGCCTGTACATCAGGATCTCTTGATCCGTCCCATGTGCTTCTGGCTATCGGACTTCCTCATGAGATCGCCCATGGTTCCCTTCGTCTGACACTCAGCGAAGAGACAACAAAAGAAGATCTGGATTACACAGTTGAGAAGCTGAAAGAAATTGTTCAGAATCTGAGAAATATGTCACCTCTTTATGAGGATTTTGTAAAGAAACAGAAATAAAAGGCCTGTATTCAGGTAATCTGAACCCTGAAGGCTGACAGGAACAAAGAGAAAATACGATATTATCACATAGCAGGAGGAAATAAGTTATGTACAGCGAAAAAGTTATGGATCATTTTCAGAATCCGAGAAATGTAGGAGAGATTGAGGACGCCAGCGGCGTTGGAACAGTGGGAAATGCAAAATGCGGAGATATTATGAGAATCTTTCTTGATATTGATGATGAGACTCATATCATTAAAGACTGCAAGTTTAAGACCTTTGGCTGCGGCGCTGCAGTGGCAACCAGTAGCATGGCCACAGAGCTTGTGATCGGCAAGACCATTGAAGAGGCTATGAAGGTGACAAATAAAGCGGTTATGGAGGCTCTTGACGGACTTCCGCCGGTAAAGGTTCACTGTTCACTTCTTGCAGAGGAAGCCATTCACGCAGCTCTCTGGGATTATGCTCAGAAGAACCACATTGTGATCGAGGGGCTTTCCAAGCCAAAATCCGATATTCATGAAGGCGAAGAGGAAGCAGAGGAAGAGTATTAAGAAAAAAGGCTGTGACAGACAGAATCCGGAATGTTCCATAAGGGACAGAACCGGAGGCTGCTGTTGCAGCCTTGCTCTGCTTATATTATAAAATGATATTGCGAGGTGGAAGTTTGACTGGACTTACAGAGGAACAGGTAAAAGAGAGGATTGAAGCAGGACAGACAAATGCTGATGAAAATCCCAATACCAGAACCTACAAGCAGATCGTAAAAGAAAATACCCTGACATTTTTTAACTTTCTGAACCTTGTACTGCTTGTTCTGGTTCTTATGGTAGGCTCGTTTAAAAATGCGTTTTTTGTTTGTATCATTATTATCAACACGCTGATCGGAATCGCACAGGAGATCCGGGCAAAAAAAACAATCGACAAGCTGGCGATTCTCACAGCTAAAAAGTCCATTGTTCTGAGAGAAGGAAAGAAATGGACAGTTCCTACAGAAGAGCTTGTTCTGGATGATGTTGTGTGCCTGAAAACAGGAGATCAGGTGCCTGCAGACGCCAGGATACTGGAAGGAAGCCTGGAGGTAAACGAATCCCTTTTAACAGGAGAGGCAGACAACCTTCCAAAGAATCCGGGAGACGAGCTGTTTTCAGGAAGCTTTGTAACCTCCGGTGAGGCTTCCTGCCAGATCATCCATGTAGGAAAAGATAACTATGCTTCTCAGATCACCAGTGAGGCAAAAGAATTTAAACGTCATAATTCAGAGCTGAGAAACTCTCTGAATATTATCCTTAAGGTGATCAGTATTATTATTGTGCCTATCGGAGCTATGCTGTTTTATAAACAGTATTATATGGTGGGCGACAGCTTCAGAGATTCCATTGTAAGTATGGTTGCAGGCGTACTGGGAATGATCCCGGAGGGGCTTGTACTTCTGACAAGTGTGGCTCTGACCCTGGGAGCGCTTGTACTTGCAAACAAAAAAACTTTGGTACAGGAGCTGTACTGTATTGAAACTCTGGCAAGAGTAGATACTCTCTGTCTGGATAAAACCGGAACCATTACAGAAGGCAGTATGTGCGTGGAGCGTGTAGAGCCGTTTATCCGAAGTAAGGAATATCAGGCGTCCGGGGAAAGTCAGATGGAAGAAGGAGCTGCGGCGGAAGCGTTATCCCGGCAGGAAGCGTCTGTGACGGAAAAAACGGGACAGGAAGAAGCGGCAGAACCAGAAAATACAGAAAAAATAACAGAACCAGAAAATATTGCAGAGACAGAAAGCGGGAAACAGGCAGAACTGGTTTCAGATGAACCAAAAGCCGCTGATCCGAAGGAAATCGAAGAGATCATGTGCAGCCTTATGCATGTACTGCGTGATGAGAACGCTACTGCAAATGCTCTCAGGAAACGTTTTCCGGCAAGACCTGTTATGGCCTGCGAGCATGTGATACCGTTTTCTTCAGACCGGAAATACAGCGGAGCAGTGTTTGCAGAAAAAGGCACCTATCTTATGGGAGCCGTGCAGTTTCTTTTTCCGGAAAATAATCAGGACATGATCAGTCAGGCTCAGAAATACGCAGAAGAGGGGCTGAGGGTACTTGTTCTGGCCCACAGTCCGGAAAAATCCGAAGGCACGGAGCTTCCAAAAAATCTGGAACCGGTGGCATTTTTGCTTCTGACAGATGTGATCCGTGAGGAAGCGCCTGATACCCTGAAGTTTTTTGACAGCCAGGAGGTTGATCTGAAAGTGATTTCAGGAGACGATCCTGTAACCGTAGCAGCTATTGCAAGACGCGCCGGGCTGAAAAATGCAGATCAGTATGTGGATGCCACTACGCTTCTTACAGAACAGGATGTACAGCGCGCAGTTTCAGAGTACAGCGTATTTGGCCGTGTAACACCTCAGCAGAAAAAGCAGATGGTTCAGGCGCTTAAAAGCCAGGGCCATACAGTTGCCATGACCGGGGACGGTGTGAATGATGTTCTTGCGCTGAAAGAAGCTGACTGCAGTATTGCGATGGCTCAGGGAAGCGATGCGGCCAAGAATATTGCAAATGTGGTGCTGCTGGATTCTAATTTTGCATCCATGCCCCATATTGTAAATCAGGGCCGACGGGTAGTAAACAATATCCGTACTGCAGCGTCCATGTTCCTGATCAAAACCATGTTTTCCGTTATGCTGTCTATTTTGACTATCTTTTTTGGAAATGCATATCCCTTTGAACCAATACAGATGTCTCTTATCAGCGCCTGTGCAGTAGGTATTCCTACGTTCCTTCTTGCTCAGGAAAATAATTATGATAAGATCGATCATACTTTCCTTCGGCATGTATTTTTGAATGCGTTTCCTGCAGCGATCACAATAAGCTCCTGTGTGTTTACCATCATGCTGGTATGTCAGAATGTATATCATTCCAACGCCATGCTGAATACAGCCTGTGTGCTGGTAACCGGATGGAACTATATGGCAGCTCTGAAAACCGTATATGCGCCTTTGAACCGTTACAGAAAAGTAATTATTTATGGAATGCAGTTTATTTTCTTTGCTGCAGCAGTTATTTTCCAGAAATTACTTTCCCTTGGTTCTCTGGACTTTGGTATGATCATTCTGGTGTTTATCCTCATGACCTTTGCGCCGGTTCTTATTGATGTGATCACCGGTTGGATACGGAATATTTACGCGCGGTCACTGGATAAAGAAAATCCCGGACCGGTTGCTTCTTTTCTTACAAAGCTTCAAAACGGAAAAATTTCATAAAATGAACAGGATCCTCTTCAGAATTGTTGGGGATCCTTTTTTGTGGATGAAAAACATATGAGGTGGGGGAAGCTTTTATGTGAGTATTTTACAGACTTTATTATGCGGATTTTGCGTTTGTACATTTTCTGTTACTGTTTACGACCTTTGCAGTAGCTTGACCCAAATTGTATTCCAGATCAATTTCGTTGATGGCATTTTGTCCTGTATGTCTCGGTATTTTGCCATATACATGCCAAAATATCTTGCAGGATAGTAAACTGTGACCGGCATCCGATTTTTATCAATAATTAAAAAATACAATACAATCATTGCATATATTAATAATACATGATAAAATACAAAAAGAAAGGTTAAGGATTATGGAATTTAAACAGTTAGAATCATATATTGCCATTGTAAAATATAAAAATCTAACAACGGCTGCGGAGGCTCTGGGGATTTCTCAGCCTACCATCAGCATTCATCTGAAGAATCTGGAAGAAGAGCTGCATACCAGGCTGATCATCCGCACTGCCAAAAACTTTGAGGTGACCCGGAGAGGACAGGAGTTTTTTGTTTGCGCCCAGAATATCCTGAAGCTTCGGGATGATCTGATAAACAGCTGGAACGGCCGGGAGGCAGAGGTTATCCGCATGGGAGTTTCTACCATACCTTCCGCCTATATTTTGCCGGAGGTACTTCCTGCTTTTGGAAAAGAACACGAAAATGTATATTTTTCCATTGATCAGATGGACAGCCAGAAGGTGATTGACGAGGTACATAAAGGAACTTATGATCTTGGGCTGGTTGGAATGAAAACTGAGGACGAGCTTCTGGCATTTGAACAGTTTTACCGGGACAGGCTGGTGGTGATCACTCCTGTAAAAGAAAAGTTTCTCAGAATGAAGGAGCAGAAAGAAATGCCTGTGGAATGCCTGTTTCAGGAGCCGGTGATACTTCGTGAGAAGGGCAGCGGAAGCCGGAAAAGCGCAGGAAGATTTCTGGAAAAAATGGGGATCAAGGAAGAAAAACTTCACGTTGCAGCCAGAATCAATGATCAGGAATCCATTAAAAATCTGGTGGCAGGAGGACTGGGAATTTCCATTGTATCCGAAAAGGCTGTAAAGGACTATGTGGAATCCAGACGGCTTCTTCAGTTCAGCCTGCCGGAGGAATTCTCCGGAAGGGAGTTTTATATTGTGTACCAGAAAAATTATATTTTAAAAGAATGTGCAGGGGAATTTATAAAGTTTCTGAAGGCATATCAGAAGTGAGCGGAGCGCTGCTGCCATAGGGTGTAAGGAAACAGGCTGTATGAACAGTAATCTGAACAAGAGGATGCGTAGTGCTGCTGTCATAAGATGTAAGGAAACAGAACAGTACCGGCACCAGAGAGTGCAGACAGAAAAAATACCCGGCAGAAAAAAGGAAGGAGATACGAAATGATTCAGTTACCGGAAAATTTTGAAACCTATGCGGAGGCCAGAAAAGCAGGATTTCTTCGTATGAAACAGTTAAAGGAGTCAGGAAGAAAAGTGGTTGGTATTTTTTGCTCCTTTGTACCTACAGAGCTGATCGAGGCTGCAGGGGGAACAGCAGCGCCTCTGTGCGCAACAAGTGAGGAACCCATATCGGCAGCAGAGGCAGATCTGCCTAAAAATCTCTGCCCTCTTATTAAGGCAAGCTATGGATTTGCTCTCACAGATACCTGTCCTTATTTTTATTTCTCGGATTTTATTGTGGGAGAAACCACCTGTGACGGAAAGAAAAAAATGTTTGAGCTGATGGACAATATCAAGGAAACTTATGTCATGCAGCTTCCGGCAAGAAGAGACGAGGCAGCTCTTGACGCGTGGGAAAAAGAGGTGGTTCGTTTCTGGAAAAAGCTGGAGGATTTTTACGGGATCACCATTACAGAGGAGGATGTAAAAAAAGCCATTCGCCTGAAAAACCGGGAACGTGAGGTGATGCTTCGTTTTCTGGAGCTTGGTAAATTAAACCCGGCGCCGATTTCCGGTTATGAAATGGGAACAAGACTGGACGGTCTTGGCTTTAATCCGGATATTGAGGAACGCTGCAGGATTATTGAGGCAAGAACAGAGGAGGTTATAAAAGACTGGGAAGAAAACTACAGAGGCAAATTATCAAAACGTCCGAGGATTCTGATTACCGGCTGTCCTAACAGTGGAATCCGTGAAAAAACAATTAAAGTGATCGAAGAGCTGGGAGCGGACGTAGTGGCGTTTGACTGCTGCAACGGTACCCGTGAAAAAGTGGAGAAGGTAGATGAAACGCTTCCGGCTGCAAGAGCTCTTGCAAAAAAATACCTGAATATCAACTGTTCTGTTATGAGTCCCAATGAGACCCGTATGGATTACATCAGCAGCATGATTGACGAGTATCAGGCAGACGGTGTTCTGGAGCTGATCCTCTGCGCCTGTCATACTTATTCCATTGAGGCTTACAATGTAAAGAAAACAGCAATGACAAAAAGTATTCCTTATCTGATGATTGAAACAGATTACTCTAAAGCAGACAGCGGGCAGATCAATACCCGTCTGGAGGCATTTCTGGAGACGATCAGTCAGTTTAAATAGAATCAGAGAAAAGAAAGGTGGATATGGTTATGAAAAAAACAGTAGATGCAATGGGAGATGCCTGTCCGATCCCTGTAGTAAAAACAAAAAAGGTCATAGAAGAACTGAAAGCCCTGGGCGGTACAGTAGAAACCTTTGTAGACAATGAGATCGCAGTGCAGAATCTGACAAAGCTGGGAAAGAGCTGCGGCTATTCTGTTCTGTCTGAAAAACTGGAAGAAAAGAAGTTCCGCGTTGAGATCCAGGTAGCGGCAGGAGAGGAGGAACAAATACAGGAACAGGAAAGCTCCTGTATTCCGGACATGAGACGTAAGAACACGGTAGTGGTAATATCCTCTCAGTGTATGGGAGAGGGAGATCCGGAGCTGGGGGCTGCATTGATGAAAAGCTATATTTATGCACTTACCCAGCAGGAACAGCTTCCGTCTGCAATACTGTTTTATAATGGAGGAGTGAAGCTGGTCTGCGAGGATGCGCCCACACTGGAAGATCTGAAAAGCCTGGAGGCTCAGGGTGTGGAACTTCTTGCCTGCGGAACCTGTCTGAATTTTTACGGACTGTCAGAAAAACTTCAGGCAGGAAGTGTCACTAATATGTATGTGATCGCAGAAAAAATGAGCCAGGCGGCTCTGGTCATCAAGCCATGATAAGAGAAAAAAAGCCCTGTGTGGTACTGACTTTTTCCACTACAACAGCAGCCATGTCCATGGAAAAAAGGTGCGGTGAGCATAAGATACCCGGACGGCTGATCCCGGTTCCAAGAGAGATCACAGCAGGCTGCGGCCTTGCTTGGAAAATGCCGGAAGAGGATTATGAAAAATATAAGGACGAGGTGGAAAGTCTGAACATTACAGTGGAGCAGAAGGTTTGGCTGAAATTATAAAAATAAGGAAATAGGCGATCATGGAATATATTGGAATAGACATTGGTTCTACCTGTGCCAAGGTTGCTGTTCTGGATGAGGATGAGAACATCCTTCATCAGTCTGTGCAGCCTACCGGATGGAGCAGCGTGGATACTGCAGAGATCATTAAAAATATGCTTCTGGAAAAGGGAATTTGTCCTGAAACCGGAAAAGTTGTGGCTACCGGCTATGGAAGAGTATCTGTGCCCTATGCGGACAAAACCGTAACTGAGATTACCTGCCATGCCAGAGGTGCAGTATGGCTTCATAAGAAAAAAGATATGACAGTCATTGACATCGGAGGACAGGATACCAAGATCATTATTCTGGAAAACGGTATGGTGAAGGATTTTGCCATGAATGATAAATGCTCTGCCGGAACAGGACGCTTTCTGGAGGTCATGGCAAATACCATGGCTCTGAGACCGGATGCGCTCTGTGAGCTGGCGCGAAAGGGAAAGAAGGTAAAAATCAGCTCCATGTGCACGGTTTTTGCAGAATCTGAGGTGATCAGCCTGATCGGTCAGGGGGAGAAAAAGGAAAATATTGCTTTTGCAGTGGTAAATTCTATTGCAGATAAAGTAGTCTCCCAGTGCAGTAAGATGAATGTGGGAACCGGAGAAGTATTTCTTACCGGAGGCCTGTGTGAATGCGGTTATCTGCAGGAAATCCTGGAACAGAAGCTTGGATCTCCTGTGCTTACAGGACCGGAATGCCGATATGCAGGAGCCATAGGGGCTGCGCTTTGCGGCAGAAACATATAGAACAGAGGAGAAGCGTTATGATTTATTTTGATAATGCAGCCACCACCATGCATAAACCGGAAACGGTAATTCATGCAGTGGCGCAGGCTTTAAATTCTCTGGGAAATGCAGGGAGGGGCGTCCATGAGGCGTCCCTTGAGGCTTCCCGGAACATTTATGGAGTCAGAGAACGGATAGCAGATCTTTTTCACGGAGAGGACCCGTCCCGGATCGCATTTACTTTAAATTCTACAGAGAGTCTGAACACTGCAATCAAAGGAATCCTGAAGCCGGGAGACCATGTGATTACTACGGTTCTGGAACATAATTCTGTGCTTCGCCCTCTTTATGAGATGGAAGAAAAAGGAGTGGAAGTGACGATCCTTCCCTGTGATGAGTACGGAATGGTTTATCCTGAGGATTTTATCCGTGCGATCCGTCCCAATACAAAGGCATTTATCTGTACTCATGGATCAAATTTAACAGGAAATGTGCTGGAGGTTCAAAGCATTGGCGCAGCAGCCAGAGAAAGGGGGATTCTTTTTGTGGTGGATGCCTCCCAGACTGCCGGAGTATTTGATATTGATGTTCAGAAGATGAATATTGATATTCTCTGCTTTACCGGACACAAAGGTCTTCTGGGCCCCCAGGGAACTGGCGGTATGTATGTGAGAGCAGGGGTGAATGTCCGTCCGCTGAAATCCGGCGGAAGCGGAGTAAAGACCTTTGAGAAAAAACACCCTTCACAAATGCCAGCTGCTCTGGAAGCAGGAACCCTGAACGGACATGGTCTGGCAGGTCTTGGGGCTGCTGTGGATTATCTGAACCGGCAGGGGCTTTCCTTTATCCGGGCAAAAGAGCAGGCATTGATGAAAAAGTTCTATCTGGGAGTCCGGGATATTCCGGGAGTGAAGGTTTATGGGGATTTCCGGACTATGGACCGCTGCGCCATAGTAACTTTGAATATCAGAGATTATGATTCCGGCGAAGTGGGCGATGCCCTGTATATGGATTATGGTATTGCCACAAGAACAGGGGCTCACTGTGCTCCGCTGATGCACCAGGCGCTGGGAACCACAGAGCAGGGAGCGGTGCGCTTCAGCTTCAGCCATTTTAATACAGAAGAAGAGATACAGAGAGGGATAGAAGCAGTCAGGGAACTGGCGGAGTGACAAGGTGAGAGTAGTGTCTGTTACAAAGACTGTGAGTATATAATAAAAAGTCCGGAGTTCGTTTTGGGAAAACCGGACTTTTTATTGTTAGTGAATCAGAATTTTTTACTGGTAAGTGAGACTCATAATAATTCCCTGTGGATAATCTCCGTATTTTTCCCCAAAAATGTTTACGCCGCCCATATGGACTGCGTCCTCTTTTACTTCGATTCTCAGAGAAATATATGGTTTTTCAGCTATTGACAGATCCTCAAGAGAACTATTCTGTCGAATAAGATTACCGTCAAGGTATACCCCGTTATTTCTGACAGAAAAAGTTTTTAAAATTCCATGCTGAGTATTTCCATTGGGCCATGCAGGGGGCGTGAGCTTTCCTCTTCTGGCTCCAAAGTCACCGGGACAGTGATAGACACCGATTTCCAGATCATTTACGGAAACAGTAATATCAGAGGGCCAGTTTTCCAGAAAGCCAGGCGCTTCTGAACATAATTCCATACAGAAGGAAATCTCTTTCAGAGGAATCAGAGGATTATAAATATTTGGGAACCGGTATTCGATGTACCCGGAACAGAACCAGATAAGCTGAGCGTTGATCCGCTTTGGCGAGTAAAAAGTTACGGAAGTGTCGCAGACATCGATCATACCGTGTTCATCAGCCAGCCCACAGGTAGGGGTTACGTTGCAGTCGGTAAAATTTCCAATAGGCATATTCACAGAAATTGTTTTATTTTCAGAGTCGGCATCAGCGTCAAAAGTTTCAAGATGAAGAGATTGTATGCTGCAGATGCAGACACGCATAGAACCGTGTATTCCGGGCTGACTTTCTGTAACAATAAGCTTTGCTTCTTCTAATGTTTTGATGTGTAAAGCGGCAGAAGACAAAGGAATATTTAAAAGGGTGGAAATTTCCTGAAGAGATCTGGAAGTGTTTTTTAGCATATCCAGAATTTTCAGCCGTACCGGTGAAGAGAGTGCTTTGCCTATTTTGATAATACGCTTCTGATGTTCGGGATTACTGAGATGAAGATAGATATTTCTTTCGCCAATGATTCTGACTGTTCTTTTTTCTTTTCCTGCCATATGCTCCTCCTGATATATATGCTTGATTAAAATAAATTTTCTTTCTTACATTTTTCTTAATTACTCCATATTTTTATTATAACATTTATTACATAAAAAATAAAGTAAATATGCAGGTTTTACAAATAAAATAACGTTAAATTGATTATGATGCTGAAAATACTTCTTTATATAAAAAACATATTGTAAAAAATGACAAAATAGTATAACATAATTATTGTAATAAAAAACAAAAACAATTGGGAGGTAATAAAAATGAAGAAACGGATGGCTCTACTTATGGCAGCAGTTACAGCAATTTCAGCAATGGGGATAGGAACAACAGTTTATGCAAAAGAAGAGACAGAGCAGGTATTGGATGGAAAAACTGTGGGATTTGCACAGACAGACAGCATGTCTGCATGGCGAACCACAGAAACAGACAGTATTAAAGAGTATGTTGAAAAAGCCGGCGGTGAGCTGATTGTTAAAGATGCGGGAGGAGACATTGCAACACAGGAGTCCGATATTCGTGATCTGGTTGCTGCAGGAGTAGATTATCTGGTTGTGGCTCCGTTAGAGGATAATGGACTTCAGGGTGCGCTGGAAGAGGCAATGGCAAATGAGATACCGGTGATCCTGGTAGACCGTACTATTGAAGGTGAAGCAGGAACTCATTATACAACTGCAATTATGTCAGACTTTGTATGGGAAGGAGAGCAGTGTGCAAAAGCTCTTATGGAGGCACTTCCTGATGGAGGAAAAGTTGTAATTATTAACGGAGGTTACGATTCTTCCACTTCTACAGATCGACAGGAGGGATTTGTAAATGCTCTTGATGCGGATAAGTATGAAATTGTAGCAGAGCAGGATGGAGAATGGCTGATGGATAAAGCTCAGGCTGTAATGGAAAATATTCTTCAGGCTCAGGGGGAAGAAAATATTGATGCGGTATTCTGTGTGACAGATGATATGGTGCAGGGAGCCATGAATGCCATTGAGGCAGCAGGGCTGAAACCAGGAGAAGATATTCTTACTCTGGGAATTGACGGAACAAGGGCGGCATTTGAGGCAGTAGAAGAGGGAAAACAGCTTGCTTCCTGTACCTGTACCCCATATTTTGGAGAAATTGTACTGGATACGATAACTAAAATAAGCAATGGAGAAGAAATTCCGGAAGCAATTACAAATGAGGATACTCTTTATACAAAAGAAAACGTGGATGTAGAACTTGGATTCTAAGGTTTATCGGTAAAAACGGATGGAGCTGCGGTGGAGTATACAGGCTTTGCCGCAGCCTTTTTTATTGAGAAAAGGAGCGTTTTATGAGTGGAGTTTTACTTGAAATAAAAGGACTGGAGAAAACGTTTCCCGGTGTTCGGGCTTTGAAAGGAGTGCAGCTCACTGTAAATAAGGGTGAGGTACACGGACTTATGGGAGAAAACGGCGCAGGAAAATCTACATTGATTAAGGTTCTCACAGGTATTTATCAGAAAAATGGAGGAAGTATTCGATTTGATGGTGAGGAAATCAATGCGGCAACACCTATGGAAGCTAATGAAAAGGGAATTTCTACTATCTATCAGGAATTGAACCTTATCCCGTTCCAGACTGTTTATGAAAACCTGTTTGTAGGCAGAGAACCAAGAAACAGATTTAAAGCAATTGACAGGAAAAAAATGATTTCTGAGGCTGCCCGTATTTTGAATGAACTGGGCATAGAAATTGATGTTACGAAACCGCTGAAAGAGTTTTCAACAGCTGTTCAGCAGATGGTAGCAATTGCCAGGGCTGTCAGTATTCAGGCAAAACTGGTTATCATGGATGAACCTACTTCTTCCCTGGACAAAAATGAGGTTCAGGTTTTGTTTGATATTATCCGTAAATTAAAAAATCAGGGAATCAGTGTTATTTTTATTAGTCACAAGCTGGATGAGATCTTTGAAATCTGTGATCGCCTGACTGTATTTAAAGATGGTGAATATGTTGGAGATTATGATATAGAAGAGCTTGATCAGTTCAAACTGATTTCTCTGATGGTGGGAAGAGAAACAAAAGTTCTGGAGCGCAAAAAACAGGATTATACGTTTAAAGATGCTGATACGGCAGTACAAATGAAAAACATACATCAGGGAATGCGCCTGAGTGGAGTAGACATTGAAATCCGACAGGGAGAGGTTGTTGGTCTGGCGGGGCTGCTGGGTTCAGGAAGAACAGAATTGGCGCAGGTATTGTTTGGAATGAATCCTCCAGATGCCGGAGAAATCTTCTGGTGGGGAGAGAAGGCAGAAATCCATTCTCCGTCAGACGCCATAAAAAAAGGTATGGGCTTTTGTACTGAAGACCGTAAGGTGGAAGGCATTATTCCACATCTGTCGGTCAGAGAAAATATGACAGTAGCACTGCTGCCGAAATTAAGTTCTGTAGGCTTTGTAAAAAAGAAAGAACAGGATCAGATCGTACGTAAATATATAGAGCGCCTGAAAATAAAAACACCGTCTCCGGAACAGGCAATCTGTAATCTCAGTGGAGGAAATCAACAGAAGGTATTGCTTGCCAGATGGATGTGCATGAATCCCAGGCTGATGATTCTGGATGAGCCGACCCGTGGAATTGATGTAGGAGCAAAGGCGGAAATTGAGGAGCTGATCCAGGAACTGTCAGCGGAGGGTGTTTCTGTTTTAATGATTTCTTCGGAAATTGCAGAGCTGGAACGTAACTGTGACAGAGTGATTGTTATGCGTGACGGAAAAGTAGCAGGAGAAGTAACAGGTCAGGAAATCAGACAGGACAGAATTATGGAAATAATTGCAAGTGGAAGTGAGGTAGGCTGCCATGACTAAAACAAAACAGGATTATCAGCAGATCGTAAAACAGTATAGTGCGGTTGCAATGCTTTTATTTTTCATAATATTAAATTCACTGTTTACCCCTAATTTTTTCAGGATGGGTACTTTAAATAATATCATTACTCAAATATGTCCCACTGTTCTGTGCGGTATGGGAATGACACTGGTCATTTCTACCGGGGGGATTGATATTTCCGTGGGATCTGTAATGGCTCTTGCAGGTGTTATGACAGCTAAGCTTATGCCGGAGACAGGGCTTGTTCCGGCGATTTTACTGGCAGTAGCAGCCTCTGTTCTGGTTGGATGTATTGCAGGCTTTTTTGTGGGAGTGCTGGATCTTCAGGCAATGGTTATTACGCTGGGACTTATGTTGGGAGTCCGTGGAGCGGCTCAGGTATTATGCGATGGCAGAGATATCTATTTTAATAAACTGGGAGATGTAGGAGAGCAGCTTAGTTTGCTGGGAACCTATAGGATTGGCGGAATTGTTCCGGTACAGATTATTCCGATCCTTATTTTTGTTGTAGCTGTATGGATCATAGTCGAAAAGACAGTTTTTGGAAGACAGATTCAGGCTGTGGGAGATAATATAAAGTCCAGTGCTCTTGCTGGCATCAACACATCGGCTGTTATGATGGCAGTATATGGATTCAGTGGATTCTGTGCTGCATTTGCAGGAATATTTCAGGCGTCAAAGGTTTCAGTAGCAGCCGGAAGCTCACTTGGCCAGCTGGCAGAGCTGGATGCTATTGCAGCTGTTGTTATTGGCGGAACGCCTATGAGCGGGGGAAAAGCCCATGTAATTGGAACCTTGATCGGTGTTTTGATTATGCAGATGATTACTTTGACATGTGTTATGAATAATATTCCGGATCAGTATGCACAGGTGTTTAAGGCAGCAATTATTGTGTTTGCAGTATTTATACAGAGGGAACAGGCAAAATAGGGAGGTGCAAAATGAAAACAGTCAGAAAAATTTATAATTCTTTTTATTCAAAAAGCACCATTCTGGCATTTGTGCTTCTGGTGGTGATTTCCAGCATTATCTTTTATGACAGAGGATTTCTTTCTCCGGCAAATATTATTAACATTTTGATGAAGGCGGCAAAAAATGGAGGATTTTTGGCTCTGGGAATGACATTTGTAATTCTGTGCGGAGAGATTGATCTTTCTGTAGGAGCAGTTTTTGCCCTTAGCGGAGTAGTAATGGGGCTGGTCGGTCAGGTGAATCCTGTTCTCGGAATTGTGTGTGGAATTCTTACAGGTGTTATTTCAGGCTGGATGATTGGATTCATGGTAACAAAGATGAGAATCTCTTCCTGGATCGCATCATTGGCTATGCTGTTTGCTTTGAGAGGAGTGATTCTGATCGTTGCAAAACGATCAGTTCCTATCGAAAAGGGAATTATGCGATTTGCTGATCTGAAATTCATCAAAGGAGTGATTCCGGGTGCAAAAAGCGGAGTTTCTATTTTGATTCCCCTTTTGTTCCTGGTGACCTTTCTGTGTATGTATCTGGCAAAAAACACTAAATTCGGAATGGGAATGTATGCAGTAGGAGGAAATGGCGAAGCTGCAAGAATGATGGGAATCGATGTAGACAGAATAAAAATGAAATCATTCATCTGCTGCGGAGCGATTGCTGCTTTTTCAGGAGTATTGCTTGCATCAAGCAGTGGAAGCGCTACGCTGAGTGCGGGAAATATGTATGAAACTTACGCAATTGCCATGTGCGCTATTGGCGGAGTAAAACTTACAGGTGGAGAGGGAAGATTCTCAGGAGCTTTTTTTGGAATTATGATTTACTTTATTATCAATACCATTTTTACATACCTGCCTACAGACGTATTTACAGTACACTGGCAGTCTATTATTATGGGAGCTCTGGTATTGATATCTGTAGGGGTACAGTCAGAAAAGCTTCAGAAGTTTAAATTAAGAAAAAAACAGGTGGACAAAATATGATACAGCTGGAGACACAATGGAGCAATACTGTTAATAAAGATCATGTATGGGAAGAGTATCCACGGCCCAATATGGTACGAGACAGTTATGTAAATCTAAATGGAGAGTGGGACTGTTGTATTAATCGTGAAAATACAACGGATTTTTATGATAAAAAAATTCTGGTTCCTTTTTCTCCGGAGACCAAATTATCAGGAATACAGCAAATTGTTCAGCCAGAGGAATTTCTTCATTACAGAAGATATTTTACCTTGCCGGAGGGATTTGTAAAGGAGAAAGTGTTGCTGCATTTTGGTGCGGTAGATCAGGAATGTCATGTATATCTGAATGGCAGGAGGGTCGGAAGCCATAAAGGGGGATATCTGCCGTTTTCCTTTGATATTACAGAACTTTTGACTGATGGAGAAAATGTTCTCACTCTTTGTGTAAAAGATATGACGGAAAAATCTCCCCATGCAAGAGGAAAGCAGAAACTTGTAAAAAAAGGAAAATATGGTTCACTTTTTTATACGCCTCAAAGTGGAATCTGGAAAACTGTGTGGATGGAAAGTGTTTGCAAACATTATATAGAATCAGTTAAAATCACCCCGGTGTTCGATGAGGGAAAAGTGAAAATACGTGTTCTGTCAGAAGAAAAAAAGAACAGGAATCCTGAGACTGTAAATATACGGATTTATGATGGTAAGAATCTGGTTGCAGAGGCGAAAGGAATAGAAGGAAAGACGATCCGTATTTCTCTTGGAGATTTTCGTCCATGGTCTCCGGACAGCCCGGCTCTTTATGATGTGGAAATACGAATGGGGGATGATTTTGTAAAATCCTACTTTGGTATGCGCAAATTTTCTACAGGGAGAGACAGAAATGGAATTCTCAGATTTTATCTGAATAATAAACCATTCTTTTTTAACGGAGTTCTGGATCAGGGATACTGGCCGGAGGGACTTCTGACAGCGCCCTGTGACGAAGCACTTATATATGATATCGTTAAGCTTAAAGAGATGGGATATAATACGATACGAAAACATATTAAAATTGAGCCGGAACGATTTTATTATCACTGCGACAGACTGGGGATGGTTGTATGGCAGGATATGCCAAATGGCGGCGGAGATTATAATATGATATTTGTGACATATCTGACCAATGCTTTTGACTGGTTTGCCAGAGGGATTAAAGATAATCATTACTCATGGTTTAGAAGAGATGATGCTGAGGGAAGGAAACAGTACTATAAAGATCTTACAGGAATGATACGTCTGCTTTATAATTATCCCTGTATTGCAGTGTGGGTTCCGTTTAATGAAGGGTGGGGACAGTTTGATGCGAATAAGGCAACTGCTCTGATCCGTAAGAAAGATCCTGACCGCCTGGTAAATGAAGCATGTGGGTGGTTTGACCAGAAGGGCGGGGACATGTACAGTATCCACAATTATGTGAGAAAACTGAAGGTAAAACCTCAGGATCGCGTAGTAGCACTGACTGAATATGGAGGCTATGCTTATCCTGTAAAAGAGCATATGGCATGTCAAAAAGAATTTGGATATAAACATTACCATTCCAGAGAAGAACTGACCGATAATTACAGGAGACTGTGGGAAGAAGAAATTTATCCTAATTTGAAAAAGGGACTGTCCAGTGCTATTTATACTCAGACCAGTGATATTGAGGAAGAAATAAATGGCGTGATGACTTATGACCGAAAGGTAGATAAGTTGATTCCGGAAGAGGTTTATAAACTAAATCAGAAACTGTATCAGATTTTTGAGAAAATAACAGAGTGAAAATTGTGGAAAGATAAAAGCCCGGTTTTATTTTGTGTAAAAGGAGAACAGACCTGACAGCGAAATCGTGTCAGGCCTGTTCTCTTTTGTCTCCTGTCTGAAAAGGCACAGTCTGTCAGACAGATTATTTTTTTCTGCAAAGCCAGAAGCATCCAAAAGCAGGTATCTGAACTCCTTTGGCTTCCATTTTACGCCCGGAGATCAGATCTGTATATATACCGTCTTCTTCATTGATCCATGCGACCTTATCATATTCGCTGAAATTATAGATTCCGATGAATTTTTCTTCTTCATTCTCGCGTACAAGAGCAAGAACAGAAGAATCCCATGTATCAATGGTGCGAAGGGCGGTGTCGCTGTTAAATACAGTATGCTCTTTTCTGATTTTTTCCAGATGATCAAGGGCAGGAAACAGTTTTCCCTGTACAGTTTCAGGCTTTTTACGGTTTTCAGCAAGTTCCCAGTTAAAATCACCTCTGTGGAGATAGCGGGAATCCTCTGCCTTTTCCGGATCTTCTCTGTAAGAATAATCATTCAGCTGACCGATTTCATCACCGCTGTAAATGACAGGAATTCCTGACTGAGAAAGCATAAAGGCATGGAGCGTAATGTCGTATCGGATTCCCCGGTTTACTCCGTCTTCGTTTCTTTCAAATCCGAAGCGCTCGATGCCGCACAGAGAAGCAGTTGTTCCGCAGAGACGGGCATCTCCAAGCCTTGGATCATCATTGTACAGTTCTCCTCTTGCAAAGGAGTCCGGATAGCTTCCGGTGAGGAAGGCGTTCAGGTATTTTTTATGAGGAATCTCCTGAATTCCGGAGCAGCTCAGAAAATCATAATCAAGTCCCCAGCCGATGTCGTCATGACAGCGGAGATAGTTCTGGAAAACATAATCGCGGGGCAGTTCAGCAACAATATCAAGCTGGCGGCGCAGAAGGGAGACGTCTCTGGTTGCAACAGTGTGCCAGGTAGTTGCCATGGTTGTCACATTGTAAAGAAGATGACATTCCGGTTTTTCAACAGTTCCGAAATAAGGAACTACTTTTTCCGGGGACATAACAACTTCACCAAGTAAAAGCACACCGGGGCAGACAATCTCACAGATCATACGCATGATGCGGACAATGGTGTGTACCTGGGGGAGATTGCGGCAGTTGGTTCCAAGCTGTTTCCAGATATAGGGAACTGCGTCAAGCCGTATAATATCAACGCCCTGATTTGCAAGATAAAGCATATTAAAGACCATTTCATTAAGAACTACAGGATTGCGGTAATTCAGATCCCACTGGTAGGGATAAAAAGTAGTCATAACATGCTTCCGGATATCTTCCAGCCAGGTAAAGTTTCCCGGAGCAGTGGTGGGGAATACTTCAGGACAGGTTTTTTCATAAAGCGCAGGAATATCATAGGAATCAAAGAAGAAATAACGATCCTGATATTCTTTTTCCCCGGCGCGGGCACGCTTTGCCCACTCATGCTCTTCAGAGGTATGATTCATAACGAAATCAAGGCATACACTGATTCCGCGTTTATGACATTCTGAGGTCAGGTGAGAAAATTCATCCATAGTTCCAAGCTCTGGCTGAACAGAACGAAAATCCGAAACAGCGTATCCGCCGTCACTGCGGCCTTTCGGAGAGGCCAGAAGCGGCATCAGATGAAGATAGTTGACATTACACTCCTGTACATAATCCAGCCTGCCTTCCAGACCGCTCAGGGTTTTGGCAAAGGAGTTTACATACATCATCATTCCAGTAAGATCGTTGCGCTTATACCAACGTGGATCTTTTTCGCGGGAAAGATCAGAAGCCTTCAGATCTGCGTTTCGCGCATCATAAAAACCTTTCAGCCCGTCAAGAAGCTGAGTGAGATGCTCCATAACCTGAGGATCATCCTGGTAAAGCTCACAGTACAGCCATTTCAGTTCATCCATATGACGGTTCAGACGCTCCTGATAGACAGCCGTATCTTTTTCCACAGCCGGAATTTTAACAGGCTCAGTCTTCTTTGTTTCGACCTTAACAGGCTCGGTATTCTTTGTTTCGACCTTAATGGGCTCAGTTTTAGAGGTAGAGACTTTAACAGGCTCAGTCTTCTTTGTTTCGACCTTAACAGGCTCAGTTTTAGAGGTAGAGACTTTAACGGGCTCGGTCTTCTTTGTTTCCACCTTAACAGGCTCAGTTTTAGAGGTAGAGACTTTAACGGGCTCAGTCTTCTTGGTTTCGACCTTAACAGGCTCAGTTTTAGAGGTAGAGACCTTAACAGGCTCAGTCTTCTTTGTTTCCACCTTAACGGGCTCTGTTTTGGAGGTGGCGATTTTTTCAACCTCTGTTTTTTTCGTTTCAAGTTTTGCATTACTATGTTGTACAGAGCCGGAAGCAGTTTTTATACGTTCTGCTTCAGCCTTTGCCGCAGCTTTCTTTTTCTGGAGTCTTTTCTTTGCCATAATCATTCTCCTTTGCTTATCATGAGAATCAGCAGAAAATATTTTCTTCTACAAAAATAATGGGATTTCGCTGATTTTCCAACACAATTAGTTGTTTTAAAATACAATTTTTCGCCTGTTTTTCAGTATTGTCTGACAGGTTTTATAGTAATCTTACAAGGGTAGTAGTGAAATGTCAAGTATGCCAGAGTAAACGATCAGGCAGAGATGAATTATGGTGACCTGTGAACAGAAATGAATCATATAAAAATTCTATGGACAAAATCCGCGTTATGTTGTTTTTGCAGGATGCACACAGAAAGAGAGTGCAGAATCAGCACAGGCGTTTTATGTCGGCAGTACAGAGACGATATCTGTGTTGAGAAACTTCCTTATTATTGTATATGGAAATTGGAATGATGCACAGACGATGCAGCTTTTGCAGCAGGGAAAAAGCAAAAGCTGCAGTTGATGATCACTTATTTTAGAGGGATAAATTCCGGCGTTCTGTTTTTGAAGATGGTATAATACCGGAAACCGCAGTCAATCAGAACATCTGTAGCCTTGTCAAAGGCAAAAGCTATTTTTTCCGGAGAATGGGCATCTGCGCCAACTGTAATAATCTCGCCTCCCAGCTGGCGGTAACGGCGGATCACTGCAGTGCAGGGATTGGGTTCTCCAAGACCATAATGATAACCGCCTGTATTCAGTTCAATCCCGATATTTTTACGGACCAGAGTACGAAGTATTTCGTCAAGAATATCCTGATATCGTTCATAGCTGTAATAAAGATTTTTGTTTGGGCCGTAGCGTACAATATAGTCGATATGTCCGTATACATCCATTTCTGAGAACACATCCAGATTTTCCAGAATTGATTCAAAATATTCTCTGTAGCCCCGGGCTTCCTCACGGTTTTTAAAATATTCCCCGTAATAAGGGTCCTGACCGTGAACGACATGAGAGGAACCAATGACAAAATCAAAGGGAAATCTGCTTAACTGTTCGCTGAAATGTTTTTTCAGATGGGGCTGAAGCCCGTATTCAATACCGAAATTCACCGTAATACTGTCTTTGTATTTTTCTTTTAAAAAAGCAAGCCTGTCTGCATATGCCTCCACTTCCAGATGAAAAACCTGCTGATCCGGGGTGGGCGGATAGTCCGGATCCAGATGTTCGGTAAAGCAGACACCCTCAAGTCCCCGTGATATAGCGTTTTTGATCATATTTTCCATGTCTGTGTCGGAATCGGCAGAAAAAGAAGAGTGCATATGACAGTCCCATAAAATGCTGTTTTTCATAGAAACCCTCCGTTATGTATGTTATAAGCCGATTATAGCACAGAGATTTACTTTTTTTGTAATGTTTTTTCCAAAATAGTCTTGAATTTTTGTATGAGATTCGATACAATATGTTCAGGTTGACGTTTCTTTAACAATAGAGGGAGCGCCATAATCAACCATTTAATTCATAGGAGGAATTTATCATGGCAGTAAAAGTTGCAATTAATGGATTTGGCCGT
>OLNN01001033.1_pt1 | contig 25062 bp, 27 predicted proteins | sample 1672141 | NCBI WGS metagenome assembly OLNN01 (sample SAMEA3136652, study PRJEB25190) | human gut metagenome | biome: human gut; feature: human-associated habitat; material: faeces | place: Austria | collected 2013
CACGTTCCCCAGACCGGCGACAGCACGCCGCTGCTGGCGATGGTACTTGTGACCGTACTGGCGGCGGTTGGTTTTATCGCGCTGCTGGTGGTCAGGAAGCGCAAAATCAAGAACAGCGATGACCCGACGGCCGACCCGCAGCTCGAACCGCGGGATGATCCGGAGGATTCTGATGTGTAAACCGGAGAAAATGCGCGTCGTGCTCGTGGAACCGGGCAAGTACGCCCGAGAGGCCGAGATCGACAATACCCTGAAAACCGAACAGGAGGTAGTCGGCGGCCTGATTGACGTCATCTGCCCGTGGCCGGACGATAAAGTCTGCCTGATTCTCAACGATGAGGGCAAGATTATCCCGCTGGAACCTAACCGCGCGTTGCCGGAATATGAGGATGTAGTGTTCGGTACATTCTTCCTCTGCGGTGATGGCGGCGAAGATTTTTGCAGCCTGAGCGATGCGCAGGTCAAGCGGTATCTCGAACGCTTCCGCCAGCCGGAAATTATTTTCGATTCACCGACCGGTATTGTTGCCATGCGATGCGAACCGGATCAGTACGACCGGTTTATCCAGGCAACGCGAGGCGATGGCGGGAAGGAGCCGCCGAAACGCCGGGACGATCCGTCCCGGTAACAGTTCAACATCAGGGGCGCAGCCGGGCGGCTGCGCCCCTACATTATTATAAAGGAAAAATTTTATGACCCATTTTTATTCCGCCGAATCCGTGACCGCCGGTCACCCTGACAAACTCTGCGACCAGATCGCCGACACGGTGCTGGACGGGTGTCTGGCCCTTGACCGCAATGCCCGGGTGGCCTGCGAGGTGCTGGCAACCGAAGGCCACATTATCCTGGCCGGCGAAATCAGCGCAACGGTCATGCCAGATCTTGGAAAACTGACCCGGGAGGCACTGGAAAACGCCGGATACAATCCCAAGGATTTTGAGATCGAAAGCCTGATCCATCCCCAAAGTCCCGACATTGAGGCCGCCGTCAACGACCCGCTGGATGCCGAATCCGATCCCAACGCCATCGGTGCGGGCGACCAGTGCGTGGTCGTCGGGTATGCCACCGACGAGACGCCGGAGATGCTGCCGCTGCCGGTGGTGCTGGCCCACCGACTGACCAGCCGGTTGACCTGGGCCTGCATCAACGACGAGCAAAAGCGGTTTGGCCCCGACGGCAAGGCAATGGTCATTGTCGAATATGAGGATGATAGGCCCGTGCGGGTAGCGCGCATCGTGGTATCCTTCCAGCACGCGCCCGAAGTTGACCCCACCGACCTGAGCGAGTTGGTCTGGCGGGACGTCATTCTGTCGGCCCTCAAAGGGATGCCCTACGATGACAGCCTGGAACTGATCCTCAACCCGGGCGGCCATTTTGTGCTGGGCGGCCCGGATGCCGACACCGGCCTGACCGGCCGTAAGCTGGCCGTGGATGCCTACGGCCCGTTTGTGCCCACCGGAGGCGAGGCGTTCTCAGGCAAGGACCCGACGAAGCTCGACCGCAGCGGGGCCTACATGGCGCGGTGCGTGGCCAAAAACATTGTGGCCAGCGGCATTGCGCAGCGGTGCCAGATCACGCTGACCTACGCCATCGGCATGGCTAAGCCGCTGGCGGTGGAGGTGGACACCTTCGGCACCGGCCTGCTTTGCGAGGATGATTGCCTTGCGGTGGCGGTGCAGACGGCGTTCGATCTGACCCCGGCCGGGATCATCACCGAGCTTGACCTGCAGCGGCCGATCTACGCCCGTACCGCGGTGGGCGGCCACTTTGGCCGGGAGGATCTGCCCTGGGAAAAGCTCGACCGCACCGGCCTGCTGATGGCGACCATACGGTAATATGCCTGGCGTTACCAAAGAACAGGTCGCCGCCGCACGGCGGATGACGGCCATCGAGTTTTTACGCCGGTACCGAGCGGACGACCTTGTCAAAAGCAGCGCCCGCGGCGAGTTTGAGCTGAAAAGCCATGACAGCTTCAAAATCAACGGCGAGTCCAGCCTCTGGCACTGGAAAAGCCGGGGCATCGGGGGTAAATCGGCGCTCGATTACCTCATGCACGTGGAGGGCTGTTCCTTTGTGGAAGCGGTACGCCTGCTCTGCGATGAACGACCCAGCTTCATCCCGCAGCGCCATGAGGAAGTGGAACGCAAGCGCCCGCCGTTCAAGCTACCCGAAAAATCCCCAACTACTACGAGGGCAGAAGCCTACCTGCGCTGCCGGGGTATCTCGCCACAGGTGATACAGAAATGTATTGACGATGGCATTTTGTATGAGAGCCTGCCCTACCACAACTGCGTGTTTGTGGGCCGGGACGAAACAGGAACACCCCGCTATGCTGCCTTGCGCGGCACCTACACCTACGGTAAACAATTCAAGGCGGAATCCACCGGCAGTGACAAGCGGTTTGGGTTTTGTATCGAACCATCGACAGAAAGCGAAATGGTGGCTGTGTTTGAAGCGGCCATCGACGCAATGGCCGAGATGACGCTTGCCGGGGATGCGGTAGATGCCGATTTTGTTGACAAATATCGCCTGTCTTTAGGTGGCATCTATGCCCCTGAGCCGGGCGAGGACATTCATCCGCCCGCTGCGCTGGAAGAGTTTCTGGCGCAGCATCCGCAGGTGGACCGCATCGAGTTTTGCCTGGACAACGATCCGCCCGGCCGCGCCGCGGCTGTGGCGTTGTCTCGCCTATACGGAGAGCGATATCAGGTGGCCGTGCATCTGCCGCCGATCGAGGGCTTCGACTATGGTGATTTGGCGCAGGCGGCTTTGGAGTATCGCACAAGGAATAAAGCAAAAAACTGTGCAAGACAACAAACCAAATATAAGGAAGGCACGAGGTGATTTTACTTGAATGAATTAACTTTTAAACTATATTCTCCGCTGACCGCAGAACTTCTGTCAGATGAGAATGAGATCTGGCTGGGCAATGCCCCCATCGAACTGCAGGGGTATGAAATGACCGATTATGCAGGAGCGATTGCGGCGCAGATCGTGGAGGAAGGCGCCAATATTGAGCAGTACATGGACGGGGAAGACAACCCCTACCTGGCAGCCCATGTCAAGAGCATCCGGCTTTCGGTCGAGGAACGGGATGGTGAACTGTGCGGCTGTGCCACCGTGACCGTGGACGAGGACCTGACCGAACGCGGCTGGAATGACCTGCAGGACTACATTACCGGCCAGTATTCGGATGGCTGGGGAGAAGGCTTCGAGCAGAGAGACATCCAGGTGAAAGATGGTATCCTCAACGTCCATTTCTGGCAGGAGGATCACTTTGCCTTCACGGTGGAACAGGTTGTGAATGCACCGCAGCAAACCACACTTGCTCCTTCCGCAAAGAAGTACGAGATCACCGACACTGCCCATCCCGTCTACCCGGAACTCCACCGCATCCGCGCCCTGCGGCAGGTGAGGGAGGATGTGTCGGTTGGTACGCTTGGCGGTTATGTGCAGAGCGAAGCCAACCTGTCGCAGGGCAACGACGACGCCTGGCTCTATGATGATTCTGTCAGCCGGGATGAGGCTTGTGTTTGCGATGATGCGCGGCTGTATGAGCAGGCGATGGCGCAGGACTTGGCATTGGCCCGTGGCAGTGTCATCATGTACGGCAACGCCATTGCCTGTGACAATGCGATCGTTACAGGTGGGCGCATCTGCAACGGTGCGCTCGTCTGCGGCAACGCCCGCGTCCGCGAAAATACCGTGACCCATATTGCGCCGGTAGTGGCCGGGCACTGCGTGGTCATGGGCGACCTGGCGGGCAAGGTTGTGGTGTCTGGTGGTGGCAGCATTCTTCCGGGGCAAGTGGTGGACAATCCCACCCAGAACGTGGTCGCTATTGACGAACATGGTGCTGTCATCGTCCGGGAGCCCAATCTTGCCCCCGGCCGGGACAGAAAGAACCGCAATACCCCTGAACGCTGAGAAAGGAAGGATGCCATTGACCAAAACTCCCGAAACCAACATCATTTTTGACCCGAGCGCCAAATTTGAAATGCCCGAACACACCGGCGGCGACGGTTGGACGATTTTGCACGGCGACTGCCTGCGCCTGATGCGCGAGATGCAGGACGGTGTGTTCGACGCCGTCATCACCGACCCGCCCTATGCCTCCGGCGGCAGCACACCGGCAGAGAAAAACAAGACCACCAACCAGAAATATAGTTCCATGCCTGCCGACAAGGCCCTGCCCGACTTCGCCGGCGACCAGATGGACCAGCGCAGCTGGACGAACTTCATGACCGACTGGCTCAATGAAGCCTACCGCTTGTGCCGCCCCGGCGCACCCATCTGCCTGTTCATCGACTGGCGGCAGTTGCCGTCCATGACGGATGCCTTGCAGCGGTCGGGCTGGATCTGGCGCGGTATTGCCGTATGGGACAAGGTGACCTGCCGTCCGCAGAAAGGTCGCTTCCGCCAGCAGGCCGAATTCATCCTGTGGGGGTCCAAAGAGGGGATGCCCCTGCAGCGCAACGTGGGCTGCCTGCCCGGCGTATTCCGGTACACCAACCCTGCCAGCGGCGGGCGCATCCATGTGACCGAGAAGTCTCTGCCCCTCATGCGGGACATCGTCCAGATCTGCGAACCGGGCGGGCGTATCCTCGACCCGTTTGCCGGGGCGGGCACGACGGTTCTGGCGGCGGTACGCGAGGGGTATGAGGCCGTGGGCATTGAAAAGACGGCCGCTTATTACAAACTCGGTTCCGACCGGGTCAAATTTGCGTTGGCAGCGGGAGAGAAAGCCAAATAAACCGAGGTGGATTCCAATAGGAATCCACCCACAGAAGCAAGCCGCGCGGGTGGGATTCCTATTGGAATCCTGCCCGCCATTTTATGTGAAATTGGAAAGGAGACAACCGATATGAGACGACCTTGGGCCTTTGTTTGCGCTGCAGCCACCACCAAATCCGAGACATTGCGCCGCTATTGCCGCGAACTCTACGAACTCGGCTATGTGCCCATCTGCCCGCCGCTGCAGGACGGGCAGTATCTGGTGCTGTCCGACCCTGCCGAACGTGCCGACTACAACGAGATCGTGCGGGAAAAGATTTTGCGCAGCGCACTGCTGGTCTTCTGCGGCCGCAGAAGCGATGCAACCACCGCCGCCCAGATCGGCCTGGCCCAGAAGTACGGCCGCATCGTCACCGATCTCGACGGCCTGCGCGTTGCCGTGGAGCAGGGAGAGACTCTCCCCTCCTGCGAGCTACCTGCTGGCAGGTTTTGCTAGCATAGCGTTTGGACGTCCAAACGCTTGTTTTGGGGATACCCCAAACCCCGTGTGCCGCCTGGCGGCCATCTGAATACGCCACTGGGAGGTGAAAACATCCGCAAACGAAACCATCAGATCGCCTTGCGGCTCAATGACCAGGAACTGCGCCGCCTCAATCAGCAATCCAACCTGTGCGGATTGTCCCGCGAAGAATACCTGCGCGCCATGATTATGAGTGTCGAGCTCCACCCGCGCCCTTGTACTCACCATGCCGATCTGCTGCGCAAGGTGGCGGGCCTCTGCAACAACGCCAACCAACTCGCCCACCGCGCCAACTCCACCGGCGTGGCGGGACAGGAAAGCGTGGACAGGATGACGGCGCTGGCCGCGGAAGTCTACCGTGCCGTCAAGGAAAACTGGTGATGTCGCATGGCCTATACCTCCCTCATCCCCGTGCGCCGCCTGGACAGGGCCATCTCCTATGTTCGGGATAAGAACAAGATCACAAAGCCGGGTTCATTGGAAGAAGCGGTGGACTATGCCCTCAACCGGGATAAGACCGAGTCTGTCTGCTTTGAGACGGGCCTGAGCTGCCTGTGCGAAACGGCGTTTGCGGACATGAAGGAAAATGTGCAACGCTGGCACAAGACCGGCGGTGTCCAGGGTTACCATCTTGTCCAGAGTTTTGCCGAAGGCGAAGTTACGCCGGAGCTGGCCCACCAGATCGGTGTGGAACTGGCCGACCAGCTGTTGGGCGGGGGATACCAGGCGGTGGTGACCACACATCTCAACACCCGCCACATCCATAACCACATCGTTTGGTGCGCGGTAGCACTTGACAATGGCCGCAAGTACCACAGCAACGCCAAAAGCTACTACACCGAGGTGCGGGCCAGGTCAGACGCCCTGTGCCGACAGTATGGGCTGTCGGTCATTGAAACGCTGGAATCGGAGCGCGGCAAGCGCCAGTATGCCAAATGGCGGGCGGAAGCCAACGGCCAGCCGACCTGGCGTACCGCCATCCGTATGGATGTGGATGAGGCCATCGCGCTGGCGCTGACCTGGCGGCAGTTTCTGGCGGTTTTGGAACGAAAGGGCTACGAAATCCGTATGGGCCGCAAATACCCGACACTGCGTCCACCCGGCAAGGAACGCTTTGTGCGGTTCAAAACGCTGGGCAAATCGTATACACTGGAAGCCATTCGTCAGCGGATATTGTACCCGAAGCGCCCCTTTACACCTCCAGCAGTCTGGCACGGCCGCCTGCACGCCGCCCACCACAAAGCCCGCAAGCTCACCGGCCTGCGGGCTTTGTATTATCGGTATCTGTACGAATTGGGCGCGCTGCCCCGCAAGCCGCATCGCCCCAGCTATGCCGTGCGGCAGGACATCCGCAGCTTGGACAAGCGCATCCGGCAGATGGAATTTTTATCTCGCCATGAAATCGACACGCTTGACCAGTTGGATGCTTACCGGCAAACGAAGGAAAAGGCCGTAGCCGAATTGCTTTCCGAGCGCCGCCAGCTGCACCATGCCGAGCCGAACGATGAGATCAAGGCCAGACTGGATCAGATCACGCAAGCCCTCAAACCGCTGCGGCGGGACATCCGCCTTTGCCGCCAGATTGCCGAGCAATCGGTGCAGATGCGGGAACGTCTGAAACAGCGGGCCGAAAAGGTGCCTGAACAACAAAGAAGCAAGGAACGTATACTGAACCCAAGCAGGGAATAAAAAGCGCCCACCGCATCTCTGTGCGGCAGGCGCAGCCCCGGTCAGGCCGGGGTGATTGTGATTTTCAGCTTCAGTGCATTCATGATTTTGAGCAGCGTGTCCAGGTTGGGCGTTGTCTTAAACGATTCAATCCGCGCCACAGAGGACTGCGGCAACCCGCAGATTTCCGCCAGATCGCGCTGGCTCAGACCCAACGTGTGACGCTGTGCAACCATTGCACTGACGATCTGCGAAAGCGCCTCTACCTCTTCCAAATCCTGCTTGGCTTCAGGATCGGCTGCCTTGACATAGTCTTTGTAATCGTTCCAGGTTTTCATTTCTTCTGGCCCTCCTTCCTGGCCCGGTAATCATCGCGTTCTGCTTTGGCACGTTCAATTTCCCGGCGCGGTGTCTTTTGTGATTTCTTTCGGAAATGGTGAAGCAGGACAAACGTGCCCTGTTCATAGCAGAAATAGAATACACGGTTGTTGCCGGGGCGCAGCTCCCAGATATCCTCTACGAGATGTTTGGTGACGCTTTCCGGCAAAAGTGTGCCGTTTTCCTGTAGCAGCTGGATGTAAAAGCTAACCTGTTTATATTGTATGCGGGCGTCTTTGCTCCGCTGCGCTTTTGTGCGCAGTTCCTCAAGGAAATCCCAGATGTCCGATTCACCGTTTGCCTTTTCGTAAAACTCAACTTGATACATGAACGCCGCCAACTCCCATACTTTTCTACAGATATGATAGCATAAACGCTATCAAACGTCAACAGGAGGAATGTCAATGACAAACGATTCCAATCAAACAAACCGCTGGTCCTACCGCCGTGCATATGCCGAGCACAACTACCCGCCCGGCACGCGGGTGCGTCTTGTGAGTATGCCGGACGATCCCGACCTGGTGCCGGAGGGCACCTGCGGCACAGTCCTGGCGGTGGACGGCGCGGGCCAACTGCTCATGCGGTGGGACAATGGCCGCAGCCTGTCGCTGCTGCCCGGTGTGGACAGCTTTGAGGTGCTGGAGCGGCCCCAACAGAGAAATACACCCAAGCACAACCGAGGTGATGCCCGATGAACCTCGGTTCCGACCCGGCCGACCAGGTCGTCCGCTATACGCTGGAGGGCAGCGAGTTTGCCCTTAAGATGACCGGCACGGCCGCCAAAAACTTTGCGGTCTTTGTCGCTGCCGTCCTGCGCGACCAGAAGCGAACGCGCGGCAAGACCAATCTGACCCGGTTGCTGCGGGCGGGCAAGCCGCTGAAGTTCTTCTCGGTGCCGGAGGAACGGATGCGCGAGTTCACGCAGGAGGCCAAGCGCCACGGTCTGCTGTTCGTGCCGATGCGAGATCGCACCAACCCCGGCAGCATCGAGATCGCCATTTGGGCGGACGACGCGGCTAAGGTGGAACGGATCATCGACCGGATGCAGCTGGATGTGGTGCAGACGGGAGAAGCTGAAATTATGTCAGATGTCGTGCCCGACCAGCCCACAGAGGAACAAGTTCCCCAAGAACAGCAGCCTGCACAAGCTGCTGATAACAATCCCACTCCGTTCGAGCCGGATGGCACCGACTACGACCTGGGTTTTACCCAACCGGCCCCGCCGCCCGCGGAGCCGGACAGCCCACCACCTTCCCGCTCGACCCGGAGGACCGGCCCTCCGTCCGCGCCGCCCTCCGCCAGCAGAGACAGCTCGCCCAATATTTCGCCCGCGCTGCGCGCCGACCGGGTTCGGGCCAGGGGTGAGCGCCCCAGCGTGCGGGACGAGCTGCGGGAGATCCGGGCCATGCTGCGCGCTACACAGCCGGTGGCGCCAAAGCCCAAAGCCCCCATCCGCATCCACCGCAGCGACCAGGCGCGGTAGGCCGGAAGTTTTCCGTTTGTTTTCAATTAGGGGATAGCTTTTTAAGGAGAGATACAGTAGTGTTGATACTGAAAAAGACAAACAACAGCCGGGCCCCTCCCGGCAGACTGGAGGAAACCATGCGCCGCAACATCCGAATCATGAAGATGGACCGCAACAACCGCAGTATTTTGATGCGGGCGCTGTGTGCGGATTTCTGCGCCAACCGGGCAGCGGGACGGCCTTATGACAACCTGGCTGCCCTCATCACCAAGCTGCACGAAACGCAGCCCGGCAAGCTGCCGCTGGACGATGCCGAGTACCGCCTGGCCCGCAACGCCCTCAACCATCTGCGCAACGAGCGGATCGCCACGGGTGGTTACACCGACGCGGCAGATGCGGCACTGGTAAAACTTGTCAAGGCCAAACCGCCGCTGTGGCCGTTTGGCTGAATCAGCGTTGAAAGCCTGGGTACGTTCGGGCTTTCTTGATAAAAGATCGGAGGTGTTTGAACCCAACAACAAAACCATACAAAAGGATAAACCTGTTCTGACCTTGGCCTCGGTCTCGGGTGGAAAAGATTCTACCGCCATGCTCCTGCGCCTGCTGGAGGAAGGCCGCCAGGTGGATGAGATCCTCTTCTGTGACACTGGCCTCGAGTTTCCGCAGATGTACGCCCATCTGGAAAAGCTGGAGCGGTATATCGGCCGCCCCATCACCCGCCTGAAAGCGCCCTATACCTTCGAGCAGTATTTCTACGAATATCAGGCCAAAGGTGATGCGGCATTGGTCACCAACCGGGGTTTGAGCTGGCCGTCCCGCGCCTGCCGCTGGTGTACCGGCCGTCTCAAGGCCCATGTCATCGCAAAGCACCTGCAGGGATTGAAACGGCAGTACCGTCTGGTTCAGTATGTCGGCATTGCGGCGGACGAAGCCAATCGCTGCAAAGACCTGCACTATCCGCTGGTGGAATGGGGCATGACCGAGGCGGATTGCCTCAATTACTGCTATGCCCGCGGCTTTGACTGGGGCGGGCTGTACAAGATCTTCCGGCGGGTATCCTGCTGGTGCTGCCCACTGCAGCCGATCTCGGAACTGCGCAAGCTGCGAACCCATTGCCCCGAGCTGTGGCAGAAGCTGCTGTACATGGACGCCCATACCTGGCGGCCGTTCCGCCCCGATTACGCCGCGCAGCAGTTGGAAACTCGTTTCGCACTGGAAGAAGAACGCGCCGCTCAAGGCCTGCCCAACAAGGGGCGGGCCTTTTATGCTGCCATGCACAAACGATGGGAGGAATGTACATGACGCAAAACGAGTTTTGGGCCATCATTGACCGCGCCCGGCAGTGTGCCGCCCCGAACAGCGAACCGGCCATGCTGGATGCGTTGTACGGGGAGCTGGTGAAACTCCCAGCCTTGAAACTGTCCGCCTGGCAGGACCTGCAATACGCCTACATGGATCTGGCACATACACCCAAATTGTTTGCTGCCGCCATCCTAATTAACGGTGGCAGCTCGGATGACCGCTTTTTGGACTTTACAGCATGGCTTGTAATGCAGGGGCGCGAGGTGTACGAATCCGCGCTGGCCAACCCGGATTCTCTTGCAAAGGCAGATCTGCCCTTTGATAACGCCGAATGGGAACTCTGCGGCTCTATCGCGGACAATGCGTATATTGGCAAGCAGTATCTGGCCCTGTTTGAACCGGATGCCCCGGCAGGCCAGTTGCTTCATCGCCACTACCCGGAACGGACCGACCTGCGCACCCATGTGGAGCGCATTTGCAGAGACGAGGCCCTGGGCCGTCCGTTTTACCCGGTGGGCGGCGACCAGGACATCGAAGGGCTTTTGCTGCAATGGAATATCTGTCAGTGCATTTTTCACAGCGGCATCTCCCGATACAACGAGGACTTCATTCCGGATCGTCATGCCCGCGAGGGACTGCGAACCGAGCTGGCCAAGGGCCTTGCCATCCAGCGTAGCCCGGCCGGTGAGAACCTGAAAGAGTCGCTGCCCCAGCTTTGGCAGAAACGGACTGCCTGGGAAGAAGCCCGGGCCGCCGAGCGTCCCCATCCCCACAGGGACCGGGAGCGGTAACCGTTGCAAAAACGCTCTCCCTGGTGGATCTGGCTGCTGCCGCTGCCGCTTGTCTGGTGGGCATCGGCCGGGCTGGCTATGCGGTGGGATGCCGCCGCGGGGCTGGCCGGGATCTTGTCCGCTGTCAACGACCTGCTGGCGCAGCCGCTGCCCATCCAGTGGACGAACCAGACCCCGCGCTTTCTGCTGCTCGGCACCGCCCTCTATGCAGCCATCGCCATCGTCATCACATCCGACCCCAAAAACACCCGCCCCGGCGAGGAACATGGTTCCGCCCGCTGGGGCGATGTCTTTGCCCTGAACCGAAAGTACGCCGACAAGGCAGGCCCCAACCTGCTGCTGACCCGGCATTTCCGCATCGGGGTGGACGGGTACAAACACAAGCACAACACCAACGTTCTGGTGGTGGGCGGTTCCGGCGCAGGCAAGACCCGCACCTATGCCGTGCCCAACGTGCTGGAAGCCGCCAGGGCCGGGTTGGACGGGAAGGGGTACTCGCTGGTCATTACAGACCCGAAAGCCGAGATTTTGCGCAAGACTGGCTCATACCTGATCCGCCAGGGCTACGAGGTGCGTGTGTTTGACCTCATCAACCCCAGTGCGTCCTTCTGCTACAACCCGTTTGTTTATGTGAAGGATGACAAGGATGTACTTCAGCTCATCACCAATTTAATTCAGAACACAACGCCCTCCCACGCTCAAACCAGCGATCCGTTTTGGGAACGTTCCGAAACCGCCCTGCTGCAAGCTCTCATGCTGTATCTGCTGCACGAGGCCCCGCCGCGCGAGCAGAACTTCGGCATGGTCATGGAGCTATTGGAGAGCGCGGAGGTCAAGGAGGAAGATGAAAACTACCAATCCCCGCTGGATGTTCTGTTCGAGCGGCTTGAAGAACGGGAGCCGGACAGCATCGCGGTCAAGCAATACCGCGTCTTCAAGCAAGCCGCCGGCAAAACTGCGAAGTCGATTTTGGTGAGCGTCGGCGTGCGGCTGGCCGCCTTCAACTTACCGCAGATCGCCCGACTGACCATGACCGATGAACTGCATCTGGACGAGCTGGGAGAAAAACGGGTGGCGCTGTTCTGCTGCATCCCGGATGCGGACCGTTCGCTGAACTATCTGGTGGGCATGGTCTACACCCAGCTGATCCAGACGCTTTTTTATGAGGCGGACCGTGTCCATCGGGGACGGCTTCCCGTGCCGGTCCACTGCCTGATGGACGAGTTCGCCAACATTGCTTTGCCCAAGGACAGCTTCCTGTCTGCACTGGCGACCATGCGTTCCCGCGGCATATTCTGCTCCATCATTGTGCAGAACATCGCCCAGCTGAAATCCATGTACAAGGACAGCTGGGAATCGCTGGTGGGTCTGTGCGATGAGTTTCTCTACCTGGGCGGCAACGAACGTGCGACACGTTTCTAACTGAAAAGGTTAGGTACAAGGTCGATTTTTACAATTTCAAGGATTGAAAGGAGCTTTGAAATTGAACTTGGAAAACTGATAATCCAATGGGTGGAATGATGGAGTAACGTCCTGAAACGCCCGCCTGATACTCCGATTGGCGTCACTGTATGCAATCACAGTGAGGTCAAAGGCTCGGTGAAGTCGGCAGAGAGTGGCCGTAGATGGGCAAAACCATACGAAAGCTGTCCAGAGGTGGATGGTGTCACCTATATGCCGGGGTTCTACAAAATACCTATGGTGAGAATGTTGCTTGGCGGCAACTGACGAACTTGCGAATGTACGGGTCTAAATGCCGAATAAGTCGAAAGGCTTTACAGTTTCATTACTGGTATGTGTGGTGGAGTAAAAATGTTCGTTATGAAACACCATACGCCGTTACAGGCGGCGTCCTGCATACAGGCTCATAGTAAGCACCTAAAGGTATATGCATAGATAGGATTATCGGAACGTGGTAAACAGTCTAACACGGAGGTCATTGCAGACTGTTGATGTGGTGGCGGCGAAGAACAATAAGCGCCTTTAATGACTGTGAAAGTAGTGGCACAGTACCAATGAAACCGTAGAAATACGGCGGAGGGATAGCCACCAGTCGAAAACAGGTAAATAAGAAAACACACACAATCACAGCTTCGAGTAAGACAAAGAGAATCAAATCCGAAAGGAGGAGATGCCTGTGGCTGCTCTGAAGAAAACACTCAAACGTGACACGCTTCGATATGCGGAATATTACGACCTAACGCCTGTCTTTGATAAGCTATACGCCGACAGCAAATCGGGTAAAGTGTTTACAAACCTCGTTGAACTCATTGCATCCAAAGATAACATTTTGTTGGCATATCGTGAATTGAAGCGCAACAAAGGAAGTATGACCGCAGGTACAGACAGGTCGAACATTTGGGATATTGAACAAATTCCTGTGAAGGATTTTGTTTGTACTGTACAAAGAAAGCTCAAATGGTACAGGCCACGCCCTGTAAAACGTGTAGAAATTCCTAAAGACAACGGAAAAACCAGACCTCTCGGAATACCGTCTATCTGGGATAGGATCGTGCAGCAGTGCATTCTCCAAGTTCTGGAGCCGATTTGTGAGGCAAAATTTCATGAGCGAAGTAACGGCTTCCGGCCCAACCGTTCCACTGAACAAGCCATAGCACAGTGCATGAGAATGATTCAGATTCAAAATTTGCATTTTGTGGTAGACATTGATATTGAGGGCTTCTTCGACAATGTAAATCACGCAAAATTGCGAAAACAGATGTGGACGCTGGGAATTCGGGATAAATCGCTGCTGTGTATCATCACCAAAATGCTGAAAGCACCAATTATAATGCCTGACGGTAATACAATCTACCCAACAAAGGGAACTCCACAAGGCGGGGTCCTTTCTCCGCTTCTCTCCAACATCGTGTTGAACGAGCTTGATTGGTGGATTTCCAGTCAATGGGAAACTATGCCCATGCCGTCCGTTCCGCCAAATTACAACCCGAATGGTGGAAGAAACCGTGGAAATGAAAATAAGGCTATGCGAAAAACAGCATTGAAAGAGATGTACTTGGTGAGATACGCTGATGATTTCAAAATATTTTGCCGAAAGCGGAGCGATGCCAACAAAATATACATTGCTACGAAGAAATGGCTTGCAGAACGCTTGAAACTGACGGTGAATGAGGAAAAGTCAAAGGTTGTCAATTTGAAAAAATCCTACACAAATTTTCTCGGCTTTAAGCTGAAAGCTGTTCCAAGCGGTGGTAAGTACAAGGTTAGATCACACATGAGTGATAAGGCTTTCCGAAAAACACAGGATTTGCTCAAAACTCTGGTAAAAAATATTCAGCACCCGGAAAATGAGCAGGAGGCACATAAAGCAATAAAACGCTTTAATGCTGCTGTTATTGGCAAGCATCAATATTACCAAATCGCCACTTGTGTTTGTGCGGATTTTGACCGAATTGCATTTCATGTCAACAAAGCCATGAAAAACCGCCTAAAAGGAAGACTCAAGAAAACCGGGAAATGCAGGAGGGGCTATATCCAGGACACCTATGGAAAAAGCGCACAACTGCGCTTTGTGGATGGATACCCCATTGTACCAATAGCATTTATTCAAACCAAAAACGCAATGTACATGAAACGTGGAACCTGTAACTATACTCCGGAGGGACGGGCGCTTATCCATAAACCGCTGGGGGTAGATTTGTCTACTCTGAAAGCACTCATGCTGGAAGATGTACCGAGCTATTCAGTGGAATATCTGGACAACAGAAATTCGTTATATGCGGCGCAATATGGAAAATGTGCGATAACAGGAAAACATCTTTTGAAACATGAAATCCATTGTCACCACAAAACTCCGAAACGTTATGGTGGCGATGACCGATATGAAAACCTCATTATTGTTCACAGTGATGTCCATGCCTTAATCCACGCCAAAACCCGGGAAACCATTGAGAGGTATATGTGCCTTGTTCAGCCAACCAAGAAGCAATTGAAAAAGCTCAACAAATTGCGGACTTTGGCAAAATTGCCGGAATTTGCATGAGCGAAATACAACTATCTTCAAGTAGTTAAGCGTGTGCAAATCTAAATAATACCTGTTTCCGATGGAACGCCGTGTGCGGTGAAAGCCGCCTGCACGGTGTGAAGCGGGGGAAAAGGCGGAAAGCGGCGCTTACGCGCCGCCCAGGCCTTACCTATCGCTATAGAGCACACACAAGTACGTCTCTGAGCTCATCGGCAAGGAAACCGTGGACACCACCAGCCACAGCCGCAGCCGGGGGCACAGCGGCAGCTACAGCACGAGCCAGCAGCAGGCCGCGCGCGACCTGCTCACGCCGGATGAGGTGCGCCTGTTGCCCGATGGCAAGGCCGTGCTGTTCGTGCGCGGGGAGCGGCCGGTCATCGACGACAAGTACGATCTGCTGCGCCACCCCTGCATCCGCTTTACTGAGGATGGCGGCGCGGCCCCCTATGATTACACCGCTGCGGCGCAGGCCGCGGATGACCTACCCGGCGATGCCGCCAACTGGGAGCTGCTGGATATGGAAGATTTCCTGCCGCAGCCCAAGCCACCCCAACCACCCTTCCGAACCATTCCACATAAAACCATGAGGAGGTCTGCCCATGAACCGCAAAAAGCAAAACCGACCGAATAATCTCCATACCCCCCGCAAAGCCGTTATCCTGCGCCGCGGCTTTGCCCTGTATGCTGCCGTTGTTGCCGCCTGTTCGCTGGCCATGCCCGCGCTGGCCGCCACCACCGACCCGCTGGCGGTCATCGGCAATCTGAACACCTTTATTTTCAATGTCATCCGTGCCGTCGGCCTGATCCTGCTGGGCTGGGGCATTGTCCAGATCGGCCTGTCTCTGCAAAGCCATGACCCCAGCCAGCGCAGCCAGGGCTTTCTGACGCTGGCGGGCGGCATCATTATCACGTTCGCAAAGGAGATTCTCGACCTGATTGTCGGCCCGTGACCATACCGCGGCAGGGAAGGTGGTGATGCGATACGGACAATAACTGGATTGTCGACAACCTCACCAATGCCTTAAACACCTGGAACGACAAGCTGGCCGAGATCTGGCGGATGCTGACGGTCAGCCCGGTCAGCTACAATGGCGGCGCGGTGTGGAGTGTGATGACCGGCATCCACGGTGCGCTGCAGGCCATCGCGTATGGGTTACTGGTGCTGTTCTTTGCCGCCGGTGTGGTCAAGACCTGCGGCAGCTTCGTGGAGGTGAAGAAACCCGAGCACGCCCTCAAGCTGTTTCTCCGCTTTGTGCTGGCCAAGGCGGCGGTGGATTTCGGCATGGACCTGATGCTGGCCGTCTTCAACATCGTGCAGGGGATGATCTCGCGGGTGATCAGCGCATCCGGCGCAAGCGGTATCGGCAGCACAACCCTGCCACAGGAGCTCATCGACACAATCAACGCCTGTGGCTTCTGGGAGAGCATCCCGCTGTGGGCGGTGACGCTGATCGGCAGCCTGCTCATCACGGTGCTGTCCTTTGTGATGGTCCTGACCGTCTATGGCCGGATGTTCAGCCTTTGGATGTACGCCGCCATCGCGCCGGTCCCGCTGTCCGCCTTTGCGGGCGAACCCACCAGCAGTGTGGGCAAAAACTTTCTGCGCAGCTATGCGGGCGTCTGCCTGCAGGGCGTGGTTATCGCGTTGGCCTGTATCATCTTTACAGCACTCGCCACCAGCGCGCCGGCGGTTGATCCCAGTGCCAGCGCCATCACGGCAGTGTGGTCGTATGTCGGTTCGCTGGCGTTCAATCTGCTGGTGCTGGTGGGGGCGGTCAAGGGATGTGACAGGATCGTCAAGGAAATTATGGGATTGTAATATATAACAGATGGAGGCGATGAAATATCGAAATCAAAATCCCCAAAGAAATCCGCAACTACCATGAAAACATCTTTTTCGGGCTGAATGCCCGGCAATTCGTCTGCTCACTGTTGGCGCTTGGCGCGGCGGTGGGCCTTTATTTTTGCCTGCGGCCCATCGTCGGCGCCGAGCAGGTGGGCTGGATGTGCATCCTGGGCGCTGCGCCGTTCGCCGCCTGTGGCTTCTTTTCCTACCACGGCATGACGGCGGAACAACTGCTGTGGGCGTGGCTCAAATCCGAAATCCTCATGCCCAAACGATTGGTATTCAAGTCAGACTGCCTGTACTACCAGATCATGCAGCCCGCCATTGCCGAGGGCTGCAAACGCAAGCGCAGCCCCAAAAGGCACATCGATAAAACCGATGATTTCAAAACCAACAAATCTAAAGCGAAACGGAGGAATTGCATGACGAAACCCAAACCGAAAACCAATCAAAAGCCCAACACCAGCACCGCCCCGGAGGCCCGCCATTGAGCAAAACGCTGGCGACTGCCAAACGCCAGGAGCGCGTCAAGTTCAAAGTCCCGCGCTCGGTGCAGGATGCCATCCCCATCCGCAAGATCTGGGCGGACGGTATCTTCCAAGTGGGTAACCAGTATTCCAAAAGCTGGTCCTTCACCGACATCAACTACGCCATTGCCGACAAGGACGACAAAATGGCGATGTTCCTCGACTACTGCGCCCTGCTCAACGCGCTGGATTCCGGCGCGTCGGCCAAGATCACGATCCACAACCGCCGCATCGACAAGGAAGATTTTGAGCGCTCGGTGCTGCTGCCGCTGCACGGAGACGCCCTCGACCATTACCGCGAGGAATTTAACGAGATGCTGCGCGCCCAAGTTACCGGTACCAGCAACAGCATGGTGCGCGAGCGCTACCTGACCGTCAGCATCGTCAAGCGGAATATCGACGAGGCCCGCACCTATTTCGCCCGCGTCGGCACTGATCTGGTCACCCATCTGGCCAAGCTCAGCTCAGTGGCGGCGGAACTGTCCACGCCCGACCGCCTGCGTTTGCTGCGGGACTTTTTCAAGGCGGGACAGCCGCCCGCATTCGACTTCGACCTGCGCCAGCACGCCAAGCGCGGCCACAGCTTCAAGGACTGGTTCTGCCCCGACAGCATGGAGTTCGCCGCCGACCACTTCCGGATCGACGGCCGCTTCGGCCGCGTGCTCTATTTGCAGGACTACGCCAGCTACATCAAGGACAGCTTCATCTCCGAGCTGTGCGACCTCGACCGCAGCATGATGCTGTCCATCGACATCCTGCCGGTGCCCACCGATGAGGCTGCCCGCCAGATGCAGAATACCCTGCTGGGGGTGGAGACAAACATCGCCAACTGGCAGCGCAAGCAGAACGCCGCCAACAACTGGTCGGCCACGATCCCCTACGATATGGAATTGCAGCGCAAGGAAACGAAAGAAATGCTGGACGATCTGACCACCCGCGACCAGCGCATGATGTTCGGTCTGGTCACCCTCGTTCACATGGCCGACAGCCAGCAGCAGCTCGACAGCGACACCGAGACCCTGCAATCGGTGGGGCGCAAACACCTTTGCCAGCTTTCCACCCTGCGCTGGCAGCAGAAGGACGGCCTCGACACCGTGCTGCCCTACGGCCTGCGCCGCATCCAGGCTCTGCGCACGCTGACCACCGAGAGCACCGCCGTCCTGATCCCGTTCCGCGCCCAGGAGATCTTGCAGCCGGGCGGCATCTACTACGGGCAGAATGCCGTCAGCAAGAACATGATCGTGGCCGCTCGCACCAAACTGCTGAATGGCAACAGCTTCCGTCTGGGCGTGTCTGGCTCCGGCAAGTCGATGAGTGCCAAGGAGGAACTGGTGCAGATCGCGCTGGCAACCGAGGATGATATCCTGATCCTCGACCCGGAATCGGAGTTCGGCCACCTGACCCGCGCGCTCGGCGGCGAGGTCATCCAGATCTCGGCCACCTCGGATACCCACATCAATGCGCTGGACATGGACCGCAGCTACGGCGACGAGCGCAATCCGATCGTGGCAAAAAGCGAGTTTGTGCTGTCACTGTATGAGCAGTTGGTCGGCGGCGGGCAGGTGACGGCCAAGGAAAAATCCATCCTTGGCCGCTGCACCGAGCTCGTCTACCAACCCTACATCCGCAACGGCTACCAGGGCACGCCGCCGACGCTGCGGGATTTTTACCGCCTGCTCAAGCTGCAGCCGGAGCCGGAGGCGCAGGGGCTGGCGTTGGCGAGTGAGTTGTTCATCACGGGCACACTGAACACATTTGCCAAGTACACCAACGTGGACACCCAAGCCCGCATTATTGACTACGACATCCGGGAACTGGGCGAGCAGCTCATGCCGCTGGGGATGCTGGTGACGCTGGACGCCATCTACAACCGGGTCATCCAGAACCAGAAGCGCGGCAAGCGCACCTGGATCGTGGCAGATGAGTTCTATATCTTGTTTCGATATGAGTACAGCGCCAACTTCTTCTACAAATTGTGGAAGCGCATCCGCAAGTACAACGGCCTGATCACGGGGTTAACACAGAACGTGGACGAGCTGCTGCGCTCCGATACGGCGCGGTTGATGCTGGCAAACAGCGAGTTCCTGATCCTGCTCAACCAATCTGCCACCGACCGCGAGGAACTGGCCAAGCTGTTGCACATCTCGGACACCCAGCTCGGCTACATCACCGACGTACCCGCCGGCTGCGGCCTGATCCGCTGCGGCGGCCAGCTTGTGCCGTTCACCAATGCGTTCCCTGCCAATACTGATCTCTATCGTTTGATGAGTACCCGACCCGGTGAGATGCTGAACTGACCATGAAAAGAGTGCACAAAAATAAGGGGCCGCCCCAGCGGTCCCTTATCCTTGAAAAATTACCCGCATATAATCGGTTCGTCCATCCAGAATGCGGATAATCGAAACCGTTTGCTTGCCTTCCTCCACGGGGTAAAACGCGATTTGGTCGCCACAGACGAGATAGCGTAAATCGGTATCGCGGCCCGCCTTTTCGGAAAGAGCTGCACCCATCCGGGGCTGGTCTTTCAGCCGGGCGCAGCTCTTCACGATCCTGTCGGTAAACCGCTGGGCTGCGACCGGGTTTTTTAGCGTGTGGGCGATATAGTCCCGCATAGCGCGCAGGTCGGCGCGGGCAGCCGGCGTGTAGCGAAGTCTCATGCCGGCCCCGCAAATTCTGCCAGCATTTCATCCTCGCTGACCCAGTCGCTTTCGCTTTGCACCGAATCTTCCCCGCGCTTGAGTTCGGCCATCAGCAGGGCGACCGCCTGTTCATGCAGTGCTTGCTGGCTGTTTTGCGTGACCAAAAACGGAAGACCGCCGGTATTGAGCGACTGCTGCAAAAAAATGTTGACGGCGTCGGTCAGGGTCAGGCCGCAGCGGGCAAAAATCTCCTCCGCCCGCTGTTTGACCTCGGGGTTGATGCGCATCTGAAACGAAGCGGTTTTTGGCATAGCAGCCACATTCATTGATTCTGCCATGATCGTACACCTCTCTTTACGTTCAGTATACGTCCTGCATCTTCACTTGTCAATACATCGTCACTACAATTCTGCGTGGGCTGTCCACCCTGCCCTGGACTCGTCATTCGAGATCTGGTGTTTCCCACGGTATCAGCATTCGCCCGGCCTTTACAGTTGGGCATCATACGGCTGGACATGGCGAAGGGATTCTTCCCGCTCTAAAGGGTGCATCTCCCAAATTCGACACTCACGGTCATTTTCGAGAAGAACACCGTTGTCAATTTAGTTGAACCAATCGTATCAACTAAAAAGCTTTTCGTTGACTTTAAGGATAGGACACAAAATGGTTAATCTTCCCGATGATTTTTGCTGCTTAAGGCCCAACTCATAGCGAGCAATATCACCCATATAAACCAAAAGCCAAGCCGAATGAAATATTTGGGGGTATAAAACCATTTTGCGCAAAACGCGGTAAAGACATCCCATAAACCGGTTTTATCCAATATTTCTTGGATAATCATCAATAACAGAGAAATTGTTAGAAGTGTTATAAAGTAATTTGGGATGAAGCTCTGAATAAAGGGAATTAGCATGATAGCAATGGCAGAGCTTAGGATGGCAGAAAAAGAATCTTTTATGGCGAAATACAGTGTAAAATTTAGAATTAAGCCAAGGGCGATAGAACTCGCCAATCCGGCCCCCTCAATGTTGCTCAAAAAATGGTTGGTTAAATACAGAGTGAAGTTTTCAGAAGGAATAGCCATCAGAGCAGTAACAAACACGCTCATTATAGCGAAAAGGAATCCGTTAATTGTGAGGAGTGATTCATCCATTCCGTGAAAAATAATGTTCCGTATCAGCCAGAGACATATAGCCGCCAAAATTGAACTTGAAAACAAGTAGATGTAAGGGGCAAATTGATTATTATTGGCGTCCGCCTGGATTGAAGCCAAATCAAAAATGGGAATGTCAATAAAGTAACTTAAAGGATTGGCATCTTTCGTTAGGAAAACTAACGCGAAAAAGGTTACAAGAGATACAGCGATACACCGTATGCGAAAAGAGTGATTTGACAACGGACGCTTTTCTAAACCCGAAGTAAAAGGCTGAATCAGGGGAAGAAAGAGCCTTCTGATGGATTCTGGATACGGATGAGTCCAAACATAGCGAATCAAATTCATAACAATCAACCTCCTCGTTACATTTAAACATTCGCCTAACCAGTCTCTGCAAGAGAAGAAGAAACCTCAAACAATTTATCACCAATTTATGAAGGGGGCAAAATGACATGGTAGAACCGAAGCAGAAACCGGCAGGCAAGCCCGTCCACACGGCAGATCAGGCGCGCATTCCGCGCACCGCGATGCGCGCTGTCTGGCTGCGCACCCGCGAAGGTACGCGGCAGTTTCTGGCCGAGGATCGCCGCGATGGCCAGTACCAGGACGCCGCCGACCGGGAGGAACGCGCCGTGGATGCGGTTTCCTCTCTGACGGAGTCAGCCGCCGGTGCCGCGCTGCGCGGCGGCAAAAAGCTGGCGCAGCAGGCCGCCCAAAAGAGGCGGTCAGAAAAGGCGGCCGGGCAGGCTGCACAAACGGCAGGCCAGGCAATGGGGGCAGGCGCTCCGCCGTCAACGGCCTTGTCGAGTGAAGCAAACACCCGGAGCGTCGGAGCTTCACCTTATTATAATAGGCGGAATAGGCAAAGACAGCCCGCGCAAAAACCATCCGCATCACCCGCCACGCAGATGGCTTCGCACCAGGCAGGGCGGGCGGATACCGTCGATCTCCACCAGAGCCGCCTGCGGCAAGATTCCATCGACCGCTTCAAGCTGACCACGCGCAAAAAGCCGCGCCCAGTCCCGCCGCCCAAAACCGCCCAGACCGCCACAAAGAAAGCCGCCGATGCCAACAAAGCGCGCAAAAAGGCTGCCAAGGCAGCCCAACGGGCCAAGCAGGCAGCACAGGCGGCCAAAGAGACGATCAAGAAAGTGGCAGACATCATCATGGCTGGGCTCAAAGCCCTGTGGGCGGGTACACAGGCGCTTGTGGTGGCCATCGCTGCGGGAGGGTCAACGGCGGTTCTCGTCATTGTGGTGATTTGCATGATCGCGCTGGTGCTGGCCTCCGCCTTTGGCATCTTTTTTGCGGGCGAATCCAGCGGTTCAGGCATCTCCATCCAGGAGGCCGTCACCCAGTTGAACGGCGAATACCAGGATCGGCTGGAAGAAATCGAAAATAACGTACCCCACGACCGCCAGGAGATCGAGTCAAACGATGGCAGCTACGCCATCGCGTGGCAGGATGTCCTGGCGGTTTTTGCTGCCCGCACCAGCGGGGCGGAGGACGGGGCCTCGGTCGCGGTGATCGATGCAGATAACCTGAACCGGCTGCGCGACATTATGTGGGACATGAATGCGGTGGATTACTGCACCGAGACCGACACCCAAACCGTGCAAATCTCCAACGGCAGCGGCGGGAGCACCACGACGACCATCACCGAGACGGTGCTGGTGATTGAGCTGACCCACAAAACTGCCGAGGATATGCGCACCGAGTACGCCTTTAATGCCCGCCAGAACGAGTACCTGACCCAGCTCTCCAGCAGTGACACAGCCGAGCTGTGGGGCCAGCTGCTGGGCGGGTTTGCCTCCGGAGGCGGTGAGGTTCTGTCCCCGTCGGGCGGTTGGCAGCCGACCGGCAACCTGCAATGGCCGCTGACGATCACCGGCACGATTACATCCCAGTTTGGCTACCGCACCGACCCGATCTCCGGCGAAACCAGCTGCCACAGCGGCACCGACATCGCCGCACCGGCGGGCAGCCCGATCCTGGCGGCGGCAAGCGGCACGGTGACCATCGCCAATGCGCTCGACAGTTGGGGCGGCGGATACGGTTACTATGTGCGTATCGACCACGGAAACGGTCTTGAAACCCTGTACGCCCATTGCTCTGCGATTTGCGTCACCGCCGGCCAGCAGGTGCAGGCCGGGCAGGTGATCGGCTATGTGGGGCAGACCGGCCGCGCGACTGGCAACCATCTGCACTTTGAGGCGTATCAGGATGGGCAGCGGGCCGATGCGATGTCCTATTTTTCTGCCGGAGCGGAATAGGACTCAGCTGAAGGCAAAGCCAGTCTGTACCCAACCTGAAACACTGTTTTTAAGGAATCGTCCAAGCTAAGTTTCTTTCGCAATGCATGAATGTGCATATCCAAGGTTCGCGTTTTTACATTGGGCGGCGAATCCCAGACATTGGCCAAAATCTCCTGGCGGGAAACCACCCGCCCTGCGCTCTGGATTAGATAACACAGAAGATGGTACTCCATTTTTGTCAAGTGGACAGGTTTTCCATGTGCCAGAACTTTATGTGTTGCCAGACCTACATAGATAGGTCCATAGACCAGCACATTTTGTTCATCCTGTGGCATCCAAGGTCAGCCCTTTCCATTCGTAGGAATCCCGCAGATATCCACACAGGGCTGCCGCTCCCAACAATGCAGCAGCGAAAAACAGAAGATCCATCCATGCGTAATTGTAGGGTAGGCCCTCTGTACCGCCATACCCTTGCGTCGTCAGTAGCGCAGCGGTGTGGAAAAGCGGCCAGAAACCAAGCCACTCGATGCCGCCCTCCATACCCGACAGGCTGAGCAGCGCCGGCAGGCAGTATCCCACCGCGCTGACAAACAAGGCGGGCAGCAGGTTGCCGAACACCCGGCCCAGTGTGAGCGTGATGGCGCCCATGCACAGGCAGGCAGCCGCCCGGCAGAGGAACCAGAACAGCAGCACATCCGACAACGTCACAAATGCGGGCAGGCTCTCAAACTCTGAAATGCTCATCGCCGGGGCGAACAATGCGGGCAGGCCGTAGTCCCGCAACACCTGGATCAGATGGGGCAGGCAGGACGCCGCCGCGATCAGCACGGCCACGCCCGCGCTGACCGCGAGCTTGGCCCGCACCGTGCGTTTGCGGCCGAGCGGCGTCGTGCAGAGGATCGTCTCCATGCCGCCGCGGCGCTCCATCGAGAACAGCCCTGAAAAACAGAGCGCGCAGGCCAGCCCGGCCAGCAACGCGTCCTGCACATCGGCCTGGCCGGTGAAGCCGAACAGCTCTTTGTAGCCGCTTTCGTAGACCAGCCAGGCGCCGGGGTGTTCCTTCAGATAGTAGTTGATGTTCTGGTTGATGACCCGGCTGTAGACGCTGTACTTTTGTTGCAGCGAGCTGAACGCCAACATCGCGTCGCTGGACAGTTCCCCGGCCGCCACCTTCTGCTGCGCCTCGAGCATCGGGGCAAACTCCTCGCCCTGCTGCTCGAGCCAGTCGTAACTCTCCTGGGTAAACGGCCCGGAGATATGTTTCATGTAGTAGGCATAATAAATCTCATCCGGGCCGATATAACTCTCGGCCGTCACGCCCTGGTAGATGCCAAACCCGACAAACGCCGCGAGCACCAATGCCGCGCCGTTGAGCAACAGCAGCTTGCGGGCTTCTTCCTTATATATAGAGGTCGCGTGCGTCTTATGCTGCAGACCCAGCAGGGACCCGCGCTTGGGCGCAGACAGCAATTGCGCACGGGCAAACACCCGGCAGAAGCCGAACCCCAGCGCCCCGCCGTACAGAACCGCCGCCGTCCACTCGACGAGCGGCAGGCCGACCGGGGAACCAAACCAGTACAGATTGCGGTAGTTGCCTAAAAGCTCGTTGGTTTGCAGCAGGCTGGCGAGGTTCGCGTACTTGATCACATTCAGCCGGCTGGTGGCCGGAATCGCAGCCCGGATGCCGAACATCACGAGCGGCCCGGCCAGCGCGGCGCCCCAGCCGGCAGCCGCGCGGCGGGCAACCAGCGCCGCCAGCATGACCCACAGCCCCATGACAAACGCGCCGGCCCACT
>OLNN01001036.1_pt1 | contig 25002 bp, 23 predicted proteins | sample 1672141 | NCBI WGS metagenome assembly OLNN01 (sample SAMEA3136652, study PRJEB25190) | human gut metagenome | biome: human gut; feature: human-associated habitat; material: faeces | place: Austria | collected 2013
GCAGGCGGCAATTCACCCCAAAGAGCGCTTGAACGCTTGGGAATTCCGCTTTCTGCGGAAAGCGGTCCGGGGGCTTTGCCCCCAGAACCCCCACGAGCCTTTGAAAAGGCTCGACCCAAACTTTGTTTGCGCTGCGCGCCGTTATTGGGTGACGTAGTAGCGCCAGAACTGGCCGTCCCACCGGCGGTCCACCTCACCCCGATCCATCAGGTACTCCAGGTGCGCCAGCGCCTCTCCCACCGCGAACCACTTCTGCGGCGTGGGGAAATCCTCCCAACCCCGGCAGCGAATATCCCAGGTCATATGGGCGGTCAGATCATAGGCGGTCAGCTCCGGCCGGGCCGCCAGCACGGTCAGCGCCTCATCACAGCGCCGCCGGTGGTGGGCGACGATCTCATCGATCCGCTGCTGGAACCCCTTCTGCACCGTCCGGTGGGCGGGCAGCGGCACCTTCACCGGCAGCTTCCGCACCTGCTCCAACGAGTGGAGGTAGTCTGCCAGCGGGTTGTGGTAGCTGGGCCAGATGGTGATATTGGGCGTGATGTCGAACAGGACGTGGTCCCCCAGCAGGAGGATACCGTGGTCCGGCTCCCACAGCACCATATGTCCCGGCGTGTGGCCGGGCGTGAAGAGGGCCTGGAAGTGGTAGCCGCCGTAGTCGAACCGGTGGCCGTGGGCGATTCCCTCATACCGGTCACAGGGAATGGGCGCCAGGGTTCGGGCCGGATTGGCGGTCTCCAGTTCCTTCAGCAGCTCCGCCGGGAACCCGTGAGGCAGGAAGAGGTCATCATAGCTGGCCCAGCGGGCGTCCATGTCAAACCCGGGTCCCGGGAGCCGGGTCCGGTCCACCTCGCTAATGAAAATCCGGCTGGTGGGCGCGAGCAGCTCGGGCGCCAGGCCCGCGTGGTCTGAGTGGAGGTGGGTGAGGAAAATATCCGTATGCGCCATATCCACGCCCAGCTCGGCCAGACCCGCCGTCAGGGCGGTCCGGCACGCCTCCTGCCGGAAGCCCGTATCCACCAGCAGGTTGCGCGGGCCCTGAATCAGGTAGGCGTTGAGATTTTTCAGCGGGTTTTCCGGCAATGGCACCGGGATACGATAGATCTGTTCTGCGACCTGTGTGACCATGGCTCTGTTCCTTTCTCGTGGGTCATTCTGCTTCCAGGATGCGGTCCACCAGCGCAGCCACGTGGATGGCAACCGTGTCCAGGCACTCCACCGGCGGGTGGGCCACGCTCTGGAAGAGCAGGGGCAGTTCCGTACACCCCAGAATCAGGGCTTCAATGCCCTCTTCATCCACCATCCGGCGGACAATCTGCAAAAAGGCCGCCTGGGTCTCCGGCTTCACGATGCCCCGCTCCAGCTCATTGGTGATTTTCTCGTTGACAAACGACCGCTCCCCTTCGTCCGGGGTCACCAGCGTCACGCCAGCCCTCTGGAAGGGCCGATGGTAAAACGCGCCCTCCATGGTAAAACGGGTGCCCAGCAGCCCCACCTTCTTCTTGTTCCGGCGCACCACCTCCTGACAGGTGGCCTCGACAATGCTGACCAGCGGGATGGGAGACTCCTGCTCCAGCCGGTCAAAGACGATGTGGGGCGTGTTGGCGGACAGGGCGCCGAATTCCGCGCCCGCCGCGGCCAGATTGCGGAGGGCTGTCAGGAGATACTCCACCAGCCCGTCATAGTCCTGCCGCATGCACATGCCCAGAACCTGAAACACGTCCACGCTCTCGATGGTCAGGTTGGGAAACACGTCCCGGCCCAGCCGGTTCTGCACGCCGTAAACGATGTCATGGTAATAGGGCACGGTGGACTCCGGCCCCATACCGCCTATCAAACCCAGCTTTTTCATCCTTCTTCCTCCTCTGTCCGGCGGCAGACCGCCGCGATCACATTGGCGTAGATCTTCGCCGCCGTCAGCAGGGCGGAGACTCTGGCCCGCTCATTGGCGCTGTGGAGGCGGGAGTCAAAGTCGAAGTCCCCCATGCCGAAGGCCACACCGCCGGGAATATCGTGAACGTAAGTACCGCCGCCGATGGCCACACAGCGGCCGGGCCTGCCGGTACAGTCCTCATAGCAGCGGAGCAGGGTCTGGACGAAGGGGGATTCCTCCTCCACTTCATGGGCGGGGCTCATGGTCCCCTCCACCGCAAAGCCCAGGCTCCGCAGTTGCTCTTCCATCCGGTCCGCGCAGTTCTCCTGGGTGGCGCAGATGGGCACCCGGGCGTCGAACTGGCCCCGCAAACCGGTACCATCCAGCTCCAGCAGGGACAGGGCTACGGTGATCCGGCCGGACTTCCCGTCGGACTGGTCGATGCCCAGGGCAGTACCGTGGTTGTCGCCGTGGGGGAATTGTCTGGCCAGACCCTGCAACGCGCGGGTGGAGGGCTGGTCTGCCAAGGGCAGCCGAGCCAGCAGGTCCAGCAGGGCAGTAATGCCGTTGACGCCCTCATCGGGAGTGGAGGCGTGGGCCTCTCTGCCGGTACAGTTGAGGGTGACGCCGCCCTGGGCGTCGGTCACCACAAGTTCCGTTCCGGTGGACTGAGCCACTTGGGCTGCAAGCCCTTCCACGTCGGACCGGGACAGTCCCAACACCACTGCCTGGGCGTTCCGCGGGGCCACATTGACCCGGATGCCGCCGGTGAGGGAGGCCACTCTGGGCAGGGCGGACTCCTCCGGCCAGGACTGGCGGAAGGTGGGGGCGTAGCGGCCCTTTTCGATGTTAATCACCGGGAATTCGGCGTCCGGCGTGACCGCGCAGGGCGCGTAGGGATGGTGCTCATAGTAGTAGGCCACATCCCGGGAGCCGGACTCCTCATCGCCGCCCAGAATCAGCTTCACATTGCGCTCCAGCGGGATACCCAGATCCCTGACGCACTCCATGGCCAGCATGGCAGCCACAGCAGGTCCTTTGTCGTCATCCACGCCCCGTCCGTAGATCAGATCCCCTTCCCGGCGGAGGGTGTAGGGATCGCTGTCCCAGCCGTCGCCGGGATCCACCACGTCCAGATGGGCGAGGATGTGGAGGCCGTCGGGCCGGTCGTTGAGGTCGGCAGTGACCACATAGCCCTCCACGTTTTCGGTCCGCAGGCCGGCCTGCTCCGCCAGAGCGGCGGCCACCTCCAGCACCTGGGCAGCGCCCTCACCAAAGGGCTTTCCTGGGCCGGCATCCGGTCCGCCTACGCTGGGCACCGCCACCAGCTGACCGATCTGCCGGATCAGCTGGTCCTCTTTCCTGTCAATCCACTGCTCAATGGCCTGTTTCCACTGTTTCATCAGGTTCCTCCTTCTCTTCTTTGCGCTCCGCCAGCTCGGACAGATACTTATATACGGTGTACCGGGACACGCCCAGCCGCTGGGAGACAAAGGGCACCGATTTCCGGAAGGAAAAGGCCTCCCGCTGGTTGAGCAGCGCGATCACCTTCAGCCGGTCGGCCTTGTTGAGGGCGTTGACCGGCTTGCCCACTACGGCCAGGCACTCGTCAAAGAGCTCGCCCAGCCGGTTGTCCCCATTGCGCCAGATGGCACTTTTCAGGTCCTCGTCGGCGCTCATCAGGTCCACCAGGATCCGATTGGCGTAGACCAGGGAGGAGTAGTCAAAGTTGATGCCCAGGGCCAGGTTGTACTCGTCGGTGATCAGGTGAAAGGTGGAGCTTTTGATCTGTTGCCCGGAGGGAGTTGTGGCGTAAAGGTTGACAAAATCGGACTCCAGTGCGGTCTGGTCCAGCTCCTGTCCCACCCCGAGGATGTCCATGGTGGAGCCCACCCCACGGCCGGACACGTGGCCGTTGTAGATGGAGAGGATGGGGTGTTCCGGCACGCTCATGTCGTGTACCAGGGTCTCGCAGGAGGATCCGAACATCTGGGCGATGCCCCGCGCGGTCCGATCCAGAAATTCAAAGGCTTCTTCGTATGTCATAGGACCTTCCTTTCTCTTCGACAGTCTTTTCTCTGCTATGGTAACACAGATCCACGGAATGTCAACCGTGTGCAAACTGTCAACTGCACCGTTCCGGACCGGCGCACTGGCCTGCGTCCCTTCGTTCATTTTGCCGAAAAACAGACTGCTTTCGCCATTTTGCCCAGAGGTTTCCCGGTTCCGGTTTTCCTTTTCCTGCAAAAAAACGGTAATTCTCTCTCTGATTCCCTTTTTTCGCCCGATTTCTATGGCAAATTTCCACAGTTTCCAACACTCTATTTTGTGAAAAATGTAAAATCATCTTTTTGCACAAAAAAATTTTGCGAACCGGTGTCCATTTCCCTTTTGTTATGCTATAATGGATTCAGCACAATTTCTAGTGGGTAGAGTTTTGGCCCTTTATCGCGGCAGCAAAACTCCGCCAAACTATATTTCGGTACACCCGCCGGATTGCCGGGGAGCTTTCCGGCGCCCTTTTATGTATCATTTCTATTTCTACTGGAAGAAGTAAGAATCGAAAGGCAGGCATCTTTTATGACCAAGTATCCATACAAAACCCGTGAGGGCGGCGCTACCGTCACCATTTTCGTCCCCTACGACTGCGGCAACAACTGCCCCTTCTGCATCAACAAGCAGGAGTACGCAAATCCTGTGGGCTTCAGCCTGGAGAAGATCTGCGAGAGCATCCGCACCATGGACAGCATCACCCCCAAGTGTGACTTCGTCTTTACCGGCGGCGAGCCCTTTGCCGATCTGGACGCCCTCCAGACTATGCTGGACCAGATTCCCCCCACCCACAGAATCTTCATCAACACCACCCTCCCCACCCTCAATGGCGTGACTGAGGACGACCTGGTGGCTTTCACTGAGAAGAACAAGGACAAGATCACCTGCATCAACTGCTCCAGACACGTGGTCAAGTACGTGGCCGAGTGCAGCGATGAGATTTTCGGCCGTATCGCCGTTCCCGTCCGCGTGAACTGCGTCCTCTACAAGGACTATCCCAAGGAAAACCTGATCCCCTATCTGGAGCGGTTTAAGCCCTACGGCGTCTCCATCCAGTTCCGCTTTGACTACACCGACACCACCCCCGAAAACCTGTACGAGGAAGAGTCCGACAAGATCCTCCACGATCTGAAGGAAGTGTTCCACTACACCGGTATGGATGGTTGCCGGATGCGCTGCGGCTATCACTTCGACTATGAGGGCGTTGAGCTGACCTACCACAAGACTCTGCCCTACTCCACCATCGAAGAGACCGACGAAAATGGCCAGACCTACAACATCCTGTACGACATCATCGTCAAGCAGACCGGCGAGATCCACTCCGACTGGGACGGCACCGTCATGGACGTGGACGCTTACCGCAACGTGGTCTTTGAGCCCTATGACCTGGTGGTCCGGGAAGGTTACATCTAATCGAAACGCAAAATTTCCCCCCTGTCGCCTGTTGCGGCAGGGGTTTTCCCTTGTTTGAGAACGCCTGAGGCGAAAAAAACACATAGTCTGCAAAACACTGTGGATTTGCTGTGCATTTGGTCTGCGGAACGCCCTCTTTATCGGTAACTGGTCCCATGGTCAGTCTCCCGCTCTGCTCTCCGCTTCCATTGCCGCCGGTCCCCTTCTGTTTTCACAAAAAAGCAATTTCCTTTTTCTTTTTCCCGCTCACACTCCTTTTCACACTCCTTCTCTGTATCAGGTTCTGGATCAGGTTCAGGATCAGGATCGGTACCACTGGTTACCACTGGTCACGACTGGCCAAGGTAACAGCAAAACCGGCCCTCCAACTGGAAAGCCGGTTGCTTCTTCGGATAGGGGTATCTGATGTCTGTGCGGCCCAGCAGATAGTCCACGCTGGTCTGGTAAAAATCCGCCAGCTTTACCAGACTCTCTGTGGGAATATCTCTGCGCCCCAACTCATAATAAGAATAACACGCCTGGCTGCAGTTTAAGTACTTGGCCAATGCAGATTGTGATAAATCCTGGTCCTCTCTTAAATCGCGCAGCCGGCTTTTGTTGCTGTTCATCCGCATCACCTTGGGTCTTTTTTTCTCTCAGGCCGTTAATGGTAAGATATAGTATAGATTAGTTTAAAATAGCATATTGACATATAAAACATTTTGTTTTACAATACAAGTAAATCCTGTCGAATGGAGCGACTTTCGCTCTGTCCGATACCATGCAGCGGCGGTTGACCGCTACCATCAACCGCCGCGCTCTCTGTAAATTTAAGCGACCTTTCCGCACAGGAAAGGTCGCTTGTTTACTTTACATGCTTCAATTCTTTTCCTTCTGTGCGTCCTAACAAATAATCCACACTTGTCCCATACATGTCTGCAAGTTTTAGCAGAACCGCTGTAGGAATATCATTTTCTCCTGTTTCATATTTGGAATAGCCCGTTTGTGACATTCCCAACCGTCTCGCCACTTCCGTTTGCGTTAAATCCGCATCTTCTCGTAAGCTACGGATTCTCGGATACATAGGCATCACCTCTACGGCCATTATACGTTAACCTGTTTTAGGTTATTGATTTTTAACCTGAAACAGGTTAGAATACATATCAGGGGTGGGTTACATGACCAATTATGAAATTCAGAAGGAAACACACTGCCGGAACTGTCTCTACTATCGTCGCCACTATATCTGCCGGGAGGGGTACTTTTTTCCTTTGGATTATGGCCACTGCATCTTTCCCCGCCGGAAAAAACGGCCGCCGGATGCCGTCTGTCCCCACTGGACCCTGACTGACGGCAGACACAACGTGCCCAGAGACACGGATGCGTAGCCACGCCCGTCTTAACGGGCACAGTGGACACATCGAAACAGGTACGGCGTAATCACCAGGGAACCCCTGGCGTGGGTTCCCTACGACCAAACTTCGTTTGGTCTACCCTCCTGCGCTTTTGGAATCATAGAGAGTTTCGCACTCTGCGGAATGCGACCAGGGGCTTTGCCCCCTGGACCCCCACCAGCCTTTGAAAAGGCTGGATCCAAACTTTTATCTGGCGGGACAGAGTACCTGAATAGAAACAGAGGGGAGGACCGGAGATGGACTGTCATTTTTATGCCCTGATGGCCCGGATGCGCTACATTCAGCGCTGGGCGCTGATGCGAAACACGGAGCCGGAGAACATTCAGGAGCACTCCCACATGGTGGCGGTGCTGGCCCACGCCCTGGTGCTGATCCAGAACCGGTACTACGGCGGGCAGCTGGACCCGGGACAGGCGGTGCTGCTGGCCCTGTACCACGATGCCACCGAGATCCTCACCGGCGACCTGCCCACGCCCATCAAGTACTACAATCCGGACCTGCGCAGTTCCTATCAGGTGGTGGAGGACGCGGCGGCCCGACGGCTGCTGGACCTGCTGCCGGAGGAGCTGCGGGGAGATTACGAGCCACTTCTGCTGGAGCCGGACCCGGAGCTGGCGGCGGTGGTCAAGGCGGCGGACAAGCTGGACGCCTATCTGAAGTGCGTCAAGGAGCTGAAGGCCGGGAACGCGGAGTTCCGCAAGGCCAAGGAACAGACCTACGCCGCGCTGATGCGCAATCCGCTGCCCGCCCTCCAGCACTTTATTCTGCACTTTTTACCCAGCTTTGAGCTGACATTAGACGAGCTGAACGGCTCGACGATCTGAAAAAGAAAACCAATATTTTTGATAGAGAAGGAGACAGAACAACTATGCGCGCTATTGTCACTGTGGTCGCAAAGGACCGGGTCGGAATCATCGCAACCGTCTGCAACCTGCTGGCCAAATACCGGGTCAACGTACTGGACATCAGCCAGACCGTTATGCAGGACTACTTCACCATGATTATGATGGTGGACGCCACCGAGTGTGAGCTGCCCATCGCCCAGCTGATTCAGGTCATGAAGGAAGAGGGCCTGAAGCAGGAGCTGGATATCCACGTCCAGCGGGAAGACATCTTCAACGCCATGCATCGGATTTGAGGTGGGACCATGCTGACAAGAAAGGAAATCATGCAGACCCTGGATATGATTGACCAGCAGCATCTGGACATTCGTACCATCACCATGGGTATTTCCCTGCTCTCCTGCTGCCACCCGGACCCGGAGGAGGCCTGCCGGAGAATTTACGATAAGATCTGCCGTCACGCCGAACGCCTGGTGGCCACCGGCGAGCAGATCGAGCTGGAATTCGGCATTCCCATCGTCAACAAGCGGATCTCAGTGACGCCCATGGCCCTGGTGGCAGGGGCCAGCGAGACGGCGGACTACGTGCCCTTCGCCAAGGCTATGGACCGGGCTGCCAAGACCTGCGGCGTCAACTTCATCGGCGGCTACTCCGCCCTAGTCCACAAGGGTATGACCGACGCAGACCGGAAGCTGATCGCCTCCATTCCCGAGGCCCTGGCGGTGACCGACTTTGTCTGTTCCTCCGTCAACGTGGGCTCCACACGGGCGGGCATCAACATGGACGCCGTCCGGCTCATGGGCGAGACCGTGAAGAAAACCGCTCTGCGCACCGCCGACCAGGACGGTCTGGGCTGCGCCAAGCTGGTGGTGTTCTGCAACGCGGTGGAGGACAACCCCTTTATGGCCGGCGCGTTCCACGGCGTGGGCGAGGCGGAGTCCATCATCAACGTGGGCGTCTCCGGTCCCGGCGTGGTCTATCACGCCCTCCAGTCGGTGAAGGGACAGCCCTTTGACCAGGTGGCGGAGACGGTGAAGAAGACCGCTTTCCGGGTCACCCGGATGGGACAGCTGGTGGCCCGTGAGGCCAGCCAGCGCCTGGACGTGCCCTTCGGCATCGTGGACCTGTCCCTGGCGCCCACTCCGGCGGTGGGCGACTCGGTGGCCCGGATTCTGGAGGAGATGGGTCTGGAGCGCTGCGGCACCCACGGCACCACCGCGGCGCTGGCCCTGCTCAACGACGCGGTGAAGAAGGGCGGCGTCATGGCGTCCAGCCACGTGGGCGGCCTGTCCGGCGCCTTTATCCCGGTCAGTGAGGACGAGGGCATGATCGCCGCCGCCGAATCCGGCGTGCTGACCATGGACAAGCTGGAGGCCATGACCTGCGTGTGCTCGGTGGGCCTGGATATGATCGCCGTGCCCGGCGACACCACCAGCGACACCATCGCCGCCATCATTGCCGACGAGGCGGCCATCGGCATGGTGAACAACAAGACCACTGCCGTCCGCGTCATTCCCGCCCAGGGAAAGGACGTGGGCGACCGGATTGAGATGGGCGGTCTGCTGGGCTCCGCACCGGTGATGCCGGTCCACAAGGAGTCCGCGGCGGACTTCATCGCCCGGGGTGGCCGGATTCCCGCACCGCTCCACAGCCTGAAAAACTGATGCGTATCTGTGTCTACGGCTCGCTGAACCCGCCGGCAAACCCGGCCTGGGAACGGTGGGCGGCGGAGTTTGGTCGCCAGCTGGCCCGGCAGGGCCACGTGTTTCTCTTCGGCGGCGGCGGTACCGGACTGCTGGGAACTGCGGCCCGGGCAGCCCGGGATGCAGGTGGCGTGCTCACCGCCGTGGTCCGGACCGACCGGTGCTGGGAAACGCCGCTGGAGGGCGCGTATCAGCGCATCGAAGTCTCCGGTTATCGGGAGCGCAAGCGCGTGATGGAGGAGTCAGCCGACGGATTTGTGATACTGCCCGGCGGCATCGGCACCCTGGACGAGTGCGTGGAGACGTTAATTCTGGAGAGCCGCTGGAAGCCGGTGGCGATCTACCAGCCCGATGGCTACTACGAGTCTCTGCGGGCGTTTTTCCAACAGGCTGCGGCGGAGGGTCTGCTCTCGTCGGATTGGAACCCGGACGCCTGGTTCTGCAATACGATGGACCAGCTCTGGGATACGCTTCTGAGGGATTTGCCCCACAGTGAAGAGTAAATACGCCGGAGGCACTGACATATCGACAGGTCCCGGTAGATAGGAAAACCCCGTCTGATCTCCAACTGGAGGTCAGACGGGGTTTTTTATCGTATTATCCGGATTTCGGTTAGGAATGTTTCCGTTTTGTGCCGTAAACAATCATTCCGCCCAGACTGACGATGCTTACCAGCATAAGAGCGCCCCACAGGAAAACCTGAGATTGATCGCCCGTTTTCGGATTTTCAGAGCCACCGGTCTTGGACGTGGCCGTACCGCTGGTCTTATCCTTCTTGGTACTGGCTGTATGAGTCACCTTACCCTTGGCCGTACCCTTTGGCTCTGCTTTCCCGCATACCGTACATTTCCCGTCCTGGTAAGAATGGTCTGTCTGGCTGCCTTCGTCAATGACAGTGTTAGTCGCTCCACAACCGTAGTCGCACACAGCCGTTTTGGTTCCATCTGCTTCACAGGTCGCATTGCCGTCGGACACATAGTCTGTAAAGCTGTGGTCAATCGGCGTGCCACTGGTGAAGGTCTCGGTGGTGCTGACATAACCGCATACAGAGCAGGATTGGTAGTACACTGCCGCATCGACACAGGTTGCGTCAGACTTTTTGGCCTCATCCTTCACGATATTGGCAAAGTCATGAGTGGCGATTTCGCTTTTTTCGCCGCAGGCACATGCATGCCAATGGCTTTCGGCGTTGGATACCCAGCTGTCGCCATAGCTGTGGGTATGAGTGGGCTCACTGGTATAGGAGCAGTCGATAGAGCCGATGGTCAGGGCGCCGGAGGTAACACCATCGGTGAAACGGTACACAGGCCGCTGTCCGTCCACGGTAAATTCAGGGTCGGCAATGGCAAAGCCTTCGTTGTTGGCTGTCTTGTCCACGCCTGCCGCAGGAGTTACATGAACCACAGCAGGCTCATTCGCACCGTTAAAGGTAAGGACTGCGGCCATGTTGCCATAGCCGTCATCGGCTGCCACCCATAATTTCTTTTCGTAAGTGTCATAGTCCAGGGCCATAGCGCCGCCCAGCTTACTGTCGATGTCAGCGATCTGCACCACGGTACTGTCAGCATTTAGCACATAGGCGTAAACGTGGCCATTATCCTCCAGCGCGACGAAGAATACGCCGCCTGCCACGGCATTGGGATAGTTGGCAGGGTCAAAGGCGGCATTGGTGTTCTGGTCGAAGAGCACACCGGATACCTCTGCGTTGGCGACCCACTCCACGGCCTCGATGCCGGTGTTGGCGGCCACATCAGGGAGGGTGGCGGTGAGATCCCACTGCTGCATGGCGTTTTGCGTGTCACCCTCGGCACGGGGATCAGCCTTCAGAATCACGTTGTAGTTGACGCCCTTGTTGGAGTTGTCGCGCTCGGAGGCTAGGTACACAAAGCCGTCACTGTCCACGGTGATGCCCTCGGTGTCAGGGCCCTTGGCAGTGGGCGTCACGAAATTCACGGTCTTGCCATTCTCAAAGCCCTCGGCAAAGGTCAGGGTGCCGTCGGCGGCAACGTCCAGGACCCAGAACGTACCGGTGCCGTTGTCCACGGCGTAGAGCTGCCCATTATGGAAGTCCAGGCCGGAGGAGTCCTCCAGGAAGCTCAGGTCAGAGGTGGTGACGATATCGCTGCCGGGCCAGACGATCACTTCGGGCGTGCCGGCAAACACATTGGCCGCACCAGGAGTTGCCTCCAGTGTATTGCGGTATTCGGTGCCGGTCACATTGGGGTACAGGCCCCAAGTGGGATCGGTATGACCTTCCCATGTGGTGGAGGCGATGAGAACACCGTTTTCAAACAGACGGACGGAGTCTCCCTTCCCCAGACCAAAGCCGAATTCATCATCGGTGATGACAAGAAAGCCATTGGCGGGGATGGTGGTACCTTCGGGGATCACATATTCGTGGGTATCGTCATTGTCCTTGATGACGATACCGGAGATGTCCAGTGCCGCATCGGTGGGGTTTGCCAGTTCAATCCAGTCGGGACCACCATCGGGATCATTGGACTGCACCTCGTTGATGACCACGGGGTTGACCACGATGTTGGCTTTTCCCTTGGTGGCGGTGGCGAAGTCAATGAGCTCACCGGTACCGTCGGGAATCCGGGCATAGACCCCTTCGGCGTGCTGTTCCCACGCATAAGTGGCAACGACCGCCCCATCTGCGTTGTAGATGGTCACGCTGTCCTCCTTGCCCAGGCCGAACGTGAAGTGGATGCCGCCGTCAAAGACATAGAACGCGCCGGGCTCCAGAATGGTACCTGCGGCAACAGGAGTGATGTCAGCAGCGTGACCAACGGGGTCATTGTCATACAGATACCAGCCGGAGATATCCACGGCAGTGGTGCCTGCGTTATAAACCTCTACCCAGTCGGTGTCGTCGCCATTGGACTCCACCTCGTTGATGACCACTGCGGGCGCGTACCAGCTGTTGGCGGCGCCAGGAGTCTCCGGCATCAGCACGAAAGAGCCGGTGCCATCGGGATAACGGCCCCAGGAGGCGGCGGATTCATCACCGTCCACATTGGCGTGCTCTGTCCAGCTGTGGCTGTCCACCACGCTGCCCGCAGCATTGTACAGGCGGATGGAGTCACCGGATCCGATGCCAATGGCCTCGTCGAAAGCACCTTCTACGTAGGTGTCGGTGCTGTCATCAAAAATCAGGCCCACGGAATCGGCCTTTACCAGCAGGAGGCTGCCTGCCTGAATTGTAGTGCCGTGGGCGAAGCGCCAGCGGTGGTCATCGGAGTTGTCCCGAAGTTCCCATCCGGTCAGATCCAGGGCGGTGTCACCGATGTTCATCAGCTCCACCCAGTCATCAGGTGAGGAGTTGACCTCGTTAATCACCAGGGCGCCGGTGGTAACGGCAGGAGCGTCCTCGGACTCCCCGGGTTCCTTGGTCTCCACGGTGTTGACAGCTCCCTTCGTGGGAGCCTGATCCACAAATTCGCCGCTTTCCGTGCGGGAATAAGTGCCCTCAGCATGACTGGTCCAGGAGAAGGAATCCACCACATTACCTGCGGCATCGTAAAGCGTGACGGTATCCGCTTTCCCCAGGCCAAAGTCGAAGTTTACGGTTTCTTCCAGCACCAGCACCTCATCGGCCTTCAGCACAGTACCCTCTGCCAGAGGATAGGTGCTGGCTTCCTCAACACGTTCTGTGCCCTTATCGTCGGTGATGTACCAGCCGCTGATGTCCGCATCGGTTTCGCCAGCGTTAATGATCTCTACCCAATCGTTGCCTCCATCGGCATCGTCGGATTCGATCTCATTGATAAGAATCTTGCTTGTCACTTCTGAAACTTCTGCTGCATATACATTTTGGATCGGTATCGATACCAAACCCACTGCCACGCATGCACTAAGCAGACGGCGCAGACTGTTATTCCTCTTTCCTTTCATGAGACATCCTTTCTTGCATCTCGATAGCTGGGGAGTGCACAAGATGCGGTGTAATACGGGCCTGATGCAGAAGTGGAAGCGCAATCGTTGTTTTTTACATCAGGTGATCCATGCCAAGTATAACGGAGCACTGTAAAATCCGAAATCAAACAAGAATCAAATCTGTGTAAAAAGTAGATTAAATCGCCCAACACCAGATCAATACAGAATTTATCGCGCAGAAGTGAGCTGGTTTTCATTCAACGCGGAAAATAGCCCTGACATTTGAATGTCAGGGCTATTTCACTTGATAAAGAGATCGAGCATCTGTCCACGTTATTTCCAGCTACAGTATGTACCCTGTAGCCGGCATTGGTCGCAATGGGGCTTTTCGGTGCATATCATTCCGTTATCATGGGAGCAGAAAAGCCACAGAATCGCATCAATTCGACTGGGCAAATAACCTGTTTCGGACGATATCGCGTTGATGATATCGATTGATTCCAGTTCACCAGCGACCTCATTGGGAGAGTATCCCAACCGTTTGCTTCCTAATACACGCCGAATGTGGGTGTCCGGTTTCGCCGCATCGATGCCCACATTTCGCAGGTATTCCATGGCCAGAGCCAGTCCGAGCGCGTTTATTTTGTATTTGAGGCTGTTGGCGAGCAGGTCTGCAATTTCAAGAGGAATTCCGCTCAGCACAAAATGGTCAAGGGAACCGAATTCCTGTTCGATACGTTCGAATTTGTGGATATTGCCATGCAGGGCATTCATTTGTTTTCGGATCCCACGATTTCCGCATTTGATTGCCAGTATTTCCTCAATAAAGTATTCGGGAGAAGTATCAAGAATCTTATCCTTATCGTAATGGAAGAAGATTTCGTCGATCCGATCAATATTGGCTTCTATCTGCATCCAGGGGCGGTTGTTGCTCAGCTGCGAATAGATCAAAGCACGAATATGCTCCGACATGGAAAACGTCTTTCCCTCAGCGCGTTGTTGGATCCAGTCCAGATGGGTTAAATGATCGAATGATATGTGCCTGTCTCGAAGCATTGCCTCAATTTCCGAAAGAATAGCACAGCTGTTCTGCATAGGAACGCTCCTCCTTATTGTATCTGACTCCTCCTGTATGATTATAGTGGAAAATGGGAAAAAGTCCATTCCGTTTGCGAAAAGCAAAACATAAGCGATACCCGGTCATAAAAGCCAGGCATCGCTTATTTATATGGTGTGTTCCTGCGCCGATTTTTTAATCGGCGCAGCAAAAGTTTTCGGTCAAGCCTTTTACAAAAGGCTTACGGGGGTCCAGGGGCAGCGCCCCTGGGGGCAAAGCCCTCTACGCAGGCTGTGGCAGACGGTCCAGCCGTTTAAAATCGCGGAAGATCAGGGAGAGTGACAGGACGCAGGCCATCACTTCGGCGATGGGCCCTGCGGCGAGTACGCCGTTCAGGCCGAACAGCAGCGGCAGAATCAGGAGCAGTGGGATGAGGAAAAAGCCCTGACGGGACAGGGAGAGCACAATACCCTGCCTGACATTGCCGGTGCTGGTAAAGTAGTTCACCGTCAGCGGCTGAATGCCGGTGATACAGACCATCATCATGTAAATGCGCAGATACTGCTCTGCGAACTGGTAGTATAGCTCCTCACCACTGCCGAAAAGGCTGGTGATCTGGCGCGGGAAAAGCTGGAAGGCCAGAAAGGCCAGGCAGCTGAAGCACAGAGCGGCCAGAGCGGCCTTTTTGTAGGTCTCCTTGATGCGGGGGTAGTTTTTCGCGCCCATGTTGAAGCTGAAGATGGGCTGACAGCCGTGGGCCAGGCCCACTGTGCAGGAAATCAGGATAGTATTGACCTTCGCCACGATGCCGGAGACAGCCAGCGGGATGTCACTTCCATAGATGGACATTGCGCCATAGTAGGTCAGCGTGTTGTTCAGAACGATGTTCACCAGGGTCATTACCGTGTGGTTGATAAAGTTGGAGGTGCCCAGCTTGGCAATCTGGACGATGTAGGAGGGACGCAGCCGCAGCAGTGCCCTTTTGATAGGAAAGGCCCTGAAACGGGGAAAGTAGCCGATGCAGAGGCAGGCGGAAATCACCTGACCGGTGACAGTTGCGGCAGCCGCGCCCTGAATGCCCCAGTGGAACTCCATCATAAACAGCCAGTCCAGGAAGATGTTCAGGATGGCGCCGGAGACGTTGCAGACCATGGAGTAGGTGGGACTTCCGTCCGCACGGATCAGCATACTGCTGGCGTTGGTGAACAGCAGGAAGGGCAGGCCGAAGGCGGTGATGCTGAGATAGGAATACGCGTAGGGAAGCACGGCCTCAGTCGCGCCGCAAAGGAGCAAAACCGGCATCCGGAACAGCAGAATGAGACCGCTCAGCAGCAGGCCCAGGAGAACAGACATCGTCAGTCCGGTCCCGATGTATTTTTCAGCGTCGGACTGATTTTTCGCGCCCATACAGAGGTTGAAGTTGGCGGCAGTCCCCACACCGGTCAGCTGAGCCAGCGCAGTGGTCAGGGTTGCCGTGGGAAAGGCCACATTGGTCGCCGCATTGCCCAGCATCCCCACCACATGGCCGATAAAGATCTGGTCCGTGATATTGTAGGCGGCGCCGACCAGCAAACTGATCATAGATGGGATGGCGAATTTTCGAATCAGCGCCGGAATGGGTGCGTAGCCTAGCGGATTCTCACGGACAGACTGGACTTGTTCAGCCATGACGATCACCTCCCTGTCTCCCGCGGTTTAAGTTGACCACCATTTTAAGCAGGGTTCCCCGGAGCGCAGCACTTTCTTCCGGGGAAATGCCGTCGGTCAGCAGCTCGTTGAACTGGTCCAGCGCCGCCTTTACATCCGCAGCAATGGCCTTGGCCCGGTCTGTGGGGAACAGTAAATTCTGGCGCCGGTCCGCATCGTCCTGGACGCGGGTCAAAAATCCCTTTTCCTCCATGGATTTGACCACTCTGGCAGTCGCCGACTTGTCCACACCGACCAGTGCGGTCAACCGTTCCTGAGTGACCCCTTCGTTGTGCAGCAGCGCCATAAAGAAGGGCTGTTCCGCCGCCGTCAGGCCGAAGGGACGCATCGCGTCTGTAATATAACCCTGACTTTTTCTGGCCAGCAGATTGATCAGCCGGGCCGCAGTTACGTTCATGTTTCTCACCTCAAAGGAGATCATATCGCAAATTAGTTGATATGTCAACGATGTGAATGTGAAAATGGGAACTCTCAGTGATAGAGTTCCCATTTCTGAACGCGGTTTAATTTTGCCTCAGCGCCAATGGAATTGGCGCGCAAAAAGTTTTCGGTCAAGCCTTTTGCAAAAGGCTTGCGGGGTCCGGGGCAGCGCCCCGGCGGGATGCAAGGGCAGCGCCCTTGCTGGATTTACGGCAGCAGGGAAGCCAGCATCTTGGCGGTGTCGGCCAGGTAGTCGGTGTCCATCTCCTCGATCTTGCCGGTGTCGCAGGCGGCAGCCAGGTTGGGATCGATGGGCAGGCGGGCCAGCACGGGCACGTGATTCTCGGTTGCGACCTTCTCGATGTGGCTCTTACCGAAGATCTCATGCTTCTTGCCGCAGTCGGGACACTGGAAATAGGCGAAGTTCTCCACCAGACCCAGCACGGGAACCTCCATAATCTGGGCCATCTTCAGGGCCTTGGTGACGATCATGGAGACCAGATCCTGAGGAGAGGTGACCACGATGATGGTGTCCACAGGCAGGGACTGGAAGACGGTGAGGGGCACGTCACCGGTTCCGGGAGGCATATCCACAAACATATAGTCGATGTCGCCCCAATACACGTCGGTCCAGAACTGCTTGACCACGCCGGCGATGACGGGACCGCGCCAGACGACGGGATCGGTCTCATTGCGGGTGACCAGGTTCAGGGACATGATCTTGACGCCGTTTTTGGACTCGGAGGGCAGCAGACCCTTCTCGCAACCGCGGGCCTTCTGGGTGATGCCAAAGACCCTGGGGACCGAGGGACCGGTGATGTCGGCGTCCAGCACGGCGGTCTTGTAGCCCAGCTTGGTCATCGCGGCGGCCATGGAGCAGGTGACCATGCTCTTGCCGACGCCGCCCTTGCCGCTGACCACGCCGATGACGTGCTTGATGTTAGAGTAGACGTTCTGATCGACCTTGGGAGGTGCGCACTGCTCACTGCAGGAGGAGCAGTCGTGACTGCACTGCTGCTGCTCGGCCTCACGGGAGGCGCAGGAGCTCTCGCCGCAGGAGGAACAGTCGTGGCTGCAATCGTTGGGGTTGTTGTTAGAAGAACAGCTGGAACAGGACATAGTGATAAACTCCTTTGCTTAACGAAATAATAGAATCATAGTGTTTCCAATGTAGCATAACTTTACCAAAAAATCAATGGCGTTGACTGGGTCAGCCACTGTAAGAGTAGGCGCTGTCGCCGATAAACTCCCGGAGCAAAGAGTCCGGCGCCACCAGACTGGCGTCGATGGGGACGAAGCGCTGGAAGGCGTCGATCATGTGGACCATCTCCTGCTGGCGGGCGCTGTCCTGGGGCAGGGCCTGGCGGAGGATGGGGGCGTACCGGCCCAGAACGCAGACCTCGTAGGGCAGGGCGGTGTCCAGAATCAGGTTGGCCCGGTACTTGAAGGGGGAGATATACAGCTTCTCGCCACGGCGCACATTGGCCCACAGGGCGAAGGTCTGAGGCACGTCACTGCCACGGAAATTCATATCCCGGACACAGCGGCGGGTGAGCCGGAGCCAGGTGCCCTTAAAGACCACCTGATCTCCGTCCACGATGTCGGACCGGGCGGACAGGTAGATTTTAAAGGCCTCGGGATGCTGACCGCCCAGACTGTCGTTGAGGGCGTGGATTCCCTCAAAGACCACCACCTCGTCCGGACCCAGACGCATGGGAGTACAGCGGCTGGTGTCCCGCATTCTCCGGGCAAAGTCGTAGTGGGGAATGCGGATCTCCTTGCCCTCGTTCAGGGCAGTAAAGTGCTCGTTGAGCAGCTCCATGTCCATGCACAGCGGGGATTCCAGGTCATAGCTGCCGTCCTGAGTCCGGGGGGTGTCCTCGGAGATGGGGCGGAAGTAGTTATCCATGGAGACGGTGTGGGTGCGGATGCCACGGCGGGTCAGTTCCTCCTCAATTTTCAGGGCGGAGGTGGTTTTGCCCGACCCGGAGGGGCCGGAGAGCAGCACAATGGGGCTGCGGCGGAGATTTTCTGCGATCCGGTCTGCGGCGGTCCGCACCTTGCTGTTGAACTGGGCGTCGGAGCGGGCCAGAAAGTCCTCAGGATGCTCCGCGGCCATGCGGTTGATGTCCTTGAGTTGGTATGCCATGGGGCAGTCACCTCCGTTGGGAAATGGATGCGGCGTCCCGGGCGCTGAGGGCCCGGTGGAATGGGACCAGCTGGGCCTTGTTGGCGCAGATCTGATCCACCCGTTCCAGATAGACGTGGGGATATTTGGGGTTGGTGATCCGAACGATCTTGCCGGTGGCCGGGTCGGTGAGCTTGGTGGAGCCACCGCCGCCCAGCGCCAGAATGGTGTGGAGCTCCTCCATAATGCAGATGTTGTACAGGCCTTCACAGCCGGGCTTGCACCAGCCGATGTTCTCCAGGGCGCCGGACATGTACTTCTGCCGGTACAGGTAGTAGGGGAGATAGCCGGCATCCCGGAGCCTTGGCCAGGCGTAGTCCAGCATGGCGGCGGTCTCCTCACCGGAGGGAAGGCCCTGGCGCTCCAGAATCAGCCGGGACCCTTTTTTCAGGGCCAGGGTGTGGACGGTGATGTTCTCCGGGTCCAGGGCCAGCACCTGTTCCAACGTGTCCTGGAATCCGGCGACGGTGTCCCGGGGCAGTCCCGCGATCAGGTCCATGTTGACCATGGGCACGCCGGAGGCCCGGACCATCTCATAGGCCCGGTAGATGTCCTCGGCCCGGTGGTCCCGGCCCATGGCGGCCAGCACATGGTCCTCCATGGTCTGGGGGTTCACCGACACCCGGTCCACGCCGTGGGCGGCCAGGACCGCCAGCTTTTCCGGGGTGATGGTGTCCGGCCGGCCGGCCTCCACTGTGTACTCGGTGAGCCGGGACAGGTCGAAGCACGCCTCCACCTGGGTCAGCAGCCGGTCCAGCTGGGGAGCGGACAGGGTGGTGGGGGTACCGCCGCCGATGTAGATGGTGCGCAGACAGAGCCCGGCCTCCTTCAGCAGGGGCGCGCAGGCGGCCATCTCCCGGCACAGGGCGTCCAGATAGGGCTCCACCAGCTTCAAGGTCTTGGTCACATCGGCGGACACGAAGCTACAATAGGCGCAGCGGCTGGGACAGAAGGGGATGCCGATGTACAGGGAGATCTCGTCGGATTTCAGGCTGGCTTTGGCGGCCAATCCCGCCCGGGCGGCATCCAGTGCCAGCTGGGTCCGGGAGGGCGAGACGGAGTAGACCTCCAGGAACTGCCGGCGGGTCTTCTCCACAGTCATACCGGACTCCAGTGCCCGGGAGGCCAGCTTGGCCGGCCGGATACCGGTGAGCATACCCCAGGGTGGCGGCGGACCCTCCCGTAGCTGGATAGCGGCCCGGTAAAAGGACTGCTTGATGAGCCGCTGGAGGAGCCGGTCGGTGACCAGACCGCCGGTGAGGTCCGCGGCGGGACAGGAGGAGACCGACTGAGCCGTTTGGCCCTTCCACTGGAGCCGGGCCTCAGCGGAGGCGGTGTCCCCGGACACCGTCAGGGTGGACCAGACGGCGTCCTCACCGGGGGCCGGCGGCCCGTCAGGGTACTCCGGGCGCTGGTCGGGGAACAGGGTCAGCAGACTCTGCTCCAGAGCGTATTGATAGTTATGGCCGGAAAGGTAGAGTTTCATGCCGTACCGCACCTCCGTTTCCAATGAGCGTGGTGTCCCGGTGGGGACACAAAGAGAAACCGCTGTACGGTTCGGGGCACAGCGGTTCCTGGTGAGTTGGGATCAGCCCTGCTGCAGAGCGTAGCGCATGAAGGGATTGGTGTCCCGTTCCTGATCCAGAGTGGTGAACTGTTCGTGACCGGGGTAGACAATGTAGTCACCCTTCAGCTCGGACAGGCGGCGCAGGGAGGCCAGCAGGTCCATGGGCTTGCTGGAGGGCAGGTCGGTCCGGCCGCAGCTGCCGCAGAACAGGGTGTCACCGGTGAACAGGCAGTCCTCCACCAGCAGGCTGACGCCGCCGGGAGTGTGGCCGGGAGTGTGGATGACCTGGATGGTCTTGTCGCCCAGGGGCACGGTGTCGCCGTCGTCGTAGAAGTGGATCTGCTGCTCGTACGCTTCCAGGGACTGCTTGTCGCCGAAGCCGGCCTCAGCGCCGGGATAGTCGCTCTTGTGGACGTAGATGGGCAGGTCGGGCGCGTTCAGGGCCAGAAGCAGTTCCGACAGGCCGGAGATGTGATCGAAGTGGGTGTGGGTCAGCAGGATCTTGTCGACCTGGTAGTCGGACTTCTTCACCACTTCGGCGATCTGCTGGCCGTGGGCGCCGGGATCGACGATGGCGGCGACGTGGGTGCTCTCATCGCCCACCAGGTAGCAGTTGGTGGCCACGGGGCCGACGGTCATGGGATAGACAAACATAGTAACTTTCCTCCTGTGTGTTGGTATGTGCCGGGATAAACCCGTTGGTTACTTTTTTACAGGGTATCGGTGTCGAAGAGCAGGGTGACCGGCCCGTCATTGACCGAGGCCACCTTCATATCAGCGCCGAATACGCCGTGTTCTACGTGGAATCCCCGCTTTTCGCACTCGGCCAGGAACTGCTCGTACAGTGGGACGGCCAGATCCGGTTTGGCGGCGTGGGAGAAGCCGGGGCGGCGGGATTTCAGGTCGGCGTAGAGGGTGAACTGGCTGATGACCAGCAGGGAACCGTCCACGGCGGCTAGGTTCAGATTCATTTTACCCGCCTGATCGGAAAACACCCGCAGATTGCAGATTTTATCGGCCAGCTTCACCACCTGAGCGGGGGTGTCCTGGGGACCGATGCCCAGCAGGACCAGATAACCGGTGCCGATCTGGCCGTGAACCGTCCCGTCAATGGTGACCGAGGCGGAGGAGACGCGGGTGACGACTGCGCGCATGGGAATGACACTTCCTTCCGTGGGGAGCCGGGACTCAGGCGTCGCCGGACAGCTGTTTTTTTCTGGAGGGGGGCTGCTTCATGTGGTTGCCGATGACCTCGTTCACATCGGAGATGGTGACGAAGGCGGACTGGTCAGCCCGCTGGATGATTCGGCGGATGGCGGGCAGCTCAATGCGGGTGACCACGCAGTAGAGCACGGCCTTCTCACCGCTGATCAGCCCGGTGCCCGCCAGAATGGTGCAGGTCCGGCCGATCTCGTTGTAGATGGCGTTGGCCATGTAGGTGCCGTCTCCGGTGATAATCATGACGCTCTTGACTTCCTCCATACCGTTCTCCACCACGTCGATGATCTTAAAGGTGATGAAATAGGTGAGCAGGGAGTACATGGCCCGGTCCAGGCCGAAGAGCAGGCCGGCGGCGGCGTAGATGACGATGTTGCAGCCAAAGACGACCTGGCCCACAGACAGGCGGGTTTTGCGGCTGATGAGCAGGGCCACGGTCTCGGTGCCGTCCAGACAGCCGCCGCCCCGGAGCACCAGACCCACGCCTACGCCCAGCAGCACGCCGCCGAAGACCACTGCCAGCAGAGGATCCTGAGTGGCGTTTTGCAGGTCGGCAAAGACGGTCAGCAGGATGGAGAACAGGGACATGGAGTAGGCGGTGCTGACGACGAAGCGCAGCCCCATATTTTTCCCGCCCAGAATCAGGAAGGGGATGTTGAGTACAAAGGTGAGTACACCCAGAGGGATAGGGGTCAGCTGGCTGATAATCATGCTGACGCCCACGATGCCGCCGTCCAAAATGGTGGCGGGGACCAGGAATTCCTCCAGGGCGAAAGCGGCGGCCACAGCGCCTACGGTGAGGCAGAAGAAGCTGGCCAGAGCGCTTTTGATGGTAGCATAGCGATGCTGCACGGGTAAAGAACCTCCTTGTGAGTTGCGTAGATGAGGCGGAGATCAGCCACGGGCCCGCTGGACGCCCAGGACGCCGCGGATGGAGTGGAGCTTTTTCATGACCTTGTCCAGTTCCTCCCGGTTGCGGATGGAGATGACCACGGTAATCAGGGCGAAGCCGTCGGGCATGCCCTTGGCGGTGAGGGTGTCCACCCGAATCTGGGCGGCGGACAGGGCCGCGGCCACGTCCAGGAACAGGTTGGTCCGGTCCTTGGCGGAGATTTCCAGGGTGGTCTGATACAGATCCTGTTCGCTCCGGCCCCAGCTCACCGGCACCCAGCGGCCCTTTTCCGACTCCTTGCGCTTGGCGGGGTCGGCGTTGGGACAGTCCTGCCGGTGGACGGAGACGCCGTAGCCCCGGGTGATAAAGCCCACCACCGGGTCTCCGGGGACCGGGGTGCAGCACTTGGCGAACTTGACCATACAGTTGTCCAGTCCATCCACAATGATGCCGTTTTTGGCGTGGTGCTGTTTTTTGGGCGGCGCGGGATCGGCGGGCAGCGAGGTTTTCACGTGGATGGTCTCGCTCTCCGGCTGGATCAGCTCCTGAAGGGCGTTCTGTTCCTTGCGCTCCCGGGTGATCTGGAGCATCTCGTTGCGGATTCGGTTCACCGCTTTGAGGGCGGTCATACCGCCGTAGCCAATGGCGGCGTACAGGTCCTCCAGGCTGTTGAACTGGACCTTTTTCAGGATCCGGGGCAGGACATCCTCGGAGGAGATCATGGCCAGGGAGAAGCCGGCCCGTTTCAGCTCGGACTCAAAGGCGGCCCGTCCATGGACGATGTTCTCAGGCCGGCGCTCTTTTTTGAACCATTGTCGGATCTTGTTTCGGGCCTCATTGCTCTTACACAGCTTCATCCAGTCCCGGCTGGGGCCCTTGGCGGACTGGGAGGTGATGATCTCCACGATGTCACCGTTTTTCAGGGTGGTCTCATAGGGAACGATGCGGCCATTGACCTTGGCGCCGGTCATGTGGTTGCCCACGGCGGAGTGGATGGAGTAGGCGAAGTCGATGGGGGTACTGCCGGCGGGCAGACCCTTCACCTCGCCACGCGGGGTAAAGACAAAGACCTGGTCGGAGAAGAGGTCCACCTTCAGGGAGCCGACGAATTCCTCAGCGTCGGTGTCCTCCTGGCTCTCCAGCAGCCGGCGCACCCACTCAAAGGTGTTCTCGGTACCGGTCTGAGTGTTGGCCATGCCCTGCTTATACTTCCAGTGGGCGGCCACGCCGTACTCTGCCGTCTCGTGCATCTCCCAGGTGCGGATCTGCACCTCAAAGGGGATGCCCTCCCGGCCGATGACGGTGGTGTGAATGGACTGGTAGAGATTGGGCTTTGGGGTGGAGATATAGTCCTTGAACCGGCCGGGCACCGGGTTGTACATGTCGTGGATGTGGCCCAGCACGTTGTAGCAGTCGGGGATGGTGTCCACGATGACCCGGAAGGCCCGCAGGTCGAAGATTTCCTGGAGGTTTTTCTGCTGGGCGAACATCTTCCGGTAGATGGAGTAGATGTGCTTGAGCCGGCCGGTGATGGTGCACTTGATGTGCTCCTGATCCATCCGGGACTGAATCTTGGCCTTGGTGGAGATCATAAAGGCCTGATCCTGTTCGGCCCGGGCGGCCAGCGCGTCCTCAATCTCCTGATAGCCGAAGGGGTCCAGATATTTCAGGGACAGGTCCTCCAGCTCCCACTTGATCCGCTGCATGCCCAGCCGGTGGGCGATGGGAGCGTAGATCTCCAAGGTCTCCCGGGATTTCTCCCGCTGTTTCTGGGAGGTCTGGTACTGCATGGTGCGCATGTTGTGGAGCCGGTCGCAGAGCTTCACCAGCACCACCCGGATGTCCTTGTTCATGGCCATGAGCATCTTGCGCAGATTTTCCATCTGCTTCTCCTCCATGGACACGTAGTTGATTCGGGTCAGCTTGGTGACGCCCTCCACCAGGTCGGCGATGGTGGGACTGAACTCCCGGGCCAGATCGTCGTGGGTGACGTCGGTGTCCTCGATGCAGTCGTGGAGGAGGGCGGCGGCCAGGGACTCCACGTCCAGCTTGAGATCGGCCACGATCTGCGCCACCGCCAGGGGATGAGTGATATAGGGAGAGCCATCCTTTCGCTTCTGCTCCTTGTGAGCGTCGTTGGCGAACTGGAAGGCTTTGAAAAGAAGCGTTTTATCCAGAGCGGGGTTGTAAGCCAGCACCTGCTGTTCCAGCTCATTGTATTGTTCCAGAATAGGGTCCATGAAAACGCCTCCTTTTCTATCTAAACCAGTGAGATTATTCGTTCAACTGCTGCCGCAGCCGGCGCAGGATGTCAGAGTCGTCCAGGTTGACCTTTTCGTCCACCTGGCGCAGGGTGATCCGCAGTTGTTCCGACTCTACGTACAGATCGATAAGGCCCCGTTCCTGCATCACGTCCAGACAGATCATGGTGCGGGAGCAGCCGCTGGGGAGCCCGAAGGCCCGGGCGATTTTGTCTGACAGCATCAATGGCGGCTCGGTGATGGGGCCCTGGCGGGCGCACCGGGCCAGATAGCGCCAGGTGGCCACGAAATCCTGCCGCTGAGGCAGCAGGCGCAGCAGCTCCCGGTCCTCCGCTTCAGCCAGCTCCTTACGCTGGTTCTCCAGCTTGCGGGCAGCGCGGTTGCGCAGGTTGGTCACCGCTTTGATGAGGTCACTGCCCCGCTGGCGGATGCGCTCCGCCGTCTCCCGTTCGCCATAGAAGCTGTCCAGCATGGCGGAGAAGCATTCCTCCTGCCGGACAGTCATGGCGGCGTCATACTGGGTGATGGGGCAGTAG
>OLNN01001044.1_pt1 | contig 24925 bp, 19 predicted proteins | sample 1672141 | NCBI WGS metagenome assembly OLNN01 (sample SAMEA3136652, study PRJEB25190) | human gut metagenome | biome: human gut; feature: human-associated habitat; material: faeces | place: Austria | collected 2013
AGATCGTCTCCCGCGACATCGTCGGCGAGACCCACGGCTCCATCTTCGACGCCACGCAGACCATGGTCTCCGACCTCGGCAACGGCCAGTCCCTGGTGCAGGTCACCTCTTGGTACGACAACGAGAACTCCTACACCTCCCAGATGGTCCGCACCATCAAGTACTTCGAGAAGTTCGTCGCCTAAGTGACGCTTCCCTAGGTAGCTTTGGGGCGCGGTTGCAGCTTTCGGGCCGCGGCCGCGCCCTTTTTGTTGACGGGGGAGCAGGCGGTGTCTGCCTCGCACGGCGCCGCTACCGCCCTCCCACAGACAACGAAAGGATCCGATATGGCCTTTACCAAGAAGACCGTCCGCGACATCGACGTCGACGGCAAGCGCGTCCTGTGCCGCGTCGATTTCAACGTGCCCATCAAGGACGGCGTCGTGGGCGACACCACGCGCATCTCCGCCGCGCTCCCCACGATCAAGTACCTCGTCGAGCACAACGCCCGCGTCATCCTCATGAGCCACCTCGGCCGTCCGGCCGGCACCGGCTTCGAGCCCGAGCTGTCGCTCAAGCCCGTCGCCGAGAAGCTCGCCGAGATGAGCGGCCTGCCCGTCTCCTTCGTCGCCGACACCTACGGTGACGAGGCCGAGGCCGCCGTCAACGCCCTCGAGCCGGGCCACGTCCTCGTCCTCGAGAACGTCCGCTTCGACAAGCGCGAGAAGAAGAACGACCCCGAGATCGCCAAGCGCCTTGCCTCCTACGGCGACGTCTTCGTGCTCGACGCCTTCGGCACCGCGCACCGCGCCCAGGGCTCCGTCGTGGGCCCTGCCGCCTACATCCCGGCCGTCGCCGGCTTCCTGCTCGAGAAGGAGGTCGGCACCCTCACCGGCATCTTCGCCGAGCCCGAGCGTCCGTTCGTCGCCATCGTCGGCGGCTCCAAGGTCTCGTCCAAGATCGGTGTCCTCGACCACCTCATCGACTCCGCTGACACGCTGATCATCGGCGGCGGCATGGCCTACACCTTCTTCCTCGCCAAGGGCATGAGCGTCGGCCAGTCCCTCAAGGAGGAGGACTGGGTCGAGCGCGCCGGCGAGATGCTCAAGAAGGCCGAGGACAAGGGCGTCAAGATCCTGCTGCCCGTCGACAACCGCGTTGCCGACCACTTCGGCGAGGACGCCGTGCCTGAGGTCGTGGCCTCCGACGCCATCCCCGATGACCGCGAGGGCATGGACATCGGCCCCAAGACCGAGGAGCTCTACGCCGAGGCCATCAAGGGCGCCAAGACCGTCTTCTGGAACGGCCCCATGGGCGTCTTCGAGTTCGACAACTTCGCGCACGGCACCGAGGCTGTCTGCCGCGCCGTCGCGGACTCTGACTGCACGTCGATCATCGGTGGCGGCGATTCCGTCGCGGCCGTCAACAAGTTCGGCCTGGCCGACAAGATGAGCTGGATCTCCACCGGTGGTGGCGCTTCCATGGAGCTCGTCGAGGGCAAGGCCCTTCCCGGAGTGGAGGCGCTTCTCGATGCCTAATCGCACCCTTCTCATCGCTGGTAACTGGAAGATGAACAACGACGTCCACGCGGCGGCCAAGCTGGCCGACGAGCTGGCCCAGGCCCTGCCCGAGGTCCCCGCTGGCGTCGAGGTCCTCGTCTGCCCGCCCACCATCGACATCACCACGGTCCACGACCGTATCTCCGCCGCCCCCATCGCGCTGGGCGCGCAGAACGTCTACTGGGAGGCCAAGGGCGCCTACACCGGCGAGTCTTCCTGCGACATGCTCAAGAGCGCCGGCTGCACCTACTGCATCATCGGCCACTCCGAGCGCCGCGACTACTTCCACGAGACGGACGAGGACGAGAACAAGAAGGCCAAGGCGCTCGTTGCCGCCGGCATCGTCCCGGTGTTCTGCTGCGGCGAGCCCGAGGAGGTCCGCGAGGCCGGCACCTACGTCAAGCACGTGACCGACCAGGTCAAGGCTGGCCTCGCCGGTCTCGAGATCTCCGACGCCAAGCAGCTCGTCGTTGCCTACGAGCCCATCTGGGCCATCGGCACCGGCAAGACCGCCACGGCCGACGACGCCCAGGAGGTCTGCGGCGCCATCCGCGAGACGCTCAAGGAGCTCTTCGGCGCCGAGCTGGCCGACGGCATCCGCGTGCTGTACGGCGGCTCCGCCAAGCCCGGCAACATCGCCGAGCTCGTCGCCAAGCCCGACGTGGACGGCGCCCTTGTGGGCGGCGCCTCGCTCAAGGCCGAGGACTTCTCCGCCATGGTCGTCAAGGCAGGGGAGTAGCGCACGATGTCTGCAGTTCGCACCCCCGCGCTCCTGGTCATCATGGACGGCTGTGGCCTGGCTCCCGCCGGCCCCGAGAACGCCGTCTCGCTGGCCAAGCGCCCCTACATCGACATGCTTAACGAGAAGTACCCGCACACCACGCTCGGCGCCTCGGGCGAGGACGTGGGCCTTCCCGACGGGCAGATGGGCAACTCCGAGGTCGGCCACCTCAACATCGGCGCCGGCCGCATCGTGTTCCAGTCGCTGTCTCTCGTGAACAACGCCATCAAGGACGGCTCGTTCAAGGAGAATGGCGCCATCGTGGCCGCCATGGACAAGGTCAAGGCCAACGGCTCCACGCTGCACGTCATGGGCCTCGTCTCCAACGGCGGCGTCCACTCCGAGATGGGCCATGCCGAGGCGCTGCTCGAGATGGCCGGCGAGCGCGGCCTGTCTCGCGTGCGCATCGACGCCTTCACGGACGGCCGCGACGTCCCCACGCAGTCTGGTGCTGGCTTCATGCACGACCTGCAGGCCTTCTGTGAGAAGGTCTCCGAGAAGTACGGCAACGACACCGCCATCGCGACGGTCGCCGGCCGCTACTACGGCATGGACCGCGACAACCGCTGGGACCGCGAGCAGCTTGCCTATGACGCCATTGTCTCCGGCAAGGGCGTTGCTGCCACGTCCGCCGAGCAGGGCCTCAAGGACTACTACGCCGAGGACCCGCGCGGCGACGAGTTCGTGAAGCCGTTCGTGCTTGACGCCACCGGCGTCAACGACGGCGACGCGGTGATCTTCTTCAACTTCCGCCCGGACCGCGCCCGCGAGATGACCCGCGCCATGACGCAGGCCGGCTTCGACGGCTTCGAGCGTTCGAAGGTCCCCGCACTGGCCGACTTCGTCACCATGACCGAGTACGACGACTCGTTCGACGTGCACGTGGCCTTCCCCAAGACCGTCCCGGCCAACGTCCTCGCCGACGTCCTCGCCAGCAACGGCCTGAAGCAGCTTCACACCGCCGAGACCGAGAAGTACGCGCACGTCACGTTCTTCCTGAACGGCGGCGTCGAGGAGCCCAAGGAGGGCGAGACCCGCGTCCTCATTCCGTCGCCGAAGGTCGCCACGTACGACCTCAAGCCCGAGATGAGCGAGCCCGAGGTCACCGAGAAGCTCGTCGAGGCCATCAACTCCGATGCCGCCGACTTCTACGTGGTCAACTACGCCAACTGCGACATGGTGGGTCACACCGGCGTCGTCGAGGCTGCGGTCAAGGCCTGCGAGGCCGTCGATGATGGCCTGTCCCGTGTCATCCCGGCCATTCTCGCCAAGGGCGGCTTTGCCCTCATCACGGCCGACCACGGTAACGCGGACCACATGTACGATGTCGTGGACGGCAAGGAGAAGCCCTTCACCGCCCACACGACCAACCGCGTGCCCCTCATCGTCGTCGACGACAAGCCCGTCGAGCTTTCCGGCATCGAGGACGGTCGCCTCTCCGACATCGCCCCCACCATCCTCGCGATGATGGGCGTCGATCGTCCCGCCGAGATGACGGGTCGCGTGCTCGTCAAGTAGCGAGCACCCGCGCGCCATAGCTTCGCCAAGGGCCGACTCCCACCCCGGGAGCCGGCCCCTTTTTCGGACCAAAGGGGACGGGACCAGGGGGGACCAAAGGGGACGGGTTCAGTTGGTCCCAAACGGGACCAAAGGGGACGGGTTCAGTTGGTCCCAAACCTAACGGAAATCTAACAAGGTAGCTGCGGCTATGTCGCACGGCGCCCATTGTCATCCGCTGGTCTTCTCGGCTGTAATTTCAAAATGCTTGCTGGGTATACGCATTCTCACCTGAAACGCGAGGGATTGGGGAGGGGCGATGGCAAGGGGACCGAGGGTCATATCGAACAGCGGCTACTACCACGTTATGCTTCGAGGGGCTGGCAGGCAGCTTCTGTTCGAGAATGACTTAGACAGGCGAACGTTTCTTCGCTATCTGACCGAGGCAATCGCTGGTACAAAGACAAGCCTCATCGCATGGTGTCTTATGGATAACCATGTCCATCTGTTACTTTGCGACCCGCAGAATTCCCTTGCTGGGCTTATGCATTCCGTCTCAACTCGATTTGCCCTGTACTTCAACGGGAAATCGGGCCATGTCGGGCCCGTTTTCCAAGGCAGGTTCAAGAGCAAGGCCATCGAGACGAACGAGTACCTCTTGCAGGCCGTTCGGTATATCCACGACAATCCGTGTGAGCTGGGCGTATCGCGAGACTCATACCAGTGGAGCAGCTATTCGGAATACGTTGGCGATTCGAGGATCACGGACGTCGATCCCGTATTGGAGCTCATTGGCGGGAAGGAGTCGTTTGCCGGGTTTAGTGCCGCCGGCCGTGACGATTCCTACACTCCCTATGAATCGGGAAGGTTGTCTGAATCCGAGATCTCTCGGGTGCTGCGTCGTGAGTTAAAGGACCGCGGGATAGATGTCGGGGAGATAAAGGCGCTTCATCCGAACAGGCGAGACCAGATCTTCAGGCGACTTCATCGATGCGGCCTGTCCGTTCGCCAGATCGAGCGGGCGACGGGAGTGGGCAGAAAAGCCATCACGAGAGCCGTCAGGCAGTAGACGAGGACGGGCGACGCGGGACCAAACGAACCCGTCCCCTTTGGTCCGCGGGACCAAACGAACCCGTCCCCTTTGGTCCCCGAGGACGGGCGAGGGACCAAACGAACCCGTCCCCTTTGGTTCCTCTCTTGTGCTAATCTGTTCTGCTGTATGTTTGCATCTTCTTAAGGAGTCAACTCGTGGGTCCCATGAATACGATTCTGCTGGTGGCTTGGGCCATCTCCGCCGTCGCCCTCATCGTCCTTGTGCTCATGCACTCCGGCAAGGGCACCGGCGTCTCCGACATGATCGCCTCGTCCATGTACAACGCCAACGCTGGCAGCGGCGTGTGGGAGAAGAACCTCGACCGCCTCACCGTCATCGCGGCCGTCGTGTTCATCGCCACGATCGTGATCTTCATGCTCACCTACCCGCTGGGCACGGTCTCCTCGCTCGGCTAGTCGCCGCGGCACATATCGAACGCATGGGCGCGTCTCCCGCGGGGGAGGCGCGCCCTTTGTTTCCAGTCTGTTTCAAATTGCTTCCTTTACTGCGCTAAAGCGTCCGTTCAGGTTGCCGCTTACCAGCCAATATCGGATAATCACAAGACAAGTTTGCAAGCGGGGACTCTTGCCAAGCTCAGTTAGGCGCCGCGCGCGCCGGGCGGCTGCATAGACGCCGAGAAGGCCAGGACCTCCCCGCCCACATTCGAGATGCTCTGGAGTCCAGGCGCACGGGTCGCCTGACAGGGCATCGCAACATAGGGAGGCATTATGACCCAGCCTACGATGAACCGTCGCACGTTCGTGAAGGGTGGCCTGGCCGCCAGCGCCATGGCCGCGCTCGCCGCCTGCGGCAAGAAGGGTGGAGACACCAGCGCCGCTTCCGGCTCCGCCGCCGAGGGTGGCACCCTGAACTACTACATCAACAACCCGAGCGCCATCGACCCGTATGACCTCGAGGAGGATCAGGGCATGATGGTGGGCTACCAGCTCTTTAACGCCCTCACCACCTATGACTTCACCAAGAGCGAGCTCGTGGGCCTCGCCGCCGAGTCCTGGGACGTCAACGACGCCGCCGACGAGTTCACCTTCCACCTCGTGAAGGGCGCCAAGTTCCACGACGGCACCACCGTCACCTCCAAGTCCTTCAAGCAGGGCTGGGAGCGCATCCTGAACCCCAACACCTCCACGGAGCACGCCTCCGCGATCGGCTACCACCTCGCCATGGTCGACGGCTACTCCGAGCTCTCCGCCGGAGAGGCCGACGAGCTCAAGGGCGTCACCTGCCCCGACGACGACACCCTCGTCGTGAAGCTCTCCCAGGCCTACGCCGACTTCCCCTACGTCTGCATGCACCCGGCGCTCTCGCCCGTGCCTGACTGCGCTCTCGAGGACTTCGACACGTTCTTCTTCGCCCCCGTGGGTAACGGCCCGTTCAAGATGGACGGCAAGTGGGAGGACGGCCAGCAGATCAACCTGGTCCGCTTCGACGACTACTCCTACGGCGAGAAGGCCAAGCTCGACGGCATTCACTTCAACATCCAGAAGGACGTCCAGACGGCCTACACCGAGTTCCAGGCCGGCAACCTCGACGTCGCCCAGGTGCCCACCACCCAGCTCAAGGACGCCATCTCCCAGTACGGCGAGTCCGAGGACGGCTACACGGCCACCACGGGCAAGGAGGTCCTGACGGGCGACGAGCTCTCCATCTACTACCTCATGCTCAACGTCAATGACGAGCAGCTCAAGGACAAGGACCTGCGTCACGCCCTGTCCCTGGCCATCAACCGTCAGGCCATCTGCGACACCGTCTTCGAGGGCACCCGCGAGCCGGCCGGCGGCATCGTCCCGCCTGGCATCAAGGGCTACGTCGAGAACGAGTGGGCCGACTCCCGCTATGACGTCGACGCCGCCAAGAAGATCCTGGACGAGAAGTACCCGGCCGACGCCAACGGCAAGCGCAACCTCTCCATTGCCCTGACCTACAACCTCGACGGTGACCACAAGGCCGTCATGGAGATGGTCATGGCCGACTGGAGCGCCCTGGGCATCGAGACCTCCTCGAACACTGCCGAGTGGGCCTCCATCCTCTCCAACACCTACCCCAACGCCGACTTCCAGGTCGGCCGTCTGGGCTGGATCGCCGACTACCCAATCATGGACAACTTCCTGTACCCGCTGTTCGTGACCGGTGGCGACAACAACTACGGCCAGTACTCCAACGCCGACGTCGACAAGGGCCTGCTCGACGCCCGCGCCATCGCCTCCGATGACGACCGTGTCGCCAAGTACCAGGAGGTCGACAAGCTCATCGCCGAGGACATGCCGGTCATCCCGCTGTTCTACTACAAGCACCAGATGGTCTGCTCGCAGCGCGTCAAGTCCCTCTACATGGACCCGCAGAAGCTCTGCGACATGAGCACGGTCGAGCTGAGCGCCTAAACATAGGCTCTGAGCTGGCATTTTGCTAGACACCCGCGGGCAAACGCCCGCATACGGCAACGGGGCATCCTCCGAGGTGCCCCGTTGCCAGTAGGGGGTCCGCCCCGCGCAAGGGGCGCGTACCCGGACCCACGACAGGAGTTGTACGCATGGGAAAGTACATACTCAAGCGCGTCCTGCAGTTCATCCCCGTCTTCATTGGCGTGACGATGATTCTGTTCGCCATGAAGGCCATCGTGCCCGGCGACCCGGTGAAGATCATCACCGGCGGCAAGCAGGTAACGCCTGAGACCGAGTTGCAGATTCGCATCTCCAATGGGCTCATCGAGACGGACGAGAACAACAAGCCGATCTATGACGAGAACGGCGACACCATCCCGACGCCCCTCTGGAAGCAGTACCTCACCTACATGAACGACCTGCTCCATGGAGACCTCGGCACCTCGTACACGCGCAACCTCAAGGTTGCCGACATTCTCGCCGACAAGTACCCCAACACGGTGAAGCTGGCCATCGTTGCCATCCTCATCGAGGCGGTTGTCGGCATAGGCGCGGGCATGGTTTCCGCCATCAAGCGCTACTCGTTCTGGGACGTACTCGTGACGCTCGTCACGTCCGTCCTCGTGGCAATGCCCGCCTTCTGGCTCGGCATGCTGCTCCAGCTGTTCTTTGGCGTCTTCATGAAGAACGCCACTGACGGCGCGTTCTACCTGCCCATCTCGGGTGCGGGCGGATCCAACTCCGAGTTCGAGAGCTGGGTCCACTACATCCTGCCCGCCGTGACGCTCGCCGCGGTCTCCACGGCCTACACGGCGCGCATCATGCGCTCGCAGCTGCTCGAGGTGCTCAACCAAGACTACATCCGCACGGCGAAGGCCAAGGGCCTCTCTCGCAGCGCCATCATCTGGCACCACGCGCTCAAGAACGCACTCATCCCCGTCGTCACCTACATCGGCATCGACTTTGGCGGCATGCTCGCCGGCGCCATCCTCACGGAGACAGTCTTCAACTGGCCGGGCGTTGGTTACGAGATCTACCGTGCCGTGACCCAGCGTGATTGGCCCATCGTCCTGGGCGGCGTCACGGTCATCGTCATCGTCGTCATGGTGATCAACCTGCTCGTCGACATCAGCTACGCCTTCCTTGACCCGCGCATCCGCTTTGGCGCGCCCAAGGACGAGGGCTAAGGGAGGAGAGACATGACTGAGAACAACAAGCCGCAGACTTCTGACGATCAGCAGGAGCAGTCCGGCGCCTTCTCCGACGCCCTCAAGGCCTCGCGCGAGAAGGCCGACGCCGAGGAGGCGGCCGCTCCCGCGCGCACGCTGTGGAGCGACGCCTGGAAGCGTCTCAAGAAGAACAAGCTCGCCGTCATCGGCGCCGTCTGGATCGTCTTCGTGGTCCTCGTCGCGCTCACGGCAGACCTGTGGGCCCCGCAGCTGCTCGGCTCGCCCACCGACATCGACACCACCACGGTGGCCCAGAGCTCCAAGCTGCCGCCCTCGCCCGAGCACCCGTTCGGCACCGACGCCACGGGCCGCGACCAGCTCGTCCGCGTCATCTACGGCTCGCGCGTCTCGCTCACCGTCGGCGTCATCGCCACGCTCATCTCCACGGGCATCGGCCTGGTGATGGGTGCGCTCGCCGCGTTCTACGGTGGCTGGTTCGACACGATCATCATGCGCCTGGCCGACATGTTCCTGGCGATTCCCTACACGCTGTTCGTCATCACGATGCTCGCCGTCATGGGCCAGGGCATCCAGAACGTGTTCATCGCCATCGGCGTGCTCGGCTGGCCCTCCATCGCCCGCGTGTTCCGCTCGGCGATCCTGTCGGTCAAGGAGAACGACTACGTGGACGCCGCGCGCGCCATGGGCGCGTCGGACCTGCGCATCATCGCACGCCACATCTTCCCCAACTCCGTGGCCTCCATCGTGGTCTACGCCACGATGAACATCGGCGGCGCCATCCTCACCGAGAGCGCGCTGTCCTACCTCGGCATGGGCGTCACGCCGCCCACGCCCTCCTGGGGCATCATGATTCAGGACGGCCAGACGTTCCTGCAGACGCAGCCGTGGCTCATGATCATGCCCGGCCTTGCAATCCTCTCGACGGTGCTCGCCTTCACCCTGCTCGGTGACGGCCTGCGCGATGCGCTCGACGTCAAGATGAAGGACGCGTGATGCTAGATGGCATTCGGTAAGAAGAAGGCAGTCGAGCCCGAGCTCGACCTCAAGAACCAGCCGGTTCCCGAGGGTAGCCACCTGCTCGAGGTCGACGACCTCAAGATGTACTTCCACACGGGCGACGGCGTGGTCAAGGCCGTCGACGGCGTGACCTACACGCTCGACCGCGGCGAGACCCTCGGTGTGGTGGGCGAGTCCGGTTCGGGCAAGTCCGTGACGGCCATGACGATCATGGGCCTCATTGAGATGCCCCCGGGCAAGATCGAGGGCGGAGACGTTCGCTACCGTGGCAAGTCCCTGCTCAAGATGAGTGAGCGCGAGATGCAGCAGATCCGCGGCAACGACATCGCCATGGTCTTCCAGGACCCGATGACGTCGCTGAACCCGGTCTACACCATCGGCCGCCAGCTTGGCGAGGGCCTGCGTCTGCACCGCGGCTACACCAAGGAGCAGGCCACCAAGCGCGCCGTCGAGCTTCTCGACATGGTTGGCATCCCCAACCCCGAGCAGCGCGTCAAGGACTACCCGCACCAGTTCTCCGGCGGCATGCGCCAGCGCGTCATGATCGCCATGGCCCTTGCCTGCGACCCCGACATCCTCATCGCCGACGAGCCCACGACGGCCCTCGACGTGACGATCCAGGCACAGATCATCGAGCTCATGAAGGAGATGCAGGAGAAGAACGGCAACGCGATCGTCATGATCACGCACGACCTTGGCGTCGTGGCCGACGTGGCCGACAAGATCATGGTCATGTACGCTGGCCGTCCCGTTGAGTTCGGTACCGCCGAGGAGATCTTCTACAACCCGATCCACCCCTACACCTGGGGCCTCGTGCGCTCCATCCCCGAGCAGGTCACCGACGAGAAGAAGCCGCTCACGCCCATCAAGGGCAACCCGCCCTCACTCGTGAACCTGCCGAAGGGCTGCTCGTTCGCTCCGCGCTGCCCGTACGCCACGGACAAGTGCCGCTCCGAGCGTCCCGAGACCTACACGACCGAGACCGGACACTACGCGCGCTGCCACTACTCCATGGACGCGGAGTTCATTCGCAAGAACGCGCCCGCGAACTCGCGCACGCGCGCCGCGGCCGATGCCACGAAGGGAGGGGAGGCGTAAATGACCGAGCCCCTGCTTCACGTGGAGCACCTGTGCAAGGAGTTCCCCGTCGACTCGAGCGTCTTCTCGAAGGAGAAGAAGAGCGTCAAGGCCGTCGACGACATCAGCTTCGACATCTACCCCGGCGAGACGTTTGGCCTCGTGGGCGAGTCCGGCTGCGGCAAGTCCACGACGGGCCGCTGCATCATGCGCCTCACGCACCCCACGAGCGGCAAGGTCGTCTTTGACGGCCAGGACATGTCCGGGATGAACAAGAAGCAGCTCAAGGCTGTTCGCCACGACATGCAGTTCATCTTCCAGGACCCCTATGCGAGCCTGAACCCGCGCATGACCATCGGCGAGATCGTCTCCGAGCCGCTCGTCATCCACGGCGAGATGCCCGACAAGGCCCAGCGCATGGACTACGTGCGCGAGCTGCTCGACATCGTGGGCCTCAACCCCGAGCACATCAACCGCTACCCGCACGAGTTCTCTGGCGGCCAGCGCCAGCGTGTGGGCATCGCCCGCGCCTTCGCGCTCAAGCCCAAGCTCATCATCTGCGACGAGCCCGTCTCGGCGCTTGACGTCTCGATCCAGGCCCAGGTGCTCAACCTGCTGAAGGACCTCCAGAAGCAGTACGGCACCGCCTACCTGTTCATTGCCCACGACCTGTCCGTGGTGCAGCACATCTCAGACCGCGTGGCCGTGATGTACCTCGGCAACATGATGGAGGTCTCCGACTGGAAGAGCCTCTACGCCGAGCCGAACCACCCCTACACGCAGTCGCTTCTCTCGGCCGTGCCCATCCCGGACCCGGACGTGCAGCACTCGCGCAAGCGCATCATCCTCAAGGGCGACCCGCCCTCACCGATCAACCCACCGAGCGGCTGCCGCTTCCACACGCGCTGCCCCATCGCGCAGGCGATCTGCTCCCAGGAGCGTCCCGAGCTGCGCGAGGTGGCCCCCGGCCACTTCTGCGCCTGTCACTTTGCGGCCGATCACCCCATCAAGGGCTCCTCGATCGAGCTGTAGCGTGCCCGCGTAGCGTTTTTGCTCCGTTGCCCCGTCTGGCCTCGTGCCGGGCGGGGCCTTTCTTTGACGCGCGTGTTGGTGGGCGCGTGCGCTTAGAAACCTAACACCGCAGGTAGACGTACGTTTCTACGAGATGTGACCCAAAAGGGCGGAAAAAAATTCAAAAAAGTGCTTGCACTGGGCTAGGGCGGCAGTGTATATTCTTTCTCGCGCGAAAGCGCAACTGACAAGTCGGAGTGGCGGAATTGGCAGACGCGCTAGCTTGAGGTGCTAGTGACTGACTAAAAGGTCGTGCGGGTTCAAGTCCCGCCTCCGACACCAGCAAAAACACGGACCTTCGGGTCCGTTTTTTGTTAGCTATGCACCATGCCGTGCCGTGACGCGCCCGTCGACGCGGCGCCGCGCGAGAAGGAGCCGAGCCGTGGATTCCACCTCCCAAGACCGCGAGGGTGCCGGGCAGCTTGCCCGCGTGGACCGCATGGGCAAGGGCGCGCTGCCCGGCGTGCTCGCCGCGCTCATGGCGCTCACGTCCGACGCCGTGCTCACACTGGACGGCGATGCCCGCATCCTCACCGCAAACGCCCAGGCCGAGGCCCTCACCGAGCTTACGCTCGACGAGCTCGTGGGCACGAGCGTCCGCGACATACTCTTCAACCCCAACCACCCCTCAGACGCCGGGGCCTACGTCCCGCTGCTGCCCACGGATGGCTCGCTCACCGAGCTGTCGTGTCGGCTTGCCTCGGGCGGGGCGGCAACCGTGGCCGCGCGCTGCGACCGCGTGAGCGCGCCGGGGGAGACCTACCTGCTCGTCATGCGCCCCACGGACGCCCTGCTCGCCGCCGAGCGAGACCACGACCGCCTGCTCGACGAGCTCTCCCTCGCAAACCGCCGCCTCTCGGGAACGCTGCGCATCGTGCTCGACACGATTGACGCCGACGACGTGGAGTCGCTGTTCGGCGGCGTGCTGGAGCAGATGACCGACACGCTTGACGCCCACGGCGCCCTGCTGTTCGTCGCGGAGTCGAGCGGGTATCGCCTCGGCGCCTCCACGGCCTCGCTCGAGGGCCGGCGCCTGCCGCAGTACATGGCCTACGGCGAGGGTCTCGAGACGATCGTCACGAGGGCGGGCAACGCGCTTCGCCTGAGGCTTCTGCCCCCGTCCGAGCAGAGCCTGCGCGCCGGCGCGCTGGCCACGAGGGAGTTGCTGGACGAGGAGTCCGGCGAGCGCCATGCCGTGCCGGCCCGCCAGGTCCCGCCGTTCACGAGCCTCATCTGCGTGCCCGTGTGGTTTGGCGGCCACGTCATCGCCATCATCGAGGTGGGCTGGGCCGAGGCGCGCCCCACGCGCCGCGACGACGCGCGTCTGCTCGACTCCGTCTCGCAGTACCTCTCCATCGAGTTTGCCGCGGCCATCTCCACGATCCGCACGGAGCGCGCCCAGCGCCTCGACCGAGCGGCGCAGAAGTTGAGCGAGGTGCTCGAGGACGGGCCCGACGTGGACGAGGACGCCCTTTCCCGGGTCAGGGAGACGCTTGCCTCCGAGCTTGGCGTCGAGCTTGCCCCCGTGACCACCGAGCCCTTCGAGGACACGTGCGTGGCGTCCGTGCCCGGGGTGGGAGACGTGGAGCTGCCCCGACCGCTCGGGGAGCTCACGCGCGGTTACGCGGACGCGGGCGTCGCCGTGGCGCCTATCGGGCGTGGCTCCGCGCTTGCCACGTGGCTCGCGCACGCGGGCAAGCCCTGCACGGGCGCCCTCATCGACCTCGGGGAGATCGCCGGGCGCCGCCGCGTGTTCCTCGTCATGCGCGCGGCGGACGAGGAGCCCGTGGACGGGGAGGAGCTCGACTTCCTGCGCCGCGTGTGCATCGATGTGCGCCAGGCCGCCGAGGAGGGCGAGCGGCGCGTGCATGACACGCGCATCTCCCAGGCGCTCCAGAGCGGCATGAAGAACGAGCTGCAGCGCGTCGAGGGCATCACGGCCCACGGCCTGTACTCCTCGGCCACGGAGGCGGCGCTCGTCGGCGGCGACTTCTACGACCTCATCCGCCTGCCCAACCGGCGTGCCTGCGTCATTCTCGGTGACGTGAGCGGCAAGGGCGTCGAGGCGGCGAGCGTGTCGGCCGCCGTGAGGACGGCGCTGGGCGCCTACGCGTGGGAGGGCCAGCCGCCCGCCCGCATGGTGCGGCTGCTCAACGACTTCCTCCTCGGGTTCTCGAGGCTCGAGACGTTCGCCACGCTGTTCGTGGGCGTCATAGACCTGGCGCGTGCCACGCTCACGTACTGCTCGGCGGGCCACCCGCCCGCGATCTTTCTGCGCGACGAGCCCCGCGAGATGTTCACGCTCGACGAGCAGTCCGGTGTCGTGGGCGCGTTCCGTGGGATGTCCTACCACGACGGCCGCGTTCGCCTGCGCGAGGGGGACCGCCTGTTGCTGTACACGGACGGCGTCACGGAGGCGCGCAGTCCCTCCGGCGCCTTCTTTGGCGAGCAGGGCCTGCGCGACGCGGTGATGGAGGAGGCGAGCGGAGACTACGAGCACATGCTCGACAGGCTGCTGGCGCGCCTCGACGCCTTCACGGGGCGCAGCCTGGATGACGACGTGGCCATGGTGACGCTGCGCTTCGACGACCTGGGCGCGGCGTAGGGCCCTTTTGCGCGCCGCAGGCGGATGCGAGCGCATGAAGTGGCGCCGTCTGGGCAGAATGGCCGTATGACTCACTCGGAGGACATACTCATCGTTCCCGTCGAGGGTGACCTGGACGTGTCGTGCGTGGGGCGCGTGCGCGCGCTCATCGACGAGCGCGTTGCCGCCGGGTGCCGGCGCGTCATCCTCAACATGGCGCAGGCAACGTACGTGGACAGCCTTGGCATGAGCCTCATCTTTACCGAGTCGCGCCAGCTGCGCGAGAGGGGCGGGCTGCTGTCGCTCGTCAACGTCTGCGACAACGTGTACCGCTCGCTTGTGATCTGCAGGCTCGTGGACTTCATCCCCGTCACGGGAGGCGGGCCCAAGCCGCCGATACCGGCGCTTGACCCGTCGGTGCGCCCGGAGTGGCATGGCACGATGCGCGTGGACCCCGCGAGGCTCTCTGAGGCGCGCCGGCGCATGAAGGAGCTTCTCGGGCGCACGGAGCTCACGGCCGACGAGGTGTTCGACCTCACGCTCGCCGGGGGAGAGGCCCTTGGCAACGCCGTGGACCACACGTGCGCCGAGGGCGTTCTGCTGAGCGTGTGGGTGTACCCGGACCGCGTGGTCGTGGAGGTCACGGACTGCGGCGGGGGCTTTGAGCCCTCCGATGGAGACGAGGAGGGCGCCGGGGATGACGGTGCGTGCGCGTCGTCCTCGCTCGAGCGCGGGCGCGGCATCAAGCTCATGCGGATGCTTGCCGACTCGGTGGAGATCGGGCCTAAGACGAGCGGTGAGGGCACGGTCGTGAGGCTCGTGAAGCTTATCACGCCGATGCCGAGGCAGGGCGCCGAGCTTGGCTCTCTGGCCTGCTAGCGTGGGCGCCGGCGCGCGCTGGGGCGTGCGGGCCAAAATTCTCGCAAGTTTTTCCTTGCGCGCTCGCCGGAGTTTGCGTATAGTACTTTCTCGCACGCGGACATGGCTCAGTTGGTAGAGCACCACCTTGCCAAGGTGGGGGTCGCGGGTTCGAGCCCCGTTGTCCGCTCCATGTGAATGAGGGGCCGGCCACAATCGGCCGGCCCTTTTCATATGGCGACGTGGCCAAGTGGTAAGGCATGGGCCTGCAAAGCCCCTACCCCCAGTTCGAATCTGGGCGTCGCCTCCAATGATCGTGAGCGACCCGGCCAGCAGGCTGGGCCGCTTCCTTTTTGGATACCATAGGTATATGGCGTCGCACCCTCGACGTCGTACGTATCCCGTCTCGCATTTGCCGGTTGGGGGCGCGACTTGCTCAACGTCCTGCTCATCATTGCCTTCTTCGGGCTCGTCTACGTGGCCGTGCAGCACCTTGCCCGCACGCTTGGCTATCGCTCGGCTCGCGGCAGGAGCTTCCGCAAGCTCGCTCACAGGGGCAAGGTGCCCGCGGACCTCACCGAGGCGGCCGACGAGGTCATCATCGACCGTCAGAGGCGCCGCAGCGCGCGCAAGCACCACGACCCGGCCTACGCGAGCCTCAAGACCCAGCCAAAGCCGCGCCTCTCCACCGAGCAGGTCCAGGCGCTGCGCGAGGCCCGCGCCTCCGTGCGCGAGGACTACCTCGAGCACATGCGTCCGGGCTTCTACCACTACGTGATCATCTTCATCGTGGCGAGCGTGGCCGGCCTCATCCTCGAGATGGTCTGGATGTTCGTCTCGAGCGGTCGCACCGAGCTTCGCGTGGGCCTCGTGTGGGGGCCGTTCTCGCCCCTGTACGGCTTTGGGGCGTGCTTGCTCACGATGGTGCTGTGGAACTTCCGCACGGCGCCCAGGGGGCAGGTGTTCGTGCTCTCCGCGCTCCTTGGCGGTGGCCTCGAGCAGACGACGGGCATGCTCATGGAGAACCTGTTCCATGCGCAGTCGTGGACCTACCTGGGCCTTCCGGACGCCATCACGCAGTGGATCGCATGGCGCTTCATCTTTGCGTGGGGCGTCATCGGGCTCGTGTGGTGCCGCGTGGTCATGCCCGAGGTGATCTATCGCATAGGCGAGCCCACGACGCGCGCCCAGGTGGTCATCGTGACGGTCATGACGGTGCTTCTCATCGTGGACATGCTCGCCACGGTGTTCTGCTTCTATCGCAAGGCGCAGCGAGACGCGGGCATCCCGCCGTCGAATCCGGTGGACGCGTACGTGGACGCGCACTTCAACGACGAGTTCATCGCGGACCGCTTCCAGAACCTCGTGGTGGGGCAGGACCTGGAGCCAAACAAGTAGGCGAGAGGACCGGCTGCTTCAAGCGCCCTTCAGCGATGCGCTTCTCGTGCGTGGGCGCGCGGCCTTGGGCCACAATGGGTAGGAGAGAGCCAGCGCCCGCGTGGGCGCGTGACGATTGGACAAGACATGTTTGACAACGAGAACCTCAACCGCGGCATCGAGCCGTTCGAGCCCGTGGCGACCGAGACGCGCGTCTCCACGGGCAGGCGGCTGTCGCTTCGCGGCTACAGCCTGGCGCTCACGGGATTCGTCCTCGTGGGCTTCCTCGTGATGGGCGGGTGCGCGAGCCTGTTCTCGAGCCCGGCGTTTCTCATGGGCGTGGTCGACCACTACCTGGGCATTGCCGCTCTGAGCTTCGTGGCCTCCATCGCGGGCATCGCGATGATGGGCTCGGGCAAGAAGCGTCAGGCCGTGGGGCTGTCGCTTTTGGGATACGCCGTGTTCGTGCTGTCGTTTGGCTTCACGACGTCGACGATCCTGCTGAGCTACACGGCCACGACGATCAGCACGGCGTTTCTGGCCACGGCGGGCATCGTGGTGGTGTTCGCGTGCCTGGGCGTGGCGATGCCGCAGGTGTTCGAGAAGATCCAGGGCGTGCTCACGGGGGCGCTTCTCGCGCTCATCGTGGTGCAGCTCGTGATGCTGTTCATGGGCGTGAGCCAGACGTGGATCGACTTCGTGGTCATCGTGGTGTTCTGCGGGTTCATCGGCTACGACTTCCACAAGGCGATGTACGACGAGCCCACGCTCGTGAACGCCGTGTACAACGCCTCCGAGCTGTTCCTGGACATCATCAACGTGTTCGTGCGCGTGCTGTCGATCCTGGGCAACAGGGACTAGGGCGTGCTCCGTGGGTGCGCGTCCCGTGGTGCGAGCCTTGTGGCGGGCGTTTTGGACGTGCACCCGCGATCTGCATGCGTGCGTTCGTGGCGCGCGTCCGTGACCTGCGGCTTCTCAAACTTTTTGGCAGTTGGCAAAAAAATTTGAGATTTTGGGTTGCATGGGGTGTGGGTCTTAGGTATATTACTCCTCGCGCTGAAACGCGCACCAGAGCTTCGGGCGTTTAGCTCAGGGGGAGAGCGCTTCCCTGACACGGAAGAGGTCACAAGTTCAAATCTTGTAACGCCCACCAAATTGCCGAGAGGCCGGGACCAAGTGGTTCCGGCCTCTTTTGCTATGCGGCAAGAGCGTCGCACCAGATAGAAGCCGGGTCCCTGGCCGCTCGCCGGGTGATGGCGACGAATATCAGGTTTACATTTCCTTATCGACAGACAGGCGCGCTCGCGTGTGAAACAATGGCGCGTACGTGACCGCAGCGTGCCTCCGGGCCGTCGTCGCGCACATCAGCCGCGCGGGCCGCGCCCGCCATCGACAGGGGGAACAACCATGGCCAACATCGTTATCGTCACGGAGACGGGCAGCGACATCACCGCGGCCGAGGCCGCCGAGCTTGGCGTCGAGCTCGTGCCCATGCACGTTGCGATAGGCGACGTCACGATCGACGACGGGACGCTCGACCCCGCCGAGATGCTCGAGCAGTGCCGCCAGCTCGGCGTGCTCCCGCACACGAGCGGCTCCACGCCCGCGGACTTCTCGGCCGTGTTCGACCGCATCCACGAGGAGAGGCCCGAGGCGCAGATCCTCTACATCGCCTACTCCGCGGTCACGACGTGCTCGTACCAGAGCGCCTGCGCGGCGGCCGAGGGGCGCGACTACGTTTCGATGTTCGACACGGGCCACGTGACGATCGGCCTGGCGCTCGTCGTGCGCAAGACGGTCGAGCACCTGCGCGAGAACCCCGACATCACGGTCGAGGGGCTCCTCGAGTGGTCGCTGGCCTTTGCCAAGCGCGTGCACATGGGCTTTCTGCCCGGTGACCTGGGCTACCTGCGCGCCGGCGGCCGCCTGTCGAACGCTGCGTTCGTGGGTGCCACGCTGCTGCGCATCAAGCCGGTTGTCGAGCTTCTCGACGGGCGTCTCGTGGCCACGAGGAAGCTGCGGGGCAAGATGGCCGCCTGCTCGCTCGACTTCATGGACCACATGCTCGCTAGCGCGCCGGCCGACACCTCCACGCTGTTCTTTGTGCGCTCGTGCGGGCTTCCGCTCGCCATCCAGCAGGCGGCCGAGCGGCGCGCCCGCGAGCTGGGCTTTGCGGAGCTTCGCTGGTATGACACGCAGGACGTCATCACGTCCCACTGCGGGCCGGGCTCCTTTGGCGTTGCGTTTGCCGTTGATGAGTAGGGCCGAGAGGCGCTGAGAGCGCGCGTGAGGGGCGTTTGGTGCGCGTGGCGCTTGCTTGGGCGTTGGGCCGGAGCCTTGCGCTATGAGACGCCGCAGAGCGTCTCATAGCTCCGGAAGGGTCTCTTCTGAGCATGCGCCCGGCGGCGAGGTGGCGACTGCCGTCGGGCGACTCGAGGTAGATGTCCGCGACGCAGTAGTCGCGGCGCGCCGCAAAAAAGGAGGGCACCCGTTGCCGGGTGCCCTCCTTGAGGTGCCTGTTATGCGCGTGCGCGCTTACGCCACGAGCTCCACGTTGAGCGTGGCGGCGAGGTCGGCGGCGTCGTCGCTCTCGCGCAGCTTGGACTTGAAGTTGTCGTCCATGAGCAGCATGGCGGCCTTCGAGAGCAGGCGCAGGTGCGTGGTGCCGGCCTCGGAGTCGGGGATGAGCAGCGCCATGGCGATGTCGACGGGCTTGTCGTCGAGGCTGGGCCACTCGACGGGCTGGGCGTTCTTGAAGATGATGACGGCGGCGCTCTTCACGGCGTCGGTCTTGCAGTGCGGCACGGCGAAGCCGTCGACCATGCCGGTCTTGTCGATCTCCTCGCGGGCGAGGAAGGCGGCGTAGACGGCGTCGGCGTCGTCGGCGATGCCGAGCCTGGCCGCGGCGTCGGAGATCGTGCGCAGCGCCTCCTCCTTGGTGGTGGCCTGCTGGTTGAGGAGGATGTTCTCCTCGCTGACGAATCCGCTCATGGCGAGTCCTTTCTGTGGTGGCGCGCCGTCCTGTCTTGCGGCGCGTGGGATAAACGAGAAGGCCCCGTGCGAAGCGCTTTCTCGCACGGGGCCTATGTCAGTGCAAAGCGAGAGCTACTTGGAGGCGTTCTCCAGCTTCGGCTTCATGACGACGAGGATGGCGGCGCCAACGAGCGCGCCGATCACGATGTCGAGGCAGAACAGGCCGACGTTGCTCGTGGCGAGGGCGACGATGAAGCCACCGTGCGGGACGTAGCAGTCGATGCCCTGGAAGGCGGCCAGGCCGGCGCCCACGGCGGAGCCGATGCAGATGCCCGGCAGGGTGTGGGCGAGGTCCTTGACGGCGAACGGGATGGCGCCCTCGGTGATGCCGATGCAGCCCATGAAGATGGCGGAGATGCCCATCTGACGGTCGGCGTCATCGAACTTGTTGCGGGCGATCAGGGAAGCGATGCCGCAGGCCAGGGGCGGGACGGCGACGGCGACGCGGAACATGCCGTTGGGGCCGTAGATGCTGGAGGCCATGAGGGCCATCGTGAACGTGGAGGCAGTCTTGTTGATGGGGCCGCCCATGTCGAACGCGGTCATGACGCCGATGACGAGGCCGAGGACGACGGCGGAGCCACCCTGGAGGCTACCGAGGACGGCGGTGAGCCAGTCCATCACGAAGCCGAGCGGCGTGGCCAGGACGTAGATGTAGGCCATGCCCAGGACGAGCGAGGTGAGGATCGGGATGACCAGGATCGGCATGATCGTGTTGATCGTGTCGTTGACCTTCCAGGTCTTCATCCAGCGGACGAAGTAGCCGCAGATGACGGCCATGATCATGGCGCCCAGGAAGCCGGTGGAGACCGCGGAGCCGTTCGGCGTGGTCACCGCGTTGTTAACCAGGTAACCAAGGACGAAGCCGGGGGCGAGGGCGGGCTTGCCGGCCATCGAGTAGGCGATGTAGGCGGCGAGCACCGGGATCATCATGGAGATGCCGGCCATGCCGATGGTGTTCAGCGACACCATGAAGGGGTTCGTGACCTCCATGCCGTTGGCGCCGGCGGTGCCGGAGGCCAGCGAGAAGGCCAGGAACACGCCGCCGATGACGACGATGGGGATGAAGTAGCTCACGCCGGTGTTGAAGGCGTTGAGCAGCGTCTTGCCGGGCTCGGCGAAGATGGACTTCTTCTCAGCGGGCTTGGGGCCGCCGGGGGCGGCGCTGGTCTTGGCGACGGGCTGCTCGGCAACCTCGGCCTTGGCGGGCTCGGCGGCGGCAACGGCCTCGGCGCCACCGATGAGCGCGAGGGCGCGGTCAAGGACGTCGGCGGCGTTCGAGATGGCGTCGGCGGTGCCGACCTTCAGAAGACGGCCCTCGGCCACCTTGGCCTCGAAGCGGTCCTCGCCCTCGATGCCCACGTCGATCGTCTCGATGACGAGGTCCGCGGAATCGACGTCCTCCTGCGAGAGCTCGTCCTCGATGCCCATGCCACCCTGGGCCTCGATCTTGCACTCGAATCCGCGCTTGGCGCACTCCTCCTCCACGGCCTTCTTGGCCATGTAGGTGTGCGCGATGCCGACGGTGCAGGCGCTCACTCCTACGATCTTCACGTTCTCCTCCTTTGAACGCTTGGTCCTTCGTCGCTTCGCTCGCGCCGGGCGCTGCGGTGCCCTCATGTCGCGAGGCGAGCGAACGTTTCGTACGCCGATTTTGTACCTCAGCAAATGGGAGATTCGCAATGCGTTATCGGTAAACGTGCAGGTAGAACGTTTATTATCATGGAATGGTTAAGGGATTAACCAACGCGAAAAGCTCACAAAATGATTCAATCATTATTTGTCAAGAATAATCTTCATTATTCGATAAAAGAGCACCGTGGGGCCACGCGACGTCGGTTGCGCGCGGCCCCACGGTGCTTCCGTGGCGTGCCTGTGGCCCGGCTAGCCCTGCCAGCTGGCCTCGATCTGGCGCACGCGCTCGTGCAGCCAGGCGTTCTGCGGGGTGAGGACGTGGTGCTTCTGTCCCAGCCGGCAGATCGTGCCGGAGAACTCCTCGACCTCGGTGGGACGGCGCGCGACGCGGTCCTGCGCCATGGAGGGCATGCCGTCGGGCGCCATGGACGCGCAGAGCTCGAACATGCCCGTGAGCTCCTCCTCCGTGAGCGTCACGCCCTCGGACGCCGCCACGGCGCGCACCTCTCGCATGGCCGCGACGAAGCAGCGCACCTGCTCGGGGTCGGTCGTGACGGAACCGTACGTGCCGCCAAAGACCATGGTGGTCTGGTTGACGCCCACGTTGAGCATGAGCTTTGCCCACAGGCGGTGGCGGATGTCTTGCTCGACGATGTGGGGGACGCCCGCGCGCTCGAAGAAATCCGCGATGTCGTCGACGACGCCTGCGGCCGTGCCCTCGGCGGCTCCCAAGTGGATGTGGCCCGCGCAGCTGTAGCGCAGCTCGCCGGACAGGAAGGTGGCGTCGAGGCCCTGGGCGGTTGCGAGCACGACGTTGTCCCAGCCAAAGCGCTCGGCGATGCGCTGCTCGCTCGTGACGCCGTTCAGCAGCGACACGATGCGCGTGTTGGGGCCAACGAGCGCGGTCGCCTCGTCGAGTGCGGCATCCAGGCCGGTGGCCTTGACGGCAAAGACGAGAAGCTCGGCCGTGCGCGCCTCGCCTGCGCGGACGCTGGCGAGCTCGCAGGGGCTTCCGTTGATCTTGAGCCTGTCGTGGGCGTGGCGCTCGAAGCGCGCGTCGTCCATGACGTACTCCACGGCATCTGCGCCGAGCGTCTCGGCCGCGATGCTGCCGTAGAGCAGTCCGATGGCCCCCTTGCCCATGATCGTCATCCTGCTGATCGCCATGCGCGCCTCCTTGGTCGTCCGCTCATTTCCGATGAAGGATTGTAGCAGCGGCCCCGCGGTGGCGGTGGCAGGTGGTGACAGGTGGGGACCAAATGAACCCGTCCCCTTTGGTCCGGTGGGGACCCGTCCCCTTTGGTCCGCTTGGGACCAAACGAACCCGTCCCCTTTGGTCCGGCGTCAGAGGGAGTCGACGATCGCCTGGGCCACGCGCAGGCCGTCGGTGGCGGCGCTCATGATGCCGCCTGCGTATCCCGCGCCCTCGCCGGTGGGGTAGAGGCCCGCGTGGCTCACGCTCTGCAGGTCTGCCCCACGCGTGACGCGCACCGGCGAGCTCGAGCGGCTCTCGACACCCGTGAGCACGGCCTCGGCGTCGTCGAACCCCCGCAGGTGGCGGGCCATGTCGGGGATGGCGGCGCGCAGCGTCTCGGCCACGTAGGGCGGCAGGCACCCCTCGACAGATCCCCAGGCCACGCCGCGCGGGTACGTGGGCTCTACGCGCCCGCCCGTGCTCGACGGCTGGTGGGCGAGGAAGTCTCCCACGAGCTGCGCAGGCGCCACGTAGGCCCCGCCGCCCAGCTCGAACGCCGCCCGCTCGCAGGCGCGCTGCAGCTCGATGCCGGCAAGCGGGTCGTCCCCGGGCAGGTCGCTCGGCAAGACGTTGGCGAGAAGGCCGGAGTTGGCGTTCGTGCCGGCGCGCGCCGCGAGGCTCATGCCGTTCGTGACCACGCCGCCCTCCTCGCTCGCCGCCGCCACCACGTAGCCGCCCGGGCACATGCAGAACGAGTAGGCGGAGCGACCGCTTGGCAGGTGGCTCACGAGCTTGTAGGGGGCAGCGCCCAGCGCCGGGTGGCCGGCGGACGGTCCGTACTGGGCGCGGTCCACGTCTGCCTGCAGGTGCTCGATGCGCACGCCCATCGCAAACGTCTTGCGCTCGAGCGTGACGCCGAGCTCGCGCAGCAGCTCGAACACGTCCCGGGCGGAGTGGCCGCACGCGAGCACGAGCCTGCTGCACGCAAGGCGCTCCTGGACGAGAAGGCCGCCCTCCTCGCGTCGCTCGAGCACCACGGCGCTCACGCGCGGCGCCGTGGTGCCCCCCGTGACCTCGATGCCCGTGAGCCTCGTGCGGAAGCGCACCTCGCCGCCGAGCTCGGTGATGCGCGCGCAGATGTGGTCCACGACGCCGGGCAAGACGTCCGAGCCGATGTGGGGCTTGGCGTCCCACGCGATGTCCTCGGCCGCGCCGGCCTCGACGAACGTATCGAGCACGAGGCGGTGCAGCGGGCTCTTCGTGCCGGTGGTGAGCTTGCCGTCCGAGAACGTGCCGGCCCCTCCCGCACCGAACTGGATGTTGCTCTCGACGTCGAGCTCGCCCGTCTCGTTGAAGCGCGACACGGCCTGGCTGCGGCGATGGGCGTCGTCTCCGCGCTCGACGAGCAGCGGCTCGAGGCCGGCGTTGGCGAGCGCCAGTGCGCAGAAGAGTCCCGCGCAGCCCGCGCCCACGACGACGGGACGGCTTGCGGGCGCATGGTTTGTGCGGCTGGGCAGCGTGGGCGTGGAGGCCACGACCTGGCGGATGCCGCGGCCGTCCTTGCGGCGGGCGAGGCGCGCGAGAAGCGCCCGCTCGGCGTTCGCGCCCCCTCGCAGCGTGACACGCGCGGTGCACGTAAGGTGCACGTCGCTCTTCTTGCGCGCGTCGATGGAGCGACGGCGAAGCTCCACGCCCGTGACGTCGTCCGGCGCGGCGTGGAGGCGCCGCAGGACCGCCCGGCGCAGGGCGCGTCGCTCGGCCTCGGGTGTGCCGTCGAGCTTGTCGAGCGAGAGCTTGAGGTTGGAGATCTCGATCACGAGAGGGTCCTTTCGGGAGAGGACGGGGCGTCCTTGCGCGGCGCCGGCGTGCCTGCGCGGGCTGCTCGGGCGTCCTTGCTCGGCGCCGCCGCGTTTGCGTGGGCCGTCGCTGCGTGGCGTGCGGCGGATGCTCCGCAGGTCATGCCGCTTGCCCAGGCCCAGGCGAGGTTGTAGCCGCCGCAGGCGCCGTCAACGTCGAGCGCCTCGCCGCATGCGAACAGGCCGTCATGCCCGCGGGCGGCGAGCGTGCGCGCGTCGAGCGCGGCCACGTCGATGCCGCCGCGCGTGACCTGGGCGTGCGCGGTGTCCGCCAAGCCCTCCACCCGAAAGGGCAGCCCCTTCACGAGCGGGGCCACGCGCCAGGCGAGTCCGCCTGCCTGCGCGCCGCCGGCAAGGCCGACGAGCGCCTCGGCGGTCGTGGGGTCGAGGATGCCGTCGAGCGCGTGGGCGTCTCCGGGACGGTCCGCGACGAGCTTGTCGACCTCCCAGGCGTCCACCTCTGGGGCGAGGTCGAGCTCGATGGCGTCCCCGGGCCGGGCGTGCCTCGAGAGGTTGAACGAGACGATGCCGGACAGCCCATACTCGCGGAAGAGCACCTCGCCGGCCTCGCGCATGACCACCCGGCCCGCCCGCGTGAGCGTGGCCACGCAGTGCGCGCGCCGGCCGCTCAGGCGCTCGAGAAGGCCCGGGGCCGGCGCCGTGGCGGCCACGCCGCACAGCACGGGGGAGTCGGGGACCAGCGCAAGGCCGAGCGCGTCCGCCA
>OLNN01001048.1_pt1 | contig 24879 bp, 20 predicted proteins | sample 1672141 | NCBI WGS metagenome assembly OLNN01 (sample SAMEA3136652, study PRJEB25190) | human gut metagenome | biome: human gut; feature: human-associated habitat; material: faeces | place: Austria | collected 2013
CCCGGGGGATGCCTCCTTTTTTGCTGTTGTTTTCAGGCCCGGTCGCAGTACAGTTCTATGGCCCTCTGGCAAAACGCCGCGGTGCCGGGGCCGCCTGCGCTGTCGATGGTCTGTTGGAACCGGGGGTCGCCGGTGTACATCTGCCCTAACGCCCGGAATACCTCCACGGAACAGGTGTAGAAGCTGCGGGAAATGTGCTCCCGCAGCGCGGCGGTTTTTTCCTGCACCTCCGGGTCGGAGGGCGCAAGGTGCCGCAGGGCCCCCAGCTGGGCGAACAGCCCCATCAGCTGGGACACTGCCTCGCCCTGGTCCTGACCGCTTTTTTTCCTCTCCAGGGACTCCCGGTACTCTGGGGTGTGGCCCCAGCGCTCTTTGGCTTCGGTTTTATACTGTTCGATGTCGCTGTTGTCGAAGGCGTGAAAATCCAAAATACTCTCTCCTTTTTTCTGCATTTCACGGGCAAAGGCGAGCAGTTCCCCCATGCGCTGGTATTGCAGTTCCAGCAAGGCGATCTGCTGTTCCAGGGCCTGGGACCGGTCGAAGCCAGGGCTGTCCAGGATCGCCTTGATCTCCTTGAGGGGGAATTGCAGCTCGCGGAACAGCAGGATGGTTTGCAGGCGGCCCAGGGCCGCGTCGTCATATTCCTTCTCACCCTCCTCGCAGATCAGGAGGAGGGTGCGCTCATCCTCGGTGAAATCCGGGCTGGTGAGCATGGGAGCGATAAAATCCGTCTTGCCTGCGTCCAGAAAGCCGCAGATCATATAGACGGGAATGGGTTTTTGTGCCATAGTCAGTTACCTCACATCTGTAAGATAGGACATGGAACCGATTACAGGCAGAACAGCTGCTGAATCTCCGACTCCTTCAGCTGGGAGCCGATGACGCACAGCCGGCCGGTGTAGTCAGCGCTGCCCCGGCGTACCTGAATCTCGCCGGGCACCATGTCGAAGTGGATCCAGCTTCCGTCCACGCAGGGCACAATGCCCTTGGAGCGGAGCACGACACCGTAAGCGCCGTCGTCCAGGGCCTGGAGCGCGGTCTGAATCTCCGCCTCAGTGAACTGACGGGGCGTTTCCATGCCCCAGGAAGTGAATACCTCGTCGGCGTCGTGACCGTGATGGTGGTGACCACAGCTGCACACGCCGTTTTCGTCGTAGTGGTGCTCATGCTCGTGTTCATGGTCGTGATCGTGATGGCAGCAGTGACCGTCCTCGTGGTCATGGTCGTGATCGTGGTGGCAGCAATGACCGTCCTCATGAGCGTGTTCCGCCTGGAGCTGGGCCATCAGTTCCTCAGCCAGCGAGGCGCCGCCAGCTACGGCAGAGAGAATCTGGCCGCCGGTGAGTTCGTCCCAGGGCGTGGTGACGATCACCGCGTTGGGATTCTCTTCCCGGACCATATCCACCACTTCCTGGAGCTTGTTCAGGTCCATATCCTGGGTGCGGCTGAGGATGATGGCGCCGGCGTGTTGGAGCTGATCGTTGAAGAACTCACCAAAGTTCTTGCGATACATCTTGCACTTTTTCGCGTTGACCACGGTGATGGCGCTGCCCAGCTGCATGTCAGTCTCCGCCGCAACCTGCCCCACAGCCTTGGCCACGTCGGAGAGCTTGCCCACGCCGGAGGGCTCGATGAGGATGCGGTCCGGGTGGTGCTGCTCCAGGACCTGGCGCAGGGCCTGACCGAAGTCGCCCACCAGAGAGCAGCAGATGCAGCCGGAGTTCATCTCGGTGATCTCAATGCCGGCGTCCCGCAGGAAGCCGCTGTCAATGCCGATTTCGCCGAATTCGTTCTCAATCAGGACGATTTTCTGGCCGGAGAAGGCCTCGGCGATGAGTTTTTTAATCAGGGTGGTTTTACCTGCCCCAAGGAAACCGGAAATAATATCAATCGTTGTCATATGGTTGGTCCCTCGATTCAAAAATTTAATATCAAACCTTATTGTACCCCAAACGGAAGAAAATGCAAGCGTGGGAACGAAAAAATGGGAACACCTGCGGTACAGGTGTCCCCGAAAAGAAAGGAAATGAAATTATTTTGTCAGCACATCTTTCAGGACCGTCAGTCCCGCGTCCATTTCGGCCTGGCTGATCACCAGCGGCGGCAACAACCGGATGGTCTTGGGACCTGCCGTGAGTACCAGCACATTCTGGTCGTAGATCTGCTGCACCAGTGCGCTGCGGTCCACACCGTCCTTGAGCACGATGCCCACCATCAGGCCCATACCCCGGACCGTGTCCACGTAGGGCGACTGGAAAGCGGCGATCTGCTCCCGCAGGTAGGCGCCCTTCCGGTTGATCTCCGCCATCATGTCCTCATCCAGCACCTTCAGCACTGCGTTGGCAGCGGCTGCGGCGATGGGGTTGCCGCCGAAGGTGGTGGCGTGGGTGCCCGGCCCCAGCACGTTCCGACACTTCTCGTTGCAGAGCACGCCGGCCATGGGCAGACCGCCGGCGATGCCCTTGGCGAAGGTGACCGCGTCGGGCAGGATGTCGTACTGCTGGAAGCAGAACAGACTGCCGGTGCGGCCGATGCCGGTCTGGACCTCGTCCACCAGCAGCAGGTAGTCGTTTTCCGCGCAGTAGGCGGCCAGTTCCTGAACAAACGCCTTGTCCATGGGCAGCACGCCGCCCTCACCCTGAATCAGCTCCAGCATGACGGCGCAGGTGTCCTCGCCGGCCTGCGCCTTGACCGAATCCAGGCTGTTGGCCTCAGCGTAGCGGAAGCCCTCGGTGAAGGGGAAGAAGTACTGGTGGAACACATCCTGACCGGTGGCCTGGAGAGTGGTGATGGTGCGGCCATGGAAGGAGTTGTGGAGGGTGATGATGGTGGAGCGGCCCTTGCCGTACTTGTCAAAGCTGTACTTCCGGGCCAGCTTGATGATGCCCTCGTTGGCCTCGCCGCCGCCGTTGGCGAAGAAGGCGGCGGACATGCCGGTGCGCTTGCAGAGGGTCTCGGCCAGCTTGGCGTAGGGCTCGGTGTAGAACAGGTTGGAGGCGTGGCCCAGCTTGTGGGCCTGTTCCTCGACGGCTTTGATCCAGTCCGGATGGCCGTAACCCAGGCTGGCCACGCCGATGCCGCTGGCGAAGTCGATGTACTCCTCGCCCTCCAGACCGTACAGGGTGGCGCCCTGACCGTGATCCAGCGCCACGTCAAAGCGGCCGTAGGTCTGCATGGTATATTGATGATCTAATGCTTTCAGTTCTTCAAAGGTCATGGTTCAGCCTCTTTTCGAAATCTTACAGAATCATGGTGCCGATGCCCTGGTTGGTGAGCATTTCGATGAGAATGGAGTGGGGGATGCGGCCGTCCAGGATAAAGGTGCGCTGGACGCCCTGCTGGATGGCCCGGACGCAGCAGTCCACCTTGGGGATCATGCCGCCGGAGATGGTACCGTCCTGCTTCAGGGCGGGCACGTCGTCGATGGTCAGCAGCGGGATCAGGGTGCTCTCATCCTTGGGGTCCCGGAGCAGGCCGCGGACGTCGGTGAGCAGAATCAGGTTCTCCGAGCCCAGGGCGATGGCCAGCTCTGCCGCGGCGGTGTCGGCGTTGATGTTGTAGGAGCACTCCGCGTCCACGCCGTAGCCCACAGTGGAGACCACCGGGATGTAGCCGTTCTCCAGGCAGTTGTAGATGATGTCCGGGTTGACCTTGGTGATCTCGCCCACCAGGCCGTACTTGGGATTCTTCACCTTGGCCTCGAACAGTGCGCCGTCCAGGCCGCACAGGCCCATGGCCTTGCCGCCCATCCGGTTCAGCGCGGCCACCAGGTTTTTGTTGACCTTGCCGCAGAGCACGTCCTGGACCACGTCCATGGTCTCCTCATCGGTGTAGCGCAGGCCGTCCACAAAGGTGGATTCCTTGCCGATCTTCTTCAGCATGGTGGAGATCTCCGGCCCGCCGCCGTGGACCACCACCACGTGGACGCCCACTAGGGAGAGCAGGATGATGTCGCTCATGACGGCGGCGCGGAGCTCTTCGGAAATCATGGCGTTGCCGCCGTATTTGATCACGACGATCTTGCCGTTGTACTTTTGAATGTAGGGAAGCGCCTCAATGAGAATTTGGGCACGGGTCAGGTAATCGTTAGACAATCTGGGTCACACTTTCTCCGGGAAGGTGGAAGGGAAATCAGGTGCGGTAGTCGCCGTTGATCCGCACGTAGTCGTAGGTCAGGTCGCAGCCCCAGCAGGTGGCGGTGCAGTCGCCCTCGTTGACGTTGATGATGATGCTGACCTCGTGCTCGGAGAGGATCTTTTTGGCCTCGTCCTCGTCAAAGGCCACAGCGGAGCCGTCCTTGCAGACCTGAATCTTGCCGGCGGCGGAGTAGAAGAAGGCGTCCACCCGGTCGGGACGGAAGGGCGCTCTGGAGTAGCCCATGGCACAGAGAACCCGGCCCCAGTTGGCGTCGGCGCCGAACATGGCGGCCTTGACCAGGTTGGAGCCCACCACGGTCTTGGCCAGACGCTCGGCGGCCTCCTCACTGCGGGAGCCGCTGACGGTGCAGGTGAGCAGATGGCTGGCGCCCTCGCCGTCGGCGGCGATGGAACGGGCCAGGTAGGTGCACACGTACATCAGGGCGTCCTTGAAGATCTCGTAGTTCTCGTCCTTCCAGTCGATGAGGGTGTTCCCGGCCAGACCGTTGCACAGCACCATGCAGGCGTCGTTGGTGGAGGTGTCGCCGTCCACGGTGACCCGGTTAAAGGTGCGGGGCACGACTTCGTGGAGGGCTGCGGCCAGCATGTCGGAAGTGATGGCGCAGTCGGAGGTCAGGAAGCAGAGCATGGTGCCCATGTTGGGGCAGATCATGCCGGCGCCCTTGCAGATGCCGCCCAGGCGGACGGTCTTGCCGTCGATGGTGATCTCCACGGCGATCTGCTTTTTCACCGTGTCAGTGGTCATAATGGCCTCGGCGGCGGCGTCGGAGCCATTGCGGCTCAGGGCGGCGGCCAGGGCAGAGGCGCCCTGCTGAACGCTCTTGATGTTCATCTCAATGCCGATGACACCGGTGGAGGCCACAGCGAAGTCCTCGGGTGCCCGGCCGGTGACGGCGGCCACGGCGGCGCACATGGCCTCAGCGTGGGCCTCACCGTTGGGGGCGCAGGCGTTGGCGTTGCCCGAGTTGACCACGATGCCGTGGAGGATACCGTTTTCCAGGTGGGACATGGTGGTGTAAACCGGTGCGGCCTTCACCCGGTTGTTGGTGAAGGTGGCCGCGGCGGCGCACTCGGTCTCGGAGAAAATCAGGGCCAGGTCGTTTTTATTGGGATCGCTGCCGTCCTTCACGCCTACGTGAATGCCGGATGCGGTAAAGCCTTTTGCGGCACAGACGCCGCCGGAAATCTTTTTCATAGGATTCAAACTCCTTTGCATGGAAGTCGGTGGATTCAGAGGTTACAGGGCCAGCCCACAGGTCTCCTCAAAGCCCAGCATCAGGTTCATATTCTGGACGGCCGCGCCACTGGCGCCCTTGCCCAGGTTGTCGAACAGGGCGGTGACCGTGCAGCGGTCTTGATTGCCGCAGACGTACAGGGTCAGGGTGTCCAGACCGGCCATGGCGTTGCCGTACAGCTTTCCGGTGTAGCCCAGCGGGGCCACGGAGACCAGCTTCTGGCCGGCGTAGTGGGCGGAGAGGGCCTCATGCACCACTGCCGCGTCCTTTTGCAGCATGACGGTGGTGGCCATTCCCTTGTAGTAGTCGTCCACCACCGGAGTGAAGCAGGGCGCGGTGGTCAGGCCGCAGATCGCCTGCATTTCCGGTACGTGCTTGTGGTTCAGGGTCAGACCGTAGATGGCGGGAGCATCCAGAGCGGTCTCCCGGGCGTCCGCCTCATAGTCGGCGATCATGCCCTTGCCGCCGCCGGAGTAGCCGGTGAGAGAGTAGCAGGGAATGAAGTCGCTGGGAGAGAGGACGCCGTGCTGGACCAGAGGCGCCACCGAGGAGATAAAGCCGGTGGCGTGGCAGCCGGGATTGGCCAGACGCTTGGTGGTGCGGATGGCCTCCTTGCGCTCCGGAGACAGCTCGGAGAAGCCGTAGGTCCAATCAGGGTTGGTCCGGTGGGCGGTGGAGGCGTCGATGATGCGCACGGCGGGATTCTCCACCAGAGACACTGCCTCCACAGCCGCCGCGTCGGGCAGGCACAGGAACACCAGATCGGCGGCGTTGAGCAGCTTTTTGCGTTCTTCCGGATCCTTCCGCTTGTCCGGGTCGATGGAGAGCAGCTCAATGTCGGTTCGTTCGCCCAGCCGCTGGTAAATTTGCAGGCCCGTGGTGCCGGCCTGGCCGTCAATGTAAATAGTCGGTTTCATAGCCATCGTCTCTTTTCCGAATCAGTGGGCGGCGCAGTCGCGGTGCTCGGCCACAAAATCCTTGATGGACTGGATCTGGCGGCTCACGTTGTCCTTGCTGGGACCGCCGTAGACCTTGCGCTCATGGACGCAGTGCTTCAGCTCCAGGGCCTCGTAGACGTCGGCGTCGAACAGGTCGCTGATGGCGCAGAAGTCCCGGAGGGTCAGGGTTTCCAGGTTCTCGCCGGACTTGATGCACATGTTCACCAGCCGGCCCACGATCATGTAGGCCTCCCGGAAGGGCATGCCCTTCTTGACCAGGTAGTCGGCGCAGTCGGTGGCGTTGATGAAGCCACCGGCGGCTGCTCTGGCCATGTTCTTGGGCTTCACCGTCAGGGACTTGACCATGGCGGCGAAGACGGGCAGGCACATCTCCACAGTGTCGATGGCGTCAAAGACCGGTTCCTTGTCCTCCTGCATGTCCTTGTTGTAGGCCAGAGGAAGGGCCTTCATGATGGTCAGCAGGGTCATCAGGTCACCGTAGATCCGGCCGGTCTTGCCGCGGACCAGCTCGGCCACGTCGGGGTTCTTCTTCTGTGGCATGATGGAGGAGCCGGTGGAGTAGGCGTCGTCCAGATCCACGTACTGGAACTCCCAGCTGCACCACAGGATGATCTCCTCGGAGAACCGGGACAGATGCATCATCAGGATGGAGCAGGCGGAGAGGAACTCGATGGCGTAGTCCCGGTCGGAGACCGAGTCCATGGAGTTTTCGGTGGGCTTCCGGAAGCCCAACAACTGGGCGGTGAACTCCCGGTCCACCGGATAGGTGGAGGTGGCCAGAGCGCCGGCACCCAGGGGGCACTCGTCCATCCGCTCCAGGCAGTCCTCCAGCCGGGTCACGTCCCGGCGCAGCATGTTGGCGTAGGCCATCATGTAGTGGGCGAAGGTAGTGGGCTGAGCCCGCTGGAGGTGGGTGTAACCGGGCATGACGGTCTCCAGATTGGCCTCGGCCTTCTCGATCAGGACCTGCTCCAGGTCCAGAATCTGCTGGATGATCACGGGGATCTCTTCCTTTACGTACAGACGGAAGTCCACAGCCACCTGATCGTTCCGGCTACGGGCGGTGTGGAGGCGCTTGCCGTCCTCGCCGATGCGCTGGGTGAGGATGGCCTCGATGTTCATGTGGATGTCCTCGTTCTCCATGGTGAACTCCACTTTGCCGCCCTCAATGTCCTCCAGAATGGCCTTCAGACCATTGATGATGTCGTCGGCGTCCTTCTGAGGGATGATGCCCTGCTTGCCCAGCATGGTGGCGTGGGCGATGGAGCCCCGGATGTCCTGCTGGTACAGGCGGGCGTCAAAGTCGATGGAGGAGTTAAAGTTGTTGACCAGTGTGTCGGTCTCCTTCTGGAAACGTCCAGCCCAAAGTTTCATATCGTATCGCTCCTTATTGGTCCCGTATAAAAGGATTGCCGCACCGGTTCCGTGCGGCAATTCCTCACAATGTCAGTTCAATCGCAGCCGAAACCGATTATTTCAGCTTGCCCTGTTCCCGCAGTGCCTGAACGGTGGTGGGCAGGCCCCACAGGTTGATGAAGCCGGCGGAATCCTTCTGATCGTAATCGGACTCGTCGAAGGTGGCCAGATTCTCAGAGTAGAGGGTGTAGGGAGAGGTCATGCCGGCGGGGATGATGTTGCCCTTGTACAGCTTCAGCTTGACAGTGCCGGTGACGTACTCCTGGGTCTTGTCCATGAAGGCGGACAGAGCTTCCCGCAGAGGGGAGTACCACTTGCCGTTGTAGATCAGCTCGGCGAAGGTGATGGCCAGCTTTTCCTTTTCGTGCATGGTGTCCTTGTCCACGGTGAGCATTTCCAGCAGCTCGTGGGCCTTGTACAGGATGGTGCCGCCGGGAGTTTCGTAGACGCCGCGGTCCTTCATGCCCACCAGCCGGTTTTCCACGATGTCGATGATGCCGATGCCGTTGTCGCCGCCCAGCTTGTTCAGCTTGCGGATGACGTCGGAGGCCTTCATCTTCTCGCCGTCCACGGCCACGGGCACGCCTTTTTCAAAGTCGATGGTGACGTAGGTGGGGGTGTCAGGTGCCTGGAAGGGGGAGATGCCCATCTCCAGGAAGCCGGGCTTGTCGTAATTGGGCTCGTTGGCGGGATCCTCCAGATCCAGACCTTCGTGGGACAGGTGCCACAGGTTCTTGTCCTTGGAGTAGCTGGTCTCGCGGGTGATCTTCAGGGGCACGTTGTGGGCCTCTGCGTAGTCGATCTCCTGGTCACGGGAGACGATGTCCCACTCCCGCCAGGGAGCGATGATGGTCATGCCGGGAGCGAAGCGCTTGATGGCCAGCTCGAACCGGACCTGGTCGTTGCCCTTGCCGGTGCAGCCGTGGCAGATGGCGTCAGCGCCCTCCTCCAGGGCGATCTCAGCCAGCTTCTTGCCGATGACGGGACGGGCGAAGGCGGTGCCCAGCAGATAGGTCTCATACTTGGCGTTGGCCTTGAGGGAGGGGATGATGACGTCGTCCACCATCTCATCCACCAGATCCGCCACGATCAGCTTGGAAGCGCCGGTCTTCAGTGCCCGCTCTTCCAGGCCTTCCAGCTCGTCCGCCTGCCCCACGTTGCCGGAGACGGCGATGATCTCAGGATTGTTGTAGTTTTCCTTCAGCCAGGGGATGATGATGGAAGTATCCAGACCGCCGGAATATGCCAGAACGACTTTTTTGATCTCTTTCTTGTCAGCCATGATAGTTGCCTCCCGAATATCGTAAATAAAATCAGTCATGATAGGTAAAACGGAGCCATTCCAAAGGGCTCTGTGATTTGACGTGAGTTAAGCATACCACCCCAGAATGAGAATTGCAAGTAGCAAATTGCATAAAAACTCAGACGAAATGGGAAAAAACCTGCTTAACTTGAAAGTTGAGTGAATAAATATGCAAAATATGCGTGAATGGGCGCATAACAATGCAAAAGTGCAGCGTACATAAAGAAAGCGGACGCTGTAAAAACAACGTCCGCACTTTTTGAGTAGCCTAGCAATTAGCCCTCAACGATAGCGCCCATGGGGCAAGCGCCAGCACAAGTGCCGCAGGAGACACAAGCGCCTTCATCGATTTTGTAACCGGAATCGCCTTCAGCAATAGCGCCGACGGGGCAAGCACCAGCACAAGTGCCGCAAGAGACACAAGCATCAGTAATAACGTATGCCATTTAAGTATCCTCCTCATTTAGTGATATGCTCATTGTATCACGACACGGAAAAAAATCAAGAGGGAAAACGATATTTTGTAGACTTTTTAACAAAGAAACTTTGGAAAAAATGTCTGGAATATACCAGTGAAAACTAGGAAAAGCTATAGGAGAGCTGGGAAAAGGAGGGGAAATCATGAAGAAAAAGCAGAAAAAGACGCCGCTTGGGAAGCGGGGCGTGGAGATGGCAGGCAGCCTGGTACCGGATCTGGAGGGTCAGAGCGCCAGCCGTCAGCATGTGGACCGCAGCTACGCGGGTCACTCCGGTGAGATTGACGGCGGACGGATGCATGAGAACCGGAGCGACATCACACCGCACCTGGGCCGTCAGGGCGGCGAGCACTGACGCCTGCGCAAAAACCGGCCCCAGCATTGACGTGCTGGGGCCGGAGGCGAATGCTTTACTTATAATAATGTAAGACCAGAGATAACAATCAGTGGATGTTGGCGGAAGCGGTCATCACTTCGTCGTATTCCTCCATCATTTCCTGGTCAGGTGCGGGCGTGATCAGGCTGACCACAACCAGCAGAATCAGGCCGACGATGAAGGCGGGCAGCAGCTCATAGATGCCGAACAGACCGCCCATGGGCTTAATCAGGAACTTCCAGATAAAGACCATTGCGCCGCCGCCGATCATACCGGCCAGCGCACCCCAGCGGTTGCAGCGCTTCCAGAACAGGGCGCACAGGACCACCGGTCCGAAGGAGGCGCCGAAGCCGGCCCAGGCGAAGGAGACGATCTGGAACACCGAGGATTCGGGATCCAGTGCGAAGAAGATGGCGATGATAGAGATGACCACCAGCGTGACACGGGCGATGACCATGGTCATCTTCTTGCTGATGTTCAGATGGAACACGCCGTGGAGGATGTTCTCCGAGATGGAGGAGGAGGCTGCCAGCAGCTGGCTGTCGCAGGTGGACATGGTGCAGGCCAGGATACCGGCCATAACCAGACCGGCCAGCAGAGCGGGCACGATGCCGAACTGAGCCAGGAACTGGGCGATGATGATGACCACACGTTCCGGATCGGCCAGAGCGTCGATGACGCCTACGTTGACCATGGACAGGCCGATGACACCGATGAAGATGGCGATTGCCATGGCGATGAACACCCAGATGGTGGCCACGCGGCGGCTGAGCTTGATCTTCTCGGGCTTTTCAATGGCCATGAAGCGGAGCAGAATATGGGGCATTCCGAAGTAGCCCAGGCCCCAGGCCATGGTGGAGATGATGGGGATAATGCCGCCGTAGGACACAGCCGAATTGGAGGCGGCGTCATACATGCTGGTCACAGAGATGTAGCCGGGCAGGGCGGTGGCATAGGCGCTGACAGCGTCAAATCCGCCGGCGTTGGAGACGCCGAAGCAGACGATGACGATCAGGGCGATGGTCATGATAATCGACTGCACCAGGTCAGTGGTGGAGGCTGCCAGGAATCCGCCGGTGGCGGTGTAGACCACGATGACGATGGCGGAGACAATCATAGCTGCGGTGTAGTCAAACCCGAACAGAGAGGAGAACAGCTTGCCGCAGGCGGAGAAGCCGGAGGCGGTGTAGGGAATGAAGAAGACCACGATGATCAGGGCGGAGATGGCCATGAGCAGGTGGCTCTTGTCCCGGAAGCGGCGCTCGAAGAAGTCGGGGACGGTGTGTGCCTCCACGTGAGCGGTGTAGGTGCGCAGGCGCTTGGCCACCAGCAGCCAGTTCAGGTAGGTGCCGATGCCCAGACCCAGAGCGGTCCAGAAGGCGTCGCAGATACCGCTGAAATAGGCCACGCCGGGCAGACCCATCAGCAGCCAAGAGGACATATCCGAGGCCTCGGCGCTCATGGCGGTGACCAGGGGACCCAGCTTACGGCCGCCCAGGTAGAAATCGCTGACGGACTGGTTGGACTTGGTGAAACGGAAACCAAGGTACAGCATAAAGAGCAGATACAGTACGATGGTTATGACGATACAGACAGTAGATTGTGTAGACATAACGCAAATCCTCTCTTTCATTTTCAGAACACTGGTATTTTAACATGTTAAACTAAGAGAGTCAATAGCAAACGCAATAAAAACGAAATAACAGACGAACTGAGTCGAAAAATCGAAAGAATCCTTGTATATCAATAAAAAATAGCTGTACGAAAGAACAGAGAGGAATGGATTCTACTGTGGACGAAGAAGAATACAAAAAAGAGGCGAAGCTGAGCTCCGCCTGCAAAAGAGTAGGAAAGTCGGTGTTTAAGGGGCGTCCGGACGCACCCGCAGGTGATCCAGGAACAGCGGGAGCATCTGACCGGAGTAGGCGGCCAGGGAGTACTCACCGCCGCGGATGCACCAGTCGTAGATCAGGGCCCGTTCACACAGGGCGTAAACCCGGGATACCTCCGCCGGAGAGAGGGTATCCACAATCTCTCCGCGCTGCTGACCCTCCTGGGCGATCTTGCGCAGCAGTTTATAATAGGTGCGTCTTTGGTCCAGCAGGTGTTTTTCCCCATTGGTGGTCAGCTGGGTGGCGTACATCCGGCTCATCAGGTCCACAGAGACGGTGGATTCGATCATCTGAAACAGCTCCCGGTTGAGCAGAAGCAGCTTGTCAAAGCTGTTCATCTCCGGGTCGATTTCTTTCATCAGTTCCTCGTACTTATCGTCGAAAAGTGAGGAAAGTGAGGATAAAAGAGCGTCTTTTCCACTGAAATAGTGGTAAAAAGAGCCTTTGGAGGTGCCGGACTCGGAGATGATCTGGTCCACCGTGGTGCTGTCATAGCCCTGCTCGTAGAACAGCTTCCAGGCTGCGGTGACAATTTTGCGGCGCGTGTTGCGCGGATCTTTTCTGGCCATGTCTGTACCCCCAAATACGCTCAAAAGCAGCGGAACGAGTCTGGTATTCCGTCTGTAACAAAGTCTATACTGGTTATTATAAAAGAAAGCGGCCTTTCCTGCAAGAGGAAAAGCCCTGATTTGCAAAAATTCGCCGGAATCCACCTTTACAATTTGAGGGTTCCTATTTATAATATTGGGATGTGTTTGCAGGCAACCTGAGCTGGAAGGAGCGATCACGATGAAATTTACCAAGATGCACGGCTGCGGCAATGACTATATCTATGTGGACTGCACCCGGGAACCGCTGGCGGATCCCAACGGTGTGGCGCTGAAGCTGAGCGACCGCCACTTTGGCATCGGGTCGGATGGCCTGATTTTGATCTGTCCCTCCGACAAGGCGGATTTCCGCATGGCCATGTACAACTCCGACGGCAGCGAGGGAGCCATGTGCGGCAACGGCATTCGCTGCGTGGCCAAGTTCTGCTACGACAAGGGCCTGACCGACCAGACCTCTATCTCGGTGGAGACCAAGGGCGGCATGATCAAGTATCTGGACCTGACGGTGGAAAACGGCGCCGTCACCAAGGTCAAGGTGGATATGGGCGCACCGTCGGTTCAGGCGGAGGCCATCCCGGTGGTGGGCCTGGGAGAAGAGGTCATCGGCGTGCCCGTCCAGGTGGGCGGCAAAGAGTGGACCATGACCTGCGTGTCCATGGGCAACCCTCACGCGGTGGTCTGGTGCGACGACGTGGACGGCCTGAAGATCGAGGACATCGGCCCGCAGTTTGAGAACCACCCCATGTTCCCGGACCGGGTGAACACCGAGTTTGTCAAGGTGCTGGACCGGGAGAACATTCAGATGCGGGTCTGGGAGCGCGGCGCCGGAGAGACCCTGGCCTGCGGTACCGGTGCCTGCGCCACAGCTTACGCCGCTTTCCGCAACGGTCTGTGCGACCGGAAGGTGACGGTACACCTGCTGGGCGGCGACCTGGAAATCGAAATCACCGACGGCAGTATCCTGATGACCGGCCCGGCTACCACCGTATTTGAGGGCGAGGTAGCCCTGTAACCTGCCGGCGCAGCTGTGATAATAGAAGGAAGGAACTGTGTTATGAAACTCATCGACCTTGTTTTTCGTATGAATTATACCCTGGTTCAGGGATCCATGGAGCGGGAGATCAGCGAAGTGGTCTACGACTCCCGCAAGGCCACGCCGGGCTGTATTTTCCTCTGCATGCCCGGTGCCGTCACCGACGGCCACGACTACATCCCCGAGGTCCTGGAAAAGGGCGCGGCGGCTGTAGTGGTGGAGCGGCCGGTGTCCGTTCCACCGGAGGTCACTGTGCTCCAAGTGGACAATGCCCGTCTGGCACTGGCGGAGCTGGCGGCGGCTTGGTACGGCCATCCGGCAGAAAAGCTGACCACCATTGGCGTCACCGGTACCAAGGGCAAGACCACCACTACCTATATGATCCGCGGCATCCTGGAGAAGGCGGGCAAGCCCACTGGCCTGATCGGCACCATTGAGGCCATCATCGGCGACAAGCACATCCCCGCTGTCAACACCACACCGGAGTCCTTCCTGGTGCAGAAGTACTTTGCGGAGATGGTGGAGGCCGGAATCCACTACGTGGTCATGGAGGTTTCCAGCCAGGCCATGAAGCTGGACCGGGTGGCGGGCTTCACCTATGACTACGCCATCTTCACCAACCTGGAGCCGGACCACATCGGCCCCGGCGAGCACGAGAGCATGGAGGAATACATCGACTGCAAGGGACAGCTGTTCCGCAACTGCAAGGTGGGTATCGCCAACGCCGATGCCGACTACCTGGAGGAGGTCATGGCGGGCCGCACCTGCCAGCTGGAGACCTTCGGCATGGGCGAGGGCGCCGATCTGCGGGCGGTGAACGTCCAGCGCATCCACAAGCCCGGCTACCTGGGAGTCCAGTACGACCTGACCGGCCTGGAGAACTACAGCGTCCACGTGGACATTCCCGGTGACTTCACCGTGTACAACTCTCTGGCAGCCATCGCCCTGTGCCGTCACCTGGGCATCGGTCAGGAGGCGATTCTGGACGCCCTGAACACCATCCAGGTCAAGGGCCGTCTGGAGATCTATCCCACTCCGGGCGAGTACACCCTGATGATCGACTACGCCCACAATGCCATGGCGCTGGAGGCCCTGCTGACCAACATCCGGGCCTATGGACCGGAGCGGATCATCTGCATGTTTGGCTGCGGCGGCAACCGGGCCAAATCCCGCCGGTACGAGATGGGCGAGGTGTCCAGCCGGCTGGCGGACCTGACGGTGGTCACCAGTGACAACCCCAGAAATGAGGAGCCCATGGACATCATCAACGACATTCTGGTGGGTGTGGCCAAGGCGGACGGCGAGTACGTCACCATTCCGGACCGAAAGGAGGCCATCGCCTACTGCATGTCCATCGGCAAGGCCGGTGACATCATCCTGCTGGCGGGCAAGGGCCACGAGGACTATCAGGAGATCAAGGGCGTCAAGTATCACATGGATGAGCGGGATCTCATCGAAGAAATCATCGCCGGCAAGTAAAGAAAACGAATAAAAATCCCCGAAAGCGTGTTCTTTCGGGGATTTTTTGCGCCTGCTATTCCGCTTCCAGCAGAGCGGGCAGAGGTGCAGTGGGCACCAGCGTGAGATGTTCACCGTTTGCGTCCACGGAGAGGGTACTGCCCTCGCACAGGGCGCCCTGGAGCAGCAGCTCCGCCGCCGGATTCTCCAGTTCCCGGCGGAGATAGCGCCGCATGGGCCGCACGCCGTAGGCGGGATCGTGGCCGAACTGGGCCACCATCTCCAGGGCGGCGTCGGTGTACTGGACGGTGATGCCCTGGGCTTGCAGGCGCTGGAGGGACCGGTCCAGCATGAGCCGGGCGATGCGCAGAATTTCATCGTCGGACAGGGGCTGGAAGCAGATGATCTCATCCACCCGGTTGAGAAATTCCGGCCGGAATACCTGCCGCAGGGCCTGCTGAAGGGCGCGGTCCGTGTTCTTCTGCCCGGCGGGCGAGAAGCCCAGAGGGTGCTCGGCGGAGGCCAGGGCCTGGGCGCCGGCGTTGGTGGTCATAATCAGCACGGCGTTGCGGAAGTCCGCCTTGTGGCCGTGGGAGTCGGTGAGGGTACCGTCCTCCAGAATCTGGAGCAGCAGATTCCACACGTCCTGATGGGCCTTTTCCAGCTCGTCAAAGAGCACCACCCGGTAGGGGCGCTTGCGGATCTCCTCGGTGAGCCGGCCGCCTTCCTCGTAGCCCACGTAGCCGGGCGGCGAGCCGATGAGCCGGGAGACGCTCTGGGCCTCCATATACTCGGACATATCCAGCCGGAGCAGGGCGCTCTCACTGCCGAACAGGGCCTCGGCCAGACTGCGGCACAGCTCGGTTTTGCCCACGCCGGAGGATCCCGCGAAGAGGAAGGAGCCCACGGGACGGTTCTCCTCCTGAAGTCCGGTGCGGCTGCGACGGATGGCGGCGGCCACACTCCGGACCGCGCTCTCCTGACCGATGACCCGACTGTGGAGGGTCTCCTCCAGATGGAGCAGACGGCTGGCCTCATCCTCAGTCAGGGCGGTGACCGGGATCCCGGTCCAGCGGGAGAGCACCTGGGCGATGTCCTCCTCGTCCACAGAGAGGGCGGCCTGTTCCCGGTTGTCCCGCCAGTCCTGATGGGCCTCCTCCAGCTGGCGGCGGAAGTTGACCTCCGCGTCCCGGAGCAGGGCGGCCCGTTCAAAGTCCTGACTGCGGATAGCCTCTTCCAGCGCGGCCACCGCTTCCCGACGGCGGGTCTCCAGCTCACTGCAGCACTCGGGCAGGGCGTCGCCACGAATTTTGACACAGGCGGCGGCCTCATCCATCAGGTCGATGGCCTTGTCGGGCAGATTCCGGTCGGGCAGGTAGCGGTGGGAGAGGCGGACGGCGGCGGAGAGGGCCTCATCAGTGATGGCCAGACCGTGGTAGGTCTCGTAGCGGGGACGCAGGGTGGCGAGGATTTGCAGAGCAGTCTCCGGCGTAGGCGGGTCCAGGTGGACCGGCTGGAACCGGCGCTCCAGGGCCGCGTCCTTGCGGATGAACTTGCGGTATTCATCCTGGGTGGTGGCGCCGAGAATCTGAATCTCACCCCGGCTCAGGGCGGGCTTGAAGATGTTGGCCGCGTCAATGGAGCCCTCGGCACTGCCGGCGCCGATGATGGTGTGCAGTTCGTCCAGAAACAGGATGACGTTGCCCAGTCGCTGGACCTCCTTCAAAATACGCTTCACCCGCTCCTCAAACTCGCCCCGGTACTTGGTGCCGGCCACGGCAGCGGGCAGGTCCAGAGAGAGCAGGCGGCAGTTTTCCAGAGGCTGAGGCGCCTGGTGGCTGGCGATTCGCTGGGCCAGCGCCTCTGCTACGGCGGTTTTTCCCACGCCGGGCTCGCCCAGCAGCACCGGGTTGTTCTTGCTGCGCCGGCAGAGAATTTGAATGACCCGTTCCAGCTCCTCATCCCGGCCGGACACCGGATCCAGCTCACCGGCGGCGGCCATCCGGGTCAGATCCCGGGTGAACTGCTCCAGCAGCCGGGATTCCCGGGGCGGGTCGTACTCCTTGGCCCGGCCCCGATAGGGCGCGGAACTGCTGTGATCCCCCAGGGAGGCGTAGAGTCCCCGGTACAGCTTGCGCAGGTCCGCACCGATCCCACCCAAAATGCGGGCGGCAGAGCCGTCGCCGTCCCGCAGGATGCCAATCAAAAGGTGTTCCGTATCCACATAGCGGCTGCCCAACCGGTTGCTCTCCTGGGCGGCCAGCTCCACAATCCGGCGGCACCGGGGTGTCAAGCCCTGGCTGGGGCCGCAGCCACGGGCGCCGACACCCACCAGTCCGGCGATGGCGTCCCGGACAGCGGTCTCCTGGATGCCGGCGGCCTGGAGGGCACGGGCGGCGGTGCCGCGGCGCTCCCGCAGGAGGCCCAGCAGCAGATGTTCGCTGCCCACATATCCGTGGCCCAGCTGGGCGGAGCTCTCCCGGGCCAGCCGCAGGGCATTCTGGGCCCGGCGGGTCAGATCACAGCCTGTCATAAATCCCATCCTTTCTCGTACAAAGCGGTTGTTGCTATTCTATGCAGATTCTGGAAGATTCAAACATGGCAATGTGAAAACGGCAGGAGGTCGAAACCTTCTGCCGTTTGGGTCAGGGAGCGGAGTGCTCGTCGTCCTGGTATTCTTCTCCGGCGTTTTGCCGGATAAAGAGGGATTTGGTCTTGGAGTACATAATCAGCTGTTCGTGGTACAGCCCGCAGTAGCCCGAGAGCATGTAGGCGGCGGCGATGGTCAGGGTCATAGAGGCGGTGCCCACGCCGGCGAACAGCTCATAGGCCAGCAGGATGGAGGTGAGAGGACAGTTGGTGACGCCGCAGAACACGGCCACCATACCGGCTGCGGCGCCGAAGGAGGCGGACAGTCCCAGCAGGGGCGCTACGACGCAGCCAAAGGTGGCGCCGATAAAGAAGGCGGGTACGATCTCGCCGCCCTTGTATCCGGCCCGGAGCGTGAGCACGGTGAAGAGCATCTTGAGCAGGAAGGCCCAGGGAACCGCCTGCCCTGCCACAGCCCGGGTGATCACGTCCATGCCGGCGCCGTTGTAGTCGGTAGTTCCCACCAGCAGGGTGAGCAGTACCACCAGCACACCGCCGACCAGTACCCGCACCCACCGGTTGGAGGTCAGCTTGGCGTAGCAGGTGCCGCCCAGCTGCATGGCGTGGCAGAACAGCGCCGCCACCAGTGCGCACAGGGCACCCAGAGCCAGCAGCTGTGCCAGAGAGAGTGGCGTGAGGGTGGGGATGCCCTGAACTGCCAGAGTGGAGGTGGAGACGCCCAGCAGACCGGCCACCAGCTTGGCCAGAAAGGCGGAGAGGAAACAGGGGATGATGGCGGCGTAGTACATGACGCCCACGCTCTCCACCTCCATAGCGAAGATCGCCGCGCCGATCGGCGTGCCGAAGAGGGCGGAAAATCCGGCGGCCATCCCGGCCATGGTGAGGATGCGGGAGTCCCGGTCATCCAGCTTCAGCAGACTGCTCAGCTTACGACCGATGCTGCCGCCGATTTGGAGGGCGGCGCCCTCCCGTCCGGCACTGCCGCCGGTGAGGTGGGTGAGGACGGTGGACAGGAAGATCAGCGGCAGCATGCGAAAGCGCAGCTGCCGGGCGTCCCGCACCGAGGCCAGAATAAATTCAGTGCCGCCGTCGTTGTCCATGTCCAGCAGGTGGTACAGGCCCACAATGGCGAGGCCGGCCACCGGCAGCAGGAAGATCATAAAAAAGTGGTCTTGCCGGAAGTTGGTGGCCCAGGTCAGACAGTGGGCAAAGGCTGCGCCCACCACACCTGCCACCGAGCCCACCAGCAGGGAGAGCAGAATCCATTTGAAAAAGGCAAACAGATCCCGGCGGAACCACCGCTGAAATTCGGCAACCTGGCTGGAAAACAACATGAAAACAGCACCTCGAAGGGGAGCGAAATCGCTCGGATCAGAATGAAAACATTGTAGCATAGGGAGGTGACGGTTGCAAGGCGGCAAAACCGGGCAGCGACAGGAAGCCGCTGCCCGGTTGGGTAAAGTAGGGGGTTATAGATTAAGGTAAGACGTTGTTTAGCGAATAAAGAGGGTGTCGCCGTCCAGATCCACGGTCAGCTCGGTGCCGGGAGCGAGATCCTCCGCGATGATCTTGCGGCCGATCAGGGTCTCGATGGTGTGCTGGATATAGCGGCGGAGGGGACGGGCGCCGAAGGCGGGATCGTAGCTCTCGGCCACGATGAAGTCCTTGGCGGCCTCGGTGACATGGACGCTCAGCTGCTTGTCGGCCAGACGCTTGTTCAGACCTTCCAGCAGCAGGTCGATGATGCCGTGGATGTTCTCCCGGGTCAGAGGCTTGTAGAACACGATCTCATCCAGCCGGTTGAGGAATTCCGGACGGAAGGAGCGCTTCAGCAGCTCCTCCACCTGTTCCCGGGCCTGAGGACTGATCTCACCGCTGTCGTCGATGCCGTCCAGCAGGTACTGGCTGCCCAGGTTGGAGGTCAAAATGATGATGGTGTTCTTAAAGTCCACGGTACGGCCCTGGCTGTCGGTGATCCGGCCGTCGTCCAGGACCTGGAGCAGGACGTTGAACACGTCGGGATGGGCCTTTTCCACCTCGTCGAAGAGGACGACGGAATACGGTCTCCGGCGGACTGCCTCGGTGAGCTGACCGCCTTCCTCGTAGCCCACGTAGCCAGGAGGCGCGCCGATGAGCCGGGAGACGGAGTACTTCTCCATGTACTCGCTCATGTCGATACGGACCATATTCTTTTCGCTGTCAAACAGGGCGTCGGCCAGCGTCTTGGCCAGCTCCGTCTTGCCCACGCCGGTGGGGCCCAGGAACAGGAAGGAACCGATGGGCCGGTTGGGGTCCTGGATGCCGGCACGGCTGCGCAGGATGGCTTCGGCCACCCGGTTGACCGCCTCGTCCTGGCCAATGACCCGCTTGTGCAGGATCTCATCCAGGTGGAGCAGCTTTTCACGCTCGCCCTCCATGAGCTTAGAGACGGGGATGCCGGTCCAGCGCTCGATGATCCGGGCGATCTCCGCGTCGGTGACCTTATCCCGGAGCAGACTGCGCTTTTTGCCCTCGTTGGCGATGTTCTCCTCTGCCTCCAGCTCCTTTTTCAGCTCAGGCAGACGGCCGTATTTCAACTCAGCGGCCTTTTCCAGGTCGTACGCGCGCTCGGCCCGCTCCATCTCGGCGTTGGCGGCCTCGATGTCCTCACGGAGCTTCTGGACCTTGCCGATGGCGTTCTTCTCGTTCTCCCACTGGGCCTTCTTGGCGTTAAACTCCTCCCGCATGTCGGACAGTTCCTGCTGAATTTCCGCCAGACGTTCCCGGCTCAGCTGGTCCTCTTCCTTTTGCAGGGCGGCCTCTTCAATTTCGTGCTGGATGATCTTTCTGGAGATCACGTCCAGCTCCGTGGGCATGGAGTCCATCTCGGTGCGGATCATGGCGCAGGCCTCGTCCACCAGGTCGATGGCCTTGTCGGGCAGGAACCGGTCCGAAATGTACCGATTGGACAGGGTGGCTGCGGCGATGATGGCGCTGTCGTGAATTTTGACGCCGTGGTACACCTCATAGCGCTCTTTCAGGCCACGGAGGATGGCGATGGTGTCCTCAACAGAGGGCTCCGCCACCATAACCGGCTGGAACCGGCGCTCCAGGGCGGCGTCCTTTTCGATATACTGGCGGTATTCGTTCAGGGTGGTGGCGCCGATGCAGTGGAGCTCACCCCGGGCCAGCATGGGCTTCAACAGGTTGCCGGCGTCCATGGAGCCCTCGGTCTTGCCGGCGCCCACGATGGTGTGCAGCTCGTCGATGAAGAGCAGGATCTTGCCCTCGCTCTTGCGGACCTCGTTGAGGACGGCCTTCAGCCGTTCCTCAAACTCGCCGCGGTACTTGGCGCCGGCTACCAGAGCGCCCATATCCAGGGAGAAGATGGTCTTGTCCTGGAGGCTCTTGGGCACGTCGCCCCGGACGATTCGTTGGGCCAGCCCCTCCACCACGGCGGTCTTGCCCACGCCGGGCTCACCGATCAGGACGGGGTTGTTCTTGGTTTTACGGGACAGGATCCGGATGACGTTCCGGATTTCATCGTCACGGCCGATGACCGGATCCAGCTTCTGCTCTCTGGCCCGCTCCACCAGGTCGAAGCCGTACTTCTTCAGGGCGTCATAGGTGCCCTCCGGGTTGTCGGTGGTCACTCTCTGATTGCCGCGGACCTGGGAAAGAGCGGACAGCGCGGCTTCTCTGGTGATGTTGTAGGTCTGGAAGAGCTTTTTCAGCGTGCTGTCGGTGGTGTCGATGAGGGCAAGGAACAGGTGCTCCACCGAGAGGAACTCGTCCTTCATCTGGTCCGCGATTTTGTCGGCCTGGGTCAGGGTGCGGTCCACGTCACGGGAGACGTAAACCTTGTCCGGTTCCCGGCCGGAGCCGCTGACCTTGGGCAGGCGCTGGATCTCCGCTTTCACGGCGGCTTTCAGGCTGGCGGGGTCCGGGCCCATGCTGGTGACCAGCTGGGGAATCAGGCCGTTGTCCTGATCCAGTAATGTATACAAAAGGTGTGCCTGTTCAATCTGAGGGTTGCCGTATTCCAGGGACAGGGCCTGGGCGGACTGAATGGCCTCCTGAGATTTCTGCGTAAAGTTTTTCTGGTTCATAGTGATACCTCCTGCATGAGGATAGTAGAAATGTAATTGGGAAAATAAGTGAAAGGGGGGAAAAGGGGACGGCCGTCACACCGTCCCCGCTAGGTCACTGGATTTCGATTCTGCGGGTCTGGGGGACTTTGGTTTCCTGCTTGGGCAGGGTCAGCTGCAGCACGCCATTGCGATAGGCGGCGGTGATGTCCTCTCCACGGATCCCGGAGACGTTAAAGCTTCTGGAGTAAGCACAGGAGGTGCGTTCCCGGCAGATATAGTCGCCTTTGTCGTTTTGCTCCTCCTTTTTGTCCTCATGCTGAGCGGTGATGGTCAGCACATCGCCCTGGAGGTCCAGGTGGATGTCCTCCCGGTCAAAGCCGGGCAGGTCGGCGTCCAGCACGTACCGGTCGCCGTCGTCCCGAATGTCCGTACGGAAGGCGGAGGGGTTGGAGCGGGTCATGTCACCGAAAAAGTGACGGTCGAAATCATCAAAAAAGTTGGCGAGGCTGCGGTTGCGGCCAAAAGGCATCATGCTGTACATCATAATCATTGCTTCCTTTCCGGACCTGTCGGTTTGTCTCAGGTCCTCCTTTAATTTACCCATAGTATAGAATACAATTATGAAGAGATCATGAACAAACTGTGAATCTTTAGCACTCTTTTTTAGCGAGTGCTAAAGATGGGGCGCGGATTTCCGGGATGAAATCGGAAACGCTCGGGAAAAGGTTGGCAAATAAGTGCGTGAAGTGCGAAAATGCGTTTTCAGCAGAATTTAAGGAAGTTTTCAGGTCTTTTCCATTGCGAAAAATAGATAAGCACGGTACAATAGAAACCGTCGAGAGACAGAAGGAGGAACGATATATGACAAGAGGAATGATGAAGTCTAATGCGAAGGAGGCCCTGCGTGGCAACTGGGGCATTGCGATTCTGGCCCTGCTGATCGGATGTGTCCTGGAGGGCGCAGCGTCCTGCGTCTTCGGCGTGGGCGAGCTGATTATCATCGGTCCCATCGAGACCGGTGTGGCGCTGATCTTTATGAAGCTGAGCTATCGGGACAACGCGGAGATCGGCGATCTGTTCGCACCCTTCCAGAACTTTGTGAACACCTTTTTCGCTGGATTTTTGGTGGCACTGTTCACCTTCCTGTGGTCGCTGCTGTTTGTGATCCCCGGTATTGTGAAGTCTCTGTCCTACTCCCAGACCTTCTTTATTATGAATGAGCATCCGGAGTACACAGGACGGGAAGCCATTGACGCCAGCCGTCAGATGATGGACGGTCACAAAGGCGAGCTCTTTGTGCTGAACCTGAGCTTCATCGGCTGGTTCCTGCTCAGCACCCTCACCTGTGGTCTGCTGCTGTTCTATGTCCGGCCCTACTATCAGGCCACCATGGCGGAGTACTACCGCTACCTGAAGGAGGAGCAGACGCCCAGAATGGAGGTTCCTGAGTTCTAAACAGGTGTGTTCCATAAAAAATACCGCAGTGCGTTGTGCACTGCGGTGTTTTTTCATCGTTCGGGGGATTACAGCAGGTCCTTGATACCCTCGTAGATGTCGAGGGTGACCTGGGAGTTGTTCATGCTGTAGATGTGGATGCCGTCAGCGCCGGCCTCCATCAGGTCGCGGCACTGCTCGATAGCGTAGTCGGTGCCGGCCTTTCTGAGCCCATCGGGATCGTCCTGCCACTTGTCCAGCAGGGCGGCGAATTTGGGCGGGATGGTGGCACCGGAGAGGTTGACCACGTTCTGGATGTGGACCTTCTTGACGATAGGCATGACGCCGACCGAGATGGGCAGGGTGACACCGATCTTCCGGGCCAGATTGGTGAAGCGATAGTAATAGTAGTTGTCGAAGAACAGCTGGGACACCAGATGGCTGACGCCGGCTTCCTGCTTACGCTTCAGGTTCTCCACGTCCTCCAGCTGGCTGGCGGCCTCGGGATGGGGCTCGGGATAGCAGGCGCCGGACAGGCCGAAGCTGCCGAAGTGCTTTTGGATGTAGGCGGCCAGATCGCTGGCGTGGAGGAAATCCTTGTGCTGGGGCAGGTCGGGATTCAGGTCGCCCCGCAGGCACATGATGTTGCGGATACCGGAGGCAAAGAGCTCATCCAGATGCTGGTCCAGATCCGCCTGGGTGTTGCCGACGCAGGTGACGTGGGTCAGCGGCTCGATGTCCAGCTCATTTTTCAGGAAAGCCGCTACCTGGCCGGTGGGGACGCCCTCGGTACCACTGCCGCCGGCGCTGCAGGTGACGCTGATGAAAGCGGGATCCACAGCCTTCATTCTGCGCAGCGTGCCCTGAAACTTTTCCCAGTTGGCGACCTGCTTCGGCGGGAACACCTCGATAGAGAGGACGCAGCGTTTTTCTGCAAAGTTTTTACGAATGTACATTGTCAGACACCTTCACGGAGCGAACCCCGTTCCTTTCTCTTTTTATTAGCAGTAATTCAACAATAAATATTTGTGATGGTGCAATCCATTATATCCTACTTTTTCGATAGGTGCAAGCAAAAAATGCCGCGGCAGAGACTGCCACGGCATCTGTTCTTGTCACAGTAGGTTGTCAGGTGTGTCATCCGAGGTAAAATCCGGTGCATTGTCAGCATCGCTGTCCGCCGGATCGGAGGGATCCGGGGAGGGCTGACTGGGCTCCGGCGGAGCGGGCGGCTGGTCAATCATGCGAATGCGCTTGGCCGGCGGCTCCACGCCGTCTGCGTTGGCGGCAGGCTGGGCCAGTGAGCCGGAGATGTCAGGCCGGGCGTTGGGATTGGTGCCGTAGTTGTCCACCAGGGCAGGGTCCCGGCCCTCGATAATGGCCATCATCTCCTGACCGGTGATGGTCTCCTTTTTCAGCAGGTAGGAGGCGATTTTCTCCAGCAGTTCCCGGTTCTGACGGAGCATCTCCTTGGCCTCCTCAAAGCACTGGTTGAGGATTTTCTGGATCTCACGGTCCGCCAGAGCGGCGGTCTCCTGGGCGCAGTCCATACCGTAGGCGCCCTCCAGGTACTGGCTCTTGACGGTGGCCAGGCCCATGATGCCGAAGGTGTCGCTCATGCCGAACATGGTGACCATTTTCCGGGCCAGATCGGTGGCGCGCTCAATGTCGTTGCTGGCGCCGGTGGTAGCGGTCTGGAACACCACTTCCTCGGCGGCACGGCCGCCCAGCAGGATGCGGATGCGGCTGAACAGTTCCTCCTTACTGTTGAGGAACTTCTCCTCCTCGGGGGTCTGCATGGTGTAGCCCAGCGCGCCCTGCGTGTGGGGCACGATGGTGATCTTGCTGACGG